>Ga0181362_1000089_pt1 | contig 16836 bp, 10 predicted proteins | sample Su13NDMM110SN_FD_130095 | JGI IMG/M metagenome (GOLD analysis project Ga0181362, IMG submission 130095) | Freshwater viral communities from Lake Michigan, USA - Su13.ND.MM110.S.N | ecosystem: Environmental > Aquatic > Freshwater > Lake | place: USA: Michigan | collected 2013-07-16 | reverse complement strand
TTGAGTACGAGTGGTTCAATAGCAATGGTGGAGCGGGTAGTATTGGCGGATTAAGCGGCGGTGGAATGCCAGGCGGAAGATGGGGAACTACTTGGCAAAAATATCATAATTTAAGATTATATGCAAGAGGTGAACAACCGGTGCAAAAATACAAAGATGAATTATCTATTAACGGAGATCTGTCTTATTTAAACTTAGATTGGAAACCAATACCGGTTATATCTAAATTTGTTGATATTGTTGTTAATGGTATATCTAGTAAAGCATATGAAATAAAAGCCACAGCACAAGATCCTTTTTCAGTACAGAAAAAAACTAAATATGCTCAAGGATTACTTAGAGATATGATGGCTAAAAAGTTTTTGGAAAACATGAAAGGGACTTTAGGTATAAATTTGTATAATACACCAGACCCAAATAGCTTGCCCTCAGATCAAGACGAGCTTGAATTGCATTTGCAATTAAATTATAAACAAGCTGTTGAAATTGCAGAAGAAGAATTAATAAATAATTTTTTAGCTAATAATAAATACGATTTAATAAATAAGAGATTAAATTACGACTTGACAGTAATAGGCATTGCCGCTGCAAAAACAAGTTGGAATAAAGCGAGTGATATAGTTATTGATTATGTTGATCCCGCTAATCTAGTTTATTCTTACACAGAAGATCCAAATTTTGAAGATATATATTATGTTGGAGAAGTAAAATCTGTAAGCTTAGAAGAGTTAAAAATGCAATATCCGGAGTTATCATACGAGGATATGAAAGAAATAGAAAAGTATCAAGGGAATACAAGTTATGTACGAAATTATAATGGAGGCTATCAGGACGGAAACATTGTTCAAGTACTATACTTCGAATATAAAACGTATTCTAATCAAGTATTTAAAATTAAACAAACAGATCAAGGATTAGAAAAAGCTTTAATAAAAACAGACTTTTTTAGTCCACCGCCAAGTGATAATTTTGATGTAGTATCAAGAAGTATTGAAGTGTTATATAGTGGAGCAAAGATATTAGGCCATAATAAAATGCTTGATTGGAGATTAGCTGAGAACATGACTAGACCAGTTGCCGATACAACTAAAGTAGAAATGAATTACGCTATTACTGCCCCTAGAATGTATCGCGGTAGGATTGAATCATTGGTTAGTAGAATTACTACATTTGCCGATATGATACAATTGACGCATTTAAAATTACAACAAGTGCTGTCTAAAATGGTACCTGACGGAGTATTTGTGGATGTAGATGGATTAGCTGAAGTTGATTTAGGCAATGGTACAAACTACAATGCGGCGGAAGCATTAAATATGTATTTCCAAACTGGTAGTATTGTAGGTAGATCAATGTCTCAAGACGGAGGACAAAACCCAGGGAGAGTACCTATTCAAGAATTACAAACATCAGCTGGTAATGCAAAGATACAATCTTTAATTACTACTTATCAATATTATTTACAAATGATAAGAGATGTCACTGGATTAAATGAAGCAAGAGATGGAAGTTTACCAAATAGAGACATGCTGGTTGGATTGCAAAAAATGGCAGCCGCTTCATCAAATACTGCAACAAAACATATATTAGATGGAAGTTTGTTTTTAACATTAAGAATATGTGAGAATATATCTAAACGAGTTGGAGATGCTTTGTCGTTTCCTTTAACTTTAAACTCTTTATCGCAAAGTATATCTGTATTCAATGTACAAACATTAGCAGAATTAAAGAATTTAGAAATACATGATTTTGGTATTTATTTGGAATTAGAACCAGAAGAAGAAGAACAAGCTCAATTTGAACAAAATATTCAAGTTGCATTACAAAATGGCGGAATTGATTTAGAAGACGCAATTGAGTTAAGACAAATTAAAAATCTTAAACTTGCAAATCAATCTCTTAGATATAAGAGAAAGAAAAAGATGGAGCAGGATCAAGCAAATCAACAAGCCAATATTCAAGCGCAAGCACAAGCGCAAGCGCAAGCGGCAGAATCTATTGCAATGTCAGAAGTGCAAAAGCAACAAGCGTTAGCGGAAACTCAAATTCAAATTGCGCAAGCAAAAAATCAATTTGAAATACAAAAAATGGAATATGAAGCTCAATTGAAAAAGCAATTGATGATGGAAGAATTTCAATACCAAATGCAATTAGCTCAGGTTCAAGCAAATGCAGAAGCAGAAAAATTAGGTAAATTAGAAGATAGAAAAGATTCTAGAGAAAAATTAAGAGGCACTCAACAATCTGAATTAATTAACCAAAGACAAAATAATACAATGCCTAAAGATTTTGAATCCGCAGGATTTGATAATATGGGCGGGTTTGATTTAGCCCAGTTTGAACCAAAATAAATTTTTATTAACAATTATATAATATTTTATCATGTCAGAACAAGTAAAACAAGAAGGGGAATTTAAGATGAAAGCATCTAGATCCACTCCTAAAAAATTAATTAAAAACGATCAACCTACAAAAATTGATTTAAAAGCTCCTAAGGCAAATGATCCAATTAAAGTTGATTTAACAGTTCCTAAAACAGAGGAACCAACAAAGGTAGTAATAACTAAAGAGCCAGAAAATGCCGTTCAAGAACAAAGCCCAGCGGAAAGCGTGTTACACACAGAACAGTCCCAAGTGGAATTGCAAGCAGTGGGACAGGGAGACGAAAGGCCCGTTGAAAATGTTATTGAAGAAATCATCCATCAAGAAGTAATTGAGCAAACCGCAAATTTACAACAAGCACTTGAGGAGCAGATACAAGAACAAATAAGCACAGGTAAAAAATTACCGGAAAACATAGAAAAACTAGTTGCTTTTATGGAAGAGACTGGGGGCAATGTTGAAGATTACGTTAGATTAAATACGGATTATTCAAATGTTGACAGTAATGTTTTATTAAAAGAATACTATAAAAATACAAGACCTCATTTAAATGAAGAAGAAATTGACTTCTTAATAGAAGACGCTTTTGAATATGATGAGGATTTAGACGATGAACGCGATGTCCGTAAAAAAAGACTCGCTTTTAAAGAAGAGGTTGCAAAAGCTCAAAGCCATTTGGAACAAGTTAAGAGTAAATATTACGACGAGATCAAGTTGAGACCGGGCGTTACTCAAGAACAACAAAAGGCAACGGACTTTTTTAATCGATATAATAAACAACAGGAATCAGCCGAAGCAAAACACTTTAAGTTTAAAAACGACACTAAACAATTATTTACTCAAGAATTCAAAGGTTTTGAATTTAATCTTGGTGAAAAAAGTTTTAGATACGGAGTTGCAAATCAAGAGGCGTTAGCTGAAAAACAATCTGATATTTCAAATCTTATTAAGAAGTTCTTAAATAAAGATGGGGAAGTTACAGACGTTAAAGGTTACCACAAAGCGATTTACGCAGCGGAAAATGCGGACAATATTGCAAGACATTTTTATGAGCAAGGTAAAGCTGATGCTATTAAAGAGGTCGTTGCAAAATCCAACAATATAACTAGCGCCCCTAGGACAGTTCCTAATGGTGATGGTTTTATAAATGGATTTAAAGTTAAAGCTATAAACGGTGTTGATTCTACCAAATTAAAAGTACAAACAAAAAAATTTAACAATTAAAATTTAAAATTATGGCAAATGTAACGCCGGTGTATGGATCTATAATTCCATCACAAAAACAAATGACTTTAGAGTCAAACTACCTGAATTTTACAGATGGTACTAATGACTTTGCACAACAATATTTACCAGAAATCTACGAAGCGGAAGTAGAGCGTTATGGAAACAGAACTCTTTCTGGATTCTTACGTATGGTAGGGGCTGAAATGCCAATGTCTTCTGATCAAGTTGTTTGGTCTGAACAAAATAGATTGCACATTGCTTATAACAATGTAACGGCTGTTCAAACTTCTGCTACAAAAGTAACTCTTACAATTCCTGTAGGTGGTACTGAACCAGCTGGAACTTTGGTTCAAAACGTTATTACTAAAAACATGACAATTGTTGTAATTGATCCAGCTACTGGTACAGACGTAAAATGTTTCGTTGGAGCTTCAGGTGTTGCCGATGGTTTAGGAGCTGGTGTATTAGAAGTATATCCTTATAACTATGCTAACTTAGCTGCTGCTGGAGTTGGTTTAGCTGCATTAAAAATCTTCGTTTATGGTTCTGAATTTGCTAAAGGTACTAATGGATCTGTAGGATCTATTAACCCTTCTTTCACTCAGTACAGTAACTCTCCAATCATCATCAAAGACAAATATCAAATCAATGGATCTGATACTGCTCAAATTGGATGGGTTGAGGTTGCTACTGAAGATGGTACTTCTGGATACTTATGGTATTTAAAGGCTGAATCTGAAACAAGATTACGTTTTGAAGATTACTTAGAAATGTCTGTAATTGAAGGCGAATTGGTTAAAACCGCTGCTGGAGCTAACGGTGCTTTCTTAACCGCTGCTAACGCAGGAGCTTTGGCTGGATCAGGATTTGATGCTGCTATCCACCCTAAAGGAACTCAAGGTCTTTTTGCTGCTGTTCAACAAAGAGGTAACGTATTAGCTGGATTCTCTGCTGCTGCAGGTTTAGCTGAGTTTGATTCAATCTTGAAAAACTTAGATACTCAAGGAGCTATTGAAGAAAACATGTTATTCTTAGATCGTGAAACATCTCTTGACTTTGACGATATGCTTGCTGCATTATCTTCTGGAGCCGCAGGCGGTGTTGCTTACGGTTTATTTGAAAACTCTGAGCAAATGGCATTGTACTTAGGTTTCTCTGGATTCAGAAGAGGGTCTTATGACTTTTACAAAACTGACTGGAAATACTTAAATGACGCTTCTACTCGTGGAGCTACAAATGGAGCTGGTCAATTAGGATCTGGTATTGATGGTATTCTTATTCCAGCTGGAACTTCTACAGTTTACGATCAATTGTTAGGAACTAATATCCGTAGACCATTCTTACACGTTCGTTATAGAGCTTCACAAGCTGACGATAGAAGAATGAAAACATGGATCACTGGATCTGTTGGAGGTGCTTTCACTTCTGATCTTGATGCAATGCAAGTACAATTCTTATCTGAAAGATGTTTAGTTGTACAAGGAGCTAATAACTTCGTATTGTTTACAGGAGCATAACAATTAACAAAGGTATAGGTTGCCCTCGTTGAACTGACGGGGGTAGCTATTACCCTATTATAAATTATCTAATTATATTATATTATGGCAACAGCTAAAAAAATTGAAAAAGAAATCGGTTGGGAAATTAAAGACCGTACATATTATGTAGCAATGGCGGAATCGCCTTTAACGCTTACAATACCATCTAGACATACTAGAAAATATTCTTTACTTTGGTTTGATGAAGAAACTGGAGAACAAAGAGAATTAAGATATGCAACCAATCAAAATTCTCCATTTGTTGATGAACAAAAAGGGGAAGCAACAATGGGACATATCGTATTTAATAATGGAACTTTATTTGTTCCTAAAAATAAACAAAATTTACAAAAACTTCTATCGTTATATCATCCAATGGTAAATAAAAAATACAGGGAGTATGATAGAGTTGAGGAAGCTATCGATGATCTATACGATTTAGAACTTGAATTAACAGCATTAAACGCTGCTCAAGCAATGGATATAGACCAAGCGGAAGCAATATTAAGAGTTGAATCTGGAAGTAAAGTTTCAGATATGACTAGCAAAGAAATCAAAAGAGATCTATTGTTATTTGCTAAAAGAAATCCAGATTTGTTCATTGAACTTGCAAACGATGAAAATGTACAACTTAGGAATTTAGCAATTAAGGCTGTAGAAGCTAACATTATTAAATTATCACCAGACCAAAGAACTTTTAATTGGGCTAGTAATGATAAAAAATTAATGACGGTACCATTTGATGAAAACCCATACTCCGCTATGGCGGCATTCTTTAAGACAGATGAAGGCACAGAAGTCTTTAAGTCTATAGAGAAAAAGTTAAAATAATACGTAATACTAATATTAGGCGGTACCGAAAGCTACCGCCTTAATATTATAATAAAGCAAGCAAATGGCAGTAAATGTAAATATAGTTTATAGAACTGTTTTATTAATTCTTAATAAAGAATCAAGAGGTTATTTAACGCCTGATGAATTTAATAAAACGGCTACTCAAGTTCAATTAGAAATATTTAATGAATATTTTGAAGACTTGAATCAACAATATAGAGTTAATAGCAATGATACGGAATACGCGGATCGTGTAAAAAACTTAGAACAAAAAATATCAATATTTCAAGCCGAAACTAATTGCCCATATTCGGCAGGCAGCTTTGCGCCATTATTACCAAATGCTGTTCCGCAAACTGAATTTTATAAATTAGGAACAGTTATATATAAAGGAGAAAAAGAAGTTCAATATGTTCAACCAAATGAACTATTGGAACTTAACCTATCTCCGTTAACTAAGCCTAGCCTATATTGGCCAGTATATACATCAAAAGCAGTTAGCATTAGCAATACCCCAATAATAAATGTATATCCAACAACTATAATTTCTGGAATTACTTGTACATATATTAGAAAACCGTTTGATCCTATATGGAATTTTACGGCTACGGCTCCTTCATATCAATATATATATGATCCAACTATATATAATCCTAACACTAATCCAGGTGGTTCTAGGGATTTTGAATTACATCCTACGGAACAAACAAATATAATAACTAAAATATTGCTTTATTCTGGAGTTATTATTAAAGACCCGCAGATTGTACAAATAGCCGCGCAACAAGCGCAAGCAGAAAATGTTAATTCTAAAAGCTAATAAAAAATGCCAATACCAAATAACGGTTTAATTACCGAAACAAATAGACAATATTACGAAGGTGCCCAGGGATTTATAGCAACAGGAACTCAAACCTCGTTTGTTACAACGTTTAATACCGATTTAATTTTTGAAGATTGGAATCCAGCTAATACTAATTATGCTTTAAATAATTTTAAACTATATACTAGCTTTACAGGATTGCCAGGTACATTCTCAGAATATACATTTATATATACGGTACTTGACAATGTAATAACCATTACTCCCGCCTTAGCAAACGGCATTTATGTAGTTGTACAATTAAAAGTTTTAGACGGAGGTAATTATGCAACTACTATTCCAGAAAAAGCCTTTGGTAATACCACAGAAGAAAATTATGGTAGTTATGCATATACTAGCTTAAATGATATTATTAATAACTTTATGGTTGCTTATGTAGGTAAAGATAAACTTATACCATCTGTTAAAAGAACGGATGTAATATTTCACGCAAAAAGAAGCCTACAGGAATTTAGTTACGATACATTAAAAAGTATTAAATCTCAAGAACTAACAATACCGCCTAGCTTAAGCATCGTATTACCTCAAGATTATGTTAATTACGTTAAGCTTGCATGGATAGACGGAGCAGGAGTTAAGCACCCAATTTATCCCACAAATAATTTAACTTTAGCACCATATGAATCTCCTGTACAAGATAGCAGAGGTGTGCCAATACAAGATAACTTTGACGACAATATAGATGCTGAATCAATAACCGAAAAAAGATGGAGGAATAATGATCTTAATTCTTTAACTAATAATCTTAATAGCGGTGGTAACTGGATAGATAATGGATATGGTTATGACAATTGGTTATGGTATGGCTATTTTGGACAAAGATACGGTATTGATCCGCAATACGCAAATGAGAATGGCTACTTTACTATAAATGATAGGGAAGGTAAAATATCATTTAGCAGCGGTATGGTTGGTAGATTAATAATTATAGAATATGTTTCTGATGGGCTTGCATATGATTTAGATACAAAAGTTCCTAAATTAGCAGAAGAAGCTATGTATGCTCATATTATACACGCTATTTTGGCCTTAAGAATAAATCAACCTGAATATATAATTAATCGCCTTAAACAAGAAAAATCAGCTAAATTAAGAAATGCAAAAATAAGATTGTCAAATATAAAATTAGAAGAAATTACTCAAGTATTAAGAGGACAATCAAAATGGATTAAACACTAATAATATGGGTGAAATAAAAAATAGTTTTCTACAGTCCAAGATGAATCAAGACTTGGATGATAGACTTTTGCCAAATGGAGAATATAGAGAAGCCATTAATGTATCGATAGGAAAATCTGAAAACAGCGATGTTGGTACGCTACAAAATATATTAGGTAATAATATAATTGGAGCACCAAACGCAATAGTTGGTATGGAGTGTATTGGTTATTTTATGGATAATAACAATAATCGTATATATCAATTTTTAACTAATGAAGGCGACAACGGTATATACCCAATAGTTCATCAAATAACTGTTTATGATTTTTCATCATTAACATATATAATATTAGTACAAGGTGATTTTTTAAATTTTTTAAAATTATCGCCAATAAGCGGTGTAAATTTAGTAGAAAGCTTATTATTTTGGACGGATTATAATAATCAGCCAAGAAAAATAAATGTTAATTCTGCAATATCTGCGCCAGCAACTAGTGTTTCACCTTACTATACTACAGAAGATCAAATATCTGTAGCTAAATATGCTCCTATAGAACCTATTTCATTAGTTAGATATGTTACAACAACTGTTTCTAATACTGTTGCGGCAAGTTATACAATACCGGTAGACAGCACTGTTGGCGTTGTTCCGGGAATGACTGTGATTGCAGATAACCCAACCCTTGAAGACAATAAGTTTGTAATAGTAGAAAGCGTTACACCAACATCCGTTACAGTCTCTAGTGAATTAGATCCAGTAGATCCTCCAACTGTTCTTGCCGGCACAAAAATTACATTTGCAATATCTACAATGACCGACAAATCTTCTGATCCAAAATGGCCTGGCGATCCAGCTTATTTAAAAGGAAGATATGTTAGATTTAGTTATAGATTTAGATTAGATGATGGAGAATATACCTTAATGGCTCCGTTTACGCAAATAACTTTTATACCAAATCAAAAAGGATATTTTATAGAGGGTAATGAAAATGACGCATATCAAAGCACCGTATTAAAATGGTTTGAAAACAATGTAAACAATATTCTTTTATTAATTCCATTTCCGGATATATTATCTAGAGTAAATCAAAGTTATAAAATACAAGCTTTAGATATTTTATATAAAGAATCTGATAGGATTGCTATAAATGTAATTGAAACTATTCCTTATACTCAATTTTCTTCAAATACTACTACAAATGTATATGAATACGATTATCAATCTAGAAAGCCTTATAAATTATTAACAGAGGATCAAACAACGCGAGTATACGATATTGTTCCGGTTAAAGCAAAAGCACAAGAATCTGCTGGAAATAGAATAATATATGGTAATTTCTTAAAGAACTATACCGCTCCAAAATCTTTAAATTATCAAGTATCCGTTACTAGAAAACAACAAAATTCATTAAACTTTATTGAGTACCCAAATCATACCGTAAAACAAAACAGAACTTACCAAGTAGGATTTGTTTTAGCGGATAAGTACGGTAGACAATCCTCAGTTATTTTATCTGCATTAGATACTTTAACAACAAATTCTGGAGGAGTTGAATATGGTGGTTCAACTGTATTTTCACCATATTATATGGAATCAACAATGCCCGTTGTCAAAGATTGGTTTGGTAATGCAATAACTTTATTAATAAACACTCCAATAGCCTCTAGCAATCAACCTTCTTTAGGAACGCCCGGATTATATGCAGAGCCAACTTCAGTGGGTGGATTTACAATAGCGAGTGCCGCTACTATAACTGATACAACCTATATATTTACGCCAACAGCTGGGGTTATTCCTGAAGTAGGAGACTCAATGAGAGGGGCTTTTACAGATTATGTTACAGTAAAAACAATTTCACCAACCCCCACTATCCCAACTACATACGGAATACCTTATACTATAACCTTGGACGGTAGAGTTAATAATATTTATCAATACAGCGGAACAAATATTCCTCCAGACGTTAAATACGCCTATACAATAAATGTAAATGGCTGGTATTCATATAAAGTTGTAGTTCGTCAACAAGAACAAGAATATTATAATGTTTATTTGCCTGGAATGCTTAATGGATACCCTAAAGGGCAAACATACGGATCACAAACTACATACAACGGAACACTTCCAACTTTGGTTAACGGAATAAATACAACTGTATTTCCAACAAATGAAACTAATAAGGTTGCACATACTGTATTAATAAATGATAATATAAATAAGGTGCCAAGAGATTTAGTTGAGGTTGGTCCTGATCAAAAGTTATATAGAAGTAGTGTCCAATTATTTGGTAGAGTTGAAAATACAATGATTATAGACCCTCCAACTTCAGCTCCTAATAATACTCAATATTTTCCATCAACTAAGGCGGATACTGCAATTGCAATCGGCACGGCTTCTGATTTAAGTTTTTTACCTCAATCAGTAACAAATAATTTTGGTTCCGCGGTATATAATTTTTATCAATTAGAAACAACTCCTTTAATTGCGCGTATTTCTACAACAAATAAAATAGGATTTACGGCTGTTAAAAATGATGGTCCTTCGCCTACAAATACATATCCGTCTAATATAGCTAATATGCTTCCTTACTTAAGTGTATATGAAACTAAACCTGTATATTCTTTATTGGATATATTTTGGGAAACATCAACTACTGGATTAATTTCTGATTTAAATGCAGATGTTCTTACCGGCTTTGAAGGAGCGGTTGGATTGTCAGAAGTAAATTTTGACGCATTTAAAGAAAGTGCTAATCCAAATAATTCAACTAAATATATAACTACAGAGTTTTGGCCCGTATCTAGCACCGGAATAGAATTGGATTCAACCGGAGTTTCTTTATCTGTTATAAACACGGAAGCCCCAATACCAGCAAATGTAAGCAATTCTTTTGATATAGAAACATTTAATGCAGGAGGAGGAGCCGCAAATCATTATAGAATATATATAAAAGATAATTTTGTTTTTATAAATAATACAAGCTTAACTAGTTTTGTATTTAATATAACTCTTATACCAGCTAATAATAATGGAGTGCCTGTGACATATCCAATAAACGGAAGAGTTGAAAATGTAAAGCCGGATATAGCCGGCGATCCTATTGTTAATTTGCAATTGGGTTCTATCTCTGTTCCTCCATTACCAATTTATACCTTTACTGCTGTTAATGGTGCAAACTCAGCTCTTTTAAATAAAGACGAGTTAAGATGGTCTATATTAAATACTAGCACTCCGGCAAATTGGGCAAGTTATTTTAGAATTGACACAAACCCTACAACAAAAGCAGGTGAAGTTGTTTTGTTACAGAATTACCCTATAACAACGGCAGAATTTGTTTTAAATATTCAAGTGCAGGATGCTACATTAGCAAATGGAACTTCCACTTCTGGAACAACAAAATATCAATCAAAAAAAGACAATGTTGTATTAAAAGTTTCATTGGCTAAAGCAATAATATGCGGTAGAGAGTGGACAACAAAAAACTACAACGGAATTACCTATCAAGACGAAACCCCTATACCTTATATTAGCAATGGGGCAGACTGGGCTAATGCCACAACTGGAGCTTGGTGTTATTATGGCTATACTGCTGCAAACGCTAGTTACGGTCTTTTATATAACGGATATGCAATACAAGGAATATGGGACGCGGCTCAGCCTAACAATAGAAAGCAATTTGCTCCAAATGGTTATCGTATACCTTTTACATATGAATTGTGCATATTAAATTGTATTCCAGCGCATAACCCCGGGGGATTTAAAGCTACTGGCAATTTAACAGCCGGAACCGGCTTATGGCAAGCTCCTAATACCGGCGCTACAAATGTTACAGGATTTAACGCAATACCGGCAGGGCAAATTAATGCAAATGGAACATTTAGCTATAAAGATCAATTAGCAGTATTTCATTCTAAAAATCCAGATACAGATCTTGCTGGGATTTACGGGTCCTTTGGTTTTACATATAACAATTTGCCTGTTGGTCCTACTATGCCGTTTGATCCTAAAAGAGGTTATTCTGTTAGATTCGTAGATAATAATATAGAAACGATAACAGTAGTTAGTCAATTTGGAAATTGTCAAGCAGATTATGTTGATCAATTTGGTAACCCGCAAAGCTTAACCGTGCAAGGAGATCAAGGCGGTGGGTCAGGCGAATTAACAACTTGTGCTCCGTGTACGATAGTGGGCAATTGTATTTAAAAAATAAAAAAAACAAGTAATTATAATAATATGAGTGCTACTATAGAATTAAAGTATTTCAATTCATTTTGGCTTAAGAAAATGAAAGAGGTTGTAGCGGTATTACCCAGCATAGCCCCTGATGACAACGAAATTGTTGGGAGCGCTGCCGTTTTGGCTACTACAATAGTTTTAAATCATGCCCAGTTAAACAGTGGCGTGGGGCAAGCAATTTATTATACAATAGGTAGTATTACATATACATTAATTATAAGAGCAATAGCTATTGATGGGGTAACTATTACATTAATGTTTCCTGTTACAACGGCCTTTGATTCTACTAATAAATTAACTTTCGGAGATATTATAAATTTTAAATATGTGCCTGCTGCTTATTCAAGCGCTGATGAGGATTGGTATATTGAAGAAGCAAGAATTAGAGGTGGATATAATAATACATCTGTAGATTTTGGAGTTAAAGCCTATATTGTTGAAGACAATAATAATCAGCAAAATAGATCAAGTTCATTAATTTATTCAGGTATATTTAATTCAAGAACAGATGTAAACAATACCAACCAATTTAATGTTTCTGAAGACATAACAAGATCGGTAGATCCTGCAAATGGAACAATACAAAAACTATATTCAGAAGATACAAATTTAATTATATTCCAGGAAAGTAAAGTAAGCAGGGCGTTAATTGATAAAGACGCAATATATACGGCTGAAGGACAAGCAATGACAACTTCAGGCGCTCAAGTAATTGGTCAGGTACAATCATACGCTGGCAATTATGGTATATCAACAAATCCAGAAAGCTTTGCGGTTTATGGCTATAGAAAATATTTTGTTGATAGGGTACAGAACGTTGTGCTTAGGTTGTCACAAGACGGTATAACTGAAATATCTGCATATGGAATGCTTGATTTCTTTAGAGATAAATTAGGAAGTGTTGGGGCAACAGGTAAAATAGTAGGCGGGTGGGATATACATAATAAACAATATGTAGTTTCATTGCAACCTATTTCTCAATCAACAAACAACGAGGGTGCTCTATTAGAATCTTATACATTATCTTTTGATGAAGATTCATTGGGATGGACTAGCTTTTTTACATACATTCCGGATTACATGGACGGCATGTTAAATAATTATTATAGTTTTAAAAACGGTAATATTTGGAGGCATTATTCTCAAACTAGTAATAGAGGTAAATTTTATGATGATCCAATTGCAGATTCAAGCGTAAAATTTGTATTTAACGCTCAGCCATCATTAATTAAAAACTTTAATACAATAAATTACGAAGGATCTTTAGGGTGGATGATGGAAAGCATTATAACCGATACTGATATTGCAATACCTATTTCTGCAGCATTTACCCCACAAAATTTATCATCCCTAGAATTTTCTTTATTTACAAATAATTTTAAAGCAAAAGAAAATAAATATTTTGCAAATATATTTAATAACAGTAGTGTTGGCGGAGCGGATGTAATATGGGGGCAATCAATGTCCGGCGTAAAAGGAATATACGCGGTTTGCACTATGGTATTAAATAATACATCGTATCCAAATCAAGGAGAATTGTATGCCTGTTCTGCAGAATACGCAGAATCGTCATATTAATAAAATTAAATTAAATGGAATTAAGCATAAGAGATAAAATAGATCAATTAGAGGCTGCTTTAATGCATTATTCTGAAGAACTTGACTTAGTTGTTGGTGACTCAGAAATGTTTCCTTTAAAGCACACCTTTGTTGACGGTTTATATATACGTGAAATGGAAATAAAGAAAGATCATTTTGCTATAGGTAAATTACAAAAAAGAGAACATTTATGGATGTTGCTAAAGGGACACTTAACTATAACTACAATAGACGGTACGCAAGATTATATTGGGCCTTGTTATATTAAAAGCGAAGGCGGAATAAAAAGAGCCGTATATGCAAACGAGGATTCTATATTTGTAAATATATATCCAAACCCTGATAACGAGCAAGATCTAGATAAAATAGAAAACACATGGATAGCTAAAAACTATTTAGAATACGAAGAATACAAACAATTAAAAGAATAATATATGGCATATGTTGCAATTGGCGGAGCCGCGGTAAGTATTGTTGGAGGTATATTTGGAATGAGTTCAGCCGCTTCTGCGGAAAGAGCTGCTGCCCAGAGAGCTGCCGCTTTAAATGCTCAGCTGGATTCATTAGAAAAAAACAGACAAGCAATTATAAATCCTTATGCAGCAACCAAAGACTTAAGTTCAATGGGTAAAAACGCATTTGCAAGCCTTAGTGTATCTACACAAGCCGCTAAAATGCAGGCTGAAGAAAGTGATTTAGCATTGGCTAATACGCTAGATACATTAAGATCTACGGGAGCCGGGGCTGGTGGGGCAACTGCTTTAGCTAATGCTGCGCTAAGAAGTAAGAAAGATGTAGCTGCAAGTATTGAGACTCAAGAAGCTAATAATGAAAAATTAAGAGCTCAAGGAGAAGAAAAATTAAATGAGTTTAAAATTTCTGAAGCGCAGAAAATGCAAGATGCTACAAATGCAGCGGCTCAATTTAAATATGGTGAAACAGAAAAAAGAGAGATTGCTAAAATGGATAGAGTACAATCTCAATTAACAGGGGCGCAAAACCAACAAGCTGCGGCCGCAGCAGCGGGTCAAATGGCTCAAGCAAATATGTTTAGTGGTATAGGTAGTGCTGTAACTGCTGGATTAGGAGCTGCAAGTGCAAAAAGTGCAGCTAATAAAGCGGCTAGTCAAACTGTTGGTAAAACTACATCTGCTCCTGCTGGACCTGCGCCAACTAATCCATTACCTGGTAATCAGCAAAGTTATGGGTTTGGTGGAACTAATTATGGGCGATAAAATTTAAAAAAAATATAATATATGGGAGCTTATCAAAATCCAGAACAAGTTAAAGATTATACAATGGACGTTGCTAATGCCTGGGCAAACGCAACAAATAAAGTGGTTAAAGGATTAACTGATGTTGCAGACGATCAAACAGTGCAATACAAAGCTAATGAAAAAAAATATAACGAGAACCTATTAGCTGCTCAAAAACTAAAGGTTCAATACGCTTCAAAGGTAGGTGATGTAGCTGAGGGTTATGCGGGTGCTGATTTGCGTAAAACATTTTCAGGCAAAGCAGATGAATATGCGAATATTCAATTAAGATTAATGAATAATACTTCAGAGGACGTTAAAGCTGACATGGAAGAATTAGAAAGACTTGATAGACTTCCTGGACAAGCTAAAACGGCAATTGCTACTTTAATGAGTCAAAAAGAAGCACATAATAAAAGCGTTGCATTAGCTGGACAACCAAATGGATATGATAAACAAAATATAAATATAAATGATCCCGCTAATAGTACATTTAATGGATTAAATTCTATATATGGTAATGCCCCGGCTAAACAAGACATTACTTTAGTGACCGATGCTAACGGTAATTATAGCCTTAATTTTAATAGTGAAGGCATGAATGGCGAATGGAAAAGTACAATAAATTCTTCTGCTACTCAGCAAATGCAACTTAAAGGTACTTCTATTTTGCCAACAATTCCAGACGCTGCTGCGGCTTTAAATGAATCATTAACAACTACTGATATTTATGGCAAAGTTAAAAAAGTAGACAAAGACGGTAAAACTATTGAAACAATTGTTGGCCCAGCGGATAATTTTTATAAATCTGAATGGGAAGATGATCCTAAATATGTAGAAGGTAAAATTAATCAAAATTATACAGGTACATTACAATATAAAGATTTAGCCGAAAGCATACAAAAGCAAGATGCCTTTACGGCTAAAGTCGCTGGATATTTAGCAAATCCAGATCAAGTTGCGGCATTAATGAATTCGGCCGGTTTTCAGGATCCTAATAAACCAGTAAGATATACCGCGGCACAATTTGCAGAGGCTTCTGTTAATCCAAATGATCCGGCAGCTATAAAATTTAAAGAAGCCTTAGCTAACTATTTTGCGCATACATTTCCGTCAAAAAGACAAATGGTAAATGAGGCAGGAGAACCAATTATTCAAATTAAATCCGCGGATGTAACTACTGATGTTGAACGTGCTACTAAATTAGCGAATCCAGAGAAACCTTTTGTAGAAGGAGAGACAAGAAAAGTTATGTCTAGAGGCAAAAAATGGAGCGCAACAAAAGGCAAAAATGATAAAACAAACGCTAAAGTAATTAAATAATGACTACATACAAAGATAAACGAGGTAATTCTTATAGTCAAGAAAAAATAAAAGAGTTGGCTACTAAAGCTAATACTACTTTAGATGATTTTGTTTCTAAAAAAGAATTAGAAATAATTGAAGAAGAAGAAGAAGCAAATACAACTATAAGCGCAGATGAAGATATAACTGGATTAGAAAATGATGAGCCTGTAGGAGCAGAAACAATTATTGAACCGCCTAAGAAAAAGAAAAAACCTGTTTCAACTTCTAAAGCGGTATCAACAAGAGCGGATTCTCCATACCCTAAAAAGAATATTTTAGATCCACTTGGATTAAATAAACCGCTTCTTTCATTTCACGACAAAATTCCTGGCGCTCCTAAGCCTATCGTAGCCGCTGCTATTAAAAAACCTA
>Ga0181362_1000088_pt1 | contig 16920 bp, 23 predicted proteins | sample Su13NDMM110SN_FD_130095 | JGI IMG/M metagenome (GOLD analysis project Ga0181362, IMG submission 130095) | Freshwater viral communities from Lake Michigan, USA - Su13.ND.MM110.S.N | ecosystem: Environmental > Aquatic > Freshwater > Lake | place: USA: Michigan | collected 2013-07-16 | reverse complement strand
GACGATTTTTGATACAGTTTCTTTAAGTCATACTTTAGATACTCATATATTTTCTTTAGGTATTTAATAATTTACTTGTTTTTTTACATTAGATATGTGAAAAAACAAGTAAAAATAGGCGGTGGATAAATTGTATATAATATATATTGTGTCTCATTCAATTTATCCACCGCCCGCCCACCTACTTGAATAAATTAAATGATTTCTTCTTTTTTCACAAATAAAAATGTTATATATATGGTGTCAGGGATGACAGGGACGACCATGGGTTTATATTCATATATATTTTAAATGAAAAATACAATAAAAAATAAATGTTTTCTTATAGCCAATTTTAAAAAAGGTTGTCATCCAAGTCATCCTTGTCATCCATCACAAATTATTATATATTTATTTATTTAATTAATTCAAAATAGAAACTATATAGATGTAAGAACTATATAAATATAAAATTCTCAAATATCCATCAATGACGGGGTTGATGACAACCTTTGAAAAGATGACGACCATGACATATCTACCCCTTTATTTTATCAAACCGTACAAAACAATAATGCCATCTATCCTCAACAAAATTTAATAAAAAATCATCATTTCCAGTTTCATAATGCATTTTTATATTTATTAATAAATACCATTCTTGATTTAAAACCGCAACAAGTGGATGTGCATGTCTATATGATAATATTTTATTAATTATTTCATTTGGTAAATAAATTGATTTCATATATATATATTAATCTATATGTTTTATATAGAATAACATTTAAAAAAAATCTATAGAATATATATTATGGAAATAAATAATGAAGATTTTATTTACAACCTTAAAAATAATGCATCGTTGTTAAAAAATAAAGAAACTAATAAAAAATATAAAAAAATAGTAACTGAAAGAATAGAACACCTTAAAAGTACATTATTTAAAAATGTTATATTTGGTCATATATCAGAAGAAGAAATGAATGAAATTAATATAAAATATCTTGACAAAAACTATATTGAAACTAATATTACAAGTCCAATTGATTATTTTTAAAAAGACGATTTAAAAAAATAATCTAATAATATATATATGAAAAATAAAACATGGTCTGATTGGTCAAAATCGGATGAGGCACGTTATAGTATGTTATATTCTTATTTGAAAAAGAAATTAAAAGATTTAGATGAATTTACTTTTATTGATGATAATAAAAGAGCGATTATGACATTGATAGAAAATAATGAAAATTGGGCCGATAAAACAAAAGAGGCTCTCTTGTTCATGTGTGCTAAATATTTAAAATCATCAAACGATTTAAGATATGGTAAAATGTATAGTTCACGTGGTTACGAATATATGCAACAAAATCGCGAAGAAGAATCAAAAAATGAGCAGGACCCAAAAGAACAGGAAAATTACAGAGATCACCAATATTTTATGAATGTATTAAATACTATTGATTATAACAATATTAAAACTATTAATGAGCATTATAAATATTTATTACTTTGTTTATTAACATATCAACCACCAGTAAGAACATCATATTATATTAATAGTAAATTTATTTTTAGAGAAAAAGATAATGATAAAATAAATAATTTTATTAGAATTAATAGGCGTAAACCTATTACAGTTTCATATATTATTAATAATGATAAAGTTAGTAAAACCAAAGTCTATAATATGAATAAAAAATTAAGTATTATAAATATAAATAATAAAAAACTAGTTGATTTAATTATAGATAGTTATACTAAATACCCCCGCACATATTTATTTGAAATTAATGAAAAACCAATAACACAACCAACATTATTAAATTGGTTGAGAGATATAACAAAAGTTAATGCGATTAATAATGATATCATGCGTTCATCATATATTAATTGGTTTTATGATCATCACAAATCAATTGGTGAAAGAGAAAAATTGGCATATATGATGCGCCATTCAGTTCTCACAAGTATGAGAAATTATTTAAAAGTAACAAATGAAGAAACAGTACAAAACCAACCGAATAAAATAATTGAATTACAGACCAAAATATATGAAATTAAAAAAGATTGTCATAAAGAAGTTGATGATTTATTATATAAGAAGAGAAGACGTGATGTAATCAGAACTATGAATAATGGTGGAGTTCCTAGAGAATCAACTCTTTTAAAATATAATATTGAATATGATGACCAAAATAAATTATATAAATAAAATTGATTTAAAGAATATTTTCTAATATATGATATATGGAACAAACTAAAAAAGACGATTTAACAGCCTTACAAAGAGCAAAACAAAAATATCACCAAAAGATTAAACACAACCCAGAATATGTTGAAAGTAAAAAAAAAGTTCTAAAAAGTATTATGATAAAATAAAAGATGATGTTAATTTTAAAGAAAAAGTATCAATACAAAAACGTCAATATTATCTGAAAAAAAAAGAAAAATTATTAAAAGTTATGGTAGAAAAAAGTTTAGATTTTTAAATATTAAAAAAATGTTTAAAAATTTAAAAATATATTTAAAGATTATTTTCTAATGTAGTATATATGACAACAAATACATTTATCCTTTACAAACTCCCAACTTACAATATTACTAAAAATAGTGATGGTACATTTGATTGCGATTCTTATACTGGTTCAATTAATAAGATATTAAAAAAACTAGAAAGAAATCGCGGATATCATATTAGAGTGAATCCAAATAAACCATCAATATTATATGGTGATTTAGATCATATTCCATCTGAAGCCATATTTAACAAATTTATCAATTTAATTTCTTATTTTTATGATGTTAAGAAAGAACAAATTTCTTATTCATTATCCATAAAAGAAAATGAGTTATCCTATCATTGGTGTATTCCGTCAATAGAATCAACACCAAAGATATTAAAAAAGAAATTAAGTCATAAAAAGTTTGATGAATTCAGACAATATATTGATTTATCTATATATTCTAGTCATTGGTTTAGGCTACCTTATCAAACTAATTTAGTAAAAACAATAGAACATACAATTATTAATGGTAAGTTAGAAGATTTTATTATTGAATATACTGATAATGCAGTTGAAATTATTGAAGATGATGTAGAAGAAGTTAAACCAATTCAACAACCATTAAATAATGATAACAAAGGTATTTCAGAAACTATTGATAAATGTTTGAAATGCATTAAATCAGATAATTATGACACTTGGATGAATGTTGCATTAATAATTAATAATGAGATGGGATTTAATGGATTTGAAACATTAAATGAATGGTCTAAACTAAGTTCTAATTATGATTATAACAAAGTAAGTAATTTTTATAAAAACATCAAACCAAAAGATAATGGATTAAAAATTGGTAGTTTAAAAAAAATAGCAAAAGAAGAAAACCCAATTTTATATAAACAACTTTTTAACAAAAAACAACTTATTGAAAATAATGATAAAACAATTGAAAGTAAAAATAATTATTTATTAATTAAAAATAATTTTGAATTAAATAATTTTAAGGTTATTAATCCGATTATGTTTATTACAATAGATAATAAAAATGAAATATTAAAAAGATGTAAAAAAGATTTTAAAGATGTTTATGAAAATTTATTATATATGAAATGGAATGAACATCAACAAAAAATGGTTTTAAGTTCTTTTATTGATGATTGGTTAGTTGACCCAAATATGAGAACATATGATAAATTAGATTTTTTACCGATGCAAAATGCCCCCCATAATGTTTATAATACATTTACAGGATATGAAGCTGAAAATAAAAAACTTTATGATGTTGATATTGCTGACTCATTAATTATTAAACATATTAAAAATTTATGTAATAATGATGATATTGTTTTTGATTATGTTATTAAATATTTTTCAAGAAAATTAAAAAGACCATTTGAATTAACTAATACTGCATTAATATTTAAATCTAATGAGGGAGCTGGTAAAGATTTATTTTTTAATTATTTAGGTAATAAAATATTTGGTTCTGAATATTATTTTAATACTGAAAAGCCTGAATTATTATTTGGTAAATTCACATCCTCACTAGAAAATAAAATATTAATTGTAGTCAATGAAACAAGTGGAAAAGATACATTTCAAATTAATGAAAATATTAAATGTGCAATAACTGCTGAATATAATACGATTGAGCATAAAGGAATGAAACCGTATAAAAATACAAATCATATTGGGTATATTTATTTGACTAATAATGACAACCCAGTTAAAGTGCCGATTGATGATCGCCGGTTTTGTGGTATTGAATGCAATAATTTAATATGTAATAATAAAGAATATTTTGATGCTTTAAGAGCTGAAATAAATAGTGGTCATTTTGATAAAGCTTTTTATAATTATTTAATGGATATTAAAACTGAAAATTATGATTTTACAAATAAAAGACCTAAGACAAATTTTTATAATGATTTACAAGAAATGAACAAACCAACATTAATTATATTTTTAGAACAATTTATTAATAAAAATAATGATGATAGAGATTATATTGAAGTATCATCCACTAAATTATTTACAGATTTTAATGATTATGTTACTAAATTTAATTTTAAATGCATAATGTCATTGACCAAATTTATGATGGATTTAAAAAAGATTAACGGAACAGAAAACAAAAGAACAAAAACAGCGAGATATATTTTATTTAATAAAAAAGAAGTAAAATTATTTTTAACTAATAAATATAATATTGAATTTGTAGAAGATGGAGATGAAACTGATGATGAAGAAGTAAACGGGTTAGATGTATAATTTTTTATTAATAATTTTATTAATTATTAATATAAAATATTAAAACAATAATATATAAAATATGACCATAAATTTGTATATTATTCTTATTTTCCATAAAAAAGTCATTAATATACATTAGATTTTTATTTTTATTTTTCAACCCCGTCATCTTTCTAAAGGTCGTCATCAACCCCGTCATCGATGCAATTTTTTAATTTATAATTTTATTTATATATTACATCTATATAGCTTCTATTTTTAATTAAATAAATAAATAAATATATAATAATTTGTGATGGATGACGGGGATGACGGGGATGACGACCTTTTTTAAAATTGGCTATAGGAAAACTTTATTTTTTTTTAATTTTTTTCATTTAAAATATATATGAGTTTAAACCCATGGTCGTCCCTGTCATCCCTGACACCCTGACACCTTAAACTATTTATTAAATAACTTATTAAAATATTTTGGATATTGTTCTTTTATAGTGTCTTTTATAGGCTGGGAGGCGGCGTTAAATTTCATCAATACCAAGGGGCGGTCATCACTTGTCATATTTTTGATACGTTTTAATAGGCTACTGACTATGGTTTTATTCATAGCATCAACTTTTATTTGTTTCTTTTCCCGACTAGTCATTTTTACTGATGGAACATATCCATCTTTTAACCTAGGATTTGACATCGCGCAACCATAACTCAGACCATTTTCTTTAGCAAACTTTTTCACATGCTCAATCCACTTATTTGACATTATATATATTATTTTAGAAATTAAAAAAACACTTTATTAAAATCTTTTATATTGTCTTTCAAACTTGTATTATTTCCCCATAATAAGTAAGCACTCAATGTGCCCGCCTTGTATGGGTCATCCCATTTTTCATTTACTTCGTGTCTTTTTAAATAATTAGATCTTTTTAAAACATCATAATGATCAATATATGTTGAACCACCTTTTAATCCAAAGTGAATTTTTTTACCATTGGAAAATATAGCCATATATCTTTTATTTAATCTATTACTTTTTTCAATTTTTAATAACATTATATAAATTATTCTAGAAATTAAAAAGTCACAGTTATATTTTTATTTATTTCAATATTTCTATCATTTAAACTTTCTATTAGTTTCTTTTTTTTATGATAATCACTATTTTTAATTTTAAACTTATCAAGATTATTTTTATAATAAACTTCTTTAAAATATGCATTTTGTCTAGCTTTTATTTTTTCTTTATTTTGATAATAATAATTTAAACTATTACTTTTTATTTTTTGTAAATTATCAATATAATATTGTTTCATATGTTCTTTTAATTTATCATTTTTATTTATATAATATTCTTTATTATATTTTTTAACATATTCTTTCCTTTCCATTATATATTATTAATATTTAATTTCTTATATAATACAATAAAATTATAAAATTCTTATAAAAATAAAATATCTAGTTTTATATATATAAGAAAAAATGCCATCAAAAAAAGAAACTATTATTCCTATAAAATCAGCTATTGAAGCTAGTAAAAACCCACTAAAAAAAGTAAAAAAACCAACTCCACCAACTCCACCACCAGCAGCTGCAACCGTATCAAAGAGAAAACCACCACCACCAGTTGAAGAGGAATCAGAAGAAAAAGAAGAAGTACATGAATTATTTAGTGAAACCGAAGAAGAAGAAGAAGAGCAACCAAAAAAAGCCCCTAAACAATATAAACCAAGAGAGAAACCATTAGTTAAAAGAGAAAGAACACCGAGACAAATAGAAGTATTTAAAGCAGCTTTAGAAAAAAGAGAAGAAAATAGACAAATGAGAAAAGCAGAAAAAGAATTAAAAAAGGCAGAACAAAAGAAGATAGATGAAGAAAAAATTATTAAAAAAGGATTAGCACTAAAAAAGAAACAAATAGTGAGAGCAGCTATTTTAAATGATGATGATAGTGATATTGATATTCCGAATGAAATAGTTGAAAAAGTATTAAGAAAGAAATCAAAATCTAAAGAACCCAAAGTTGAACAACCACAAGAAAAATTAGTCCCTGATTTTGCACCAAAATTTACATTTGTTTAAAAAATTATCTAATTATAATATATATGAATAAATCAGAACTGAAAGATGTATTAAAAGCTTCTTATATGCCACAGAAGCAAGCAGCAGCATATCTAAAAGAAAGACAAGGTTATAGTTATGATCCACAGTTATCATCAATGCAACAAAAAGTATTTCTAAACAGAGAAGGTCAACCAATAATAGCACAAAGAGGATCAACAAGATTATCAGATTGGTTAATAGAAGATCCAGCGGGGTATTTAGGTTATACCAATACAACAAGAGTAAAAGAAGCAAAAGAACTAGCAAAAGCAACAAAAGATAAATATGGAGTTGATGCAACATTGACGGGACATAGCCTTGGTGGATATCTAGCAGAAAAAGGAGCAACAAAAGGTTCAGATGTATACACATATAATAAACTAGCTGGTTTTCCATCAGTATTTTCAAATATACCTAAATCACAACACGATTACAGAACGCCATTAGATATACCAAGCTTTTTAGGTCAATATCAACGAGGAGATAAAGAAACTGTTTCAGGTTCTTGGAATCCTATAGCATCACATGATATTAATTATCTTTAAATTATATAAATTTTATAAGAAACGAATTTAAAAATATATATCTTATATAATATATATATGTTTAATAAAATTAATTTTTTAACAGAAAAAGATATAAATAAAACACCAATTGAAAATGTCAAAAAGGTATTAAATATTAAAGATGACTACATGAGCCATATAATATATTTAATGAATAATGATAACTTACCACAAGATGAGAAAGATCAGATAATGGATAAATTAAAAGAATTAAGAAAAAAAGAGAATCTGAAATATGAAATAGCAATTCAAAATATGAGCAATAAATAATAATTTTCTAATTAATTATAATATGGATAATGAAATAGAATCAAGAATAATAAATATAAATTCATCAAATGCATCAATAAAGAATAATTCAACATTTAATTCAGATGTAGTATTTAATTTTCCAGGCTTAGTTAAAGCAAATCAAACATTTATAAAAAAAGTTCAGTTCCAATTATTGGATGCTTGTATTCCAGTTAGTTTTTATAATGTCAACTATACAAATAATGTTTTAATCTATCAAATATCATCAATTAATTATACCATCACCGCACAAGTTGGAAATTATAATTTTAATTCTCTAGCCGTTGAACTTACATCAAAGTTTTTATTAAATGGACATACATTTACAATAAGTTTAAATAAATTAAATGGTGTAATAAAATTTTTATCAACTGTTAATTATATTTTTATTTCATCAGGGTCAACAATGTTTAATATATTAGGTTTATTCATTTCTAATCATTCGTCAACCTCATTTATTATTAATGGTGATTATCCATTAAATTTATTAGGAATAACAAAAATAAAAATATCTAGTATTAATTTAAATTCATATAATTTAGACTCTGCCAATAATGGTAATAGTAATTTAATTGCTTGTATTCCAGTTGATCAACCTTCATTTAGTTTAATTATTTATGAAAATAAATCATTTAATAAATTTACTTTAAGAGGTGATACAGTAGATGAAATTGATATTCAATTGACAGATCAAGATGATAATTTAATTAATTTTAATAATATTGATTTTCAATTGACATTTTTATTAGAATTTACAATAGAAAAACCTCTAAATAATTCAAATACTCAATTAAATGATATATTAAAAAATCAAAATAAAATATTAAGTAATTTAATTCCACCTCAAAACAATGATCAACCACCTGAGCAACCACAATTAAACCCCGTATCAACTGATGATTTAGAATTTTTTATATATTCAAACGAAAATAATGAAATTAAAGTATAAAAATAATTATCTAATTAATAATATATATGAATAGTTTACCAAGTTCTGTCAATTATGGAGAAGTTTTACCAAGCTTACCAGAAAACGCAACAAGATATTCCGTAGCACTCAACCCAACAAACGGATCAGTTTTCCCCGCAGCCAGTCAAATTCAATTTCAATTTCCTAACCGTGGATATTTAATTCCTGATTCTGTTTATTTAAGATATAATGTTTCAACAATTATTTCAGTAGGAGGTGCAACTATGTTAGGCACTCCATTTTATACCCCCATTCAACGTCTTGAAACGCAATTTGGAAGTGTTACTGTTGATTCTATTAACAATTATAATCAAGTTTGTAACATGTTAACAAATGGAACGATGGATTGGGCTCAAAAGTATGGTAATTATATTAATTTAGGTTTTTCAGGTTCAGGAACAGTGACTACTGAAGAAATGGATAGTAGAGTAATTGCAGCATCAGCTACATTAGCATCTTTTTCGGTTGCAGGACCAATTCCTTGTCTTTTAACAAATGTTGTGGATAAATTAATTCCACTATTTGCTATGCCTACTGTTTCAATGATTTTTACACTTGATGCACTTGCAAATATGCTTCTTACATCAACAGCAGCAAATGTGACAACTTTTAATTTAACAAATGTTGAATTGTGTTTTGACTTTATTGAACTTGGTTCAGAAGTTGATGCTATGGTTCGTGGAATGGGTGATAAAATTTATATTAAAAGTCAATCATTTTCAAATTCAGCAGCAGGAATACCAATAGGCACAAGTGGGTCTCAATCTTATATTTTCAATCAACGTTATGCATCCGTAAAAGCCGCAATAGTTTTGTTTAGTGGTGGACTTAATAAGTTATTTGACTCTGTTGATTATTCAAATAGTACTGGTAGTATATCACTGAATGTATCAGGTGTTCAATATCCGCAGAAACCATATTCAATGGTTAATAATAAAGCAGCAATGCTTGTAGAATTTAAAAAAGTAATGGGAAGTGTTTATGATAGAGTAAATAATGTGGCAATCAATAAAGTTGAATTTGAAATTACCGAAGCCAGTACTGCACACACATCGTTTACACCAGCTAAATTTTATGTCGGTTTTAATCTACAGAAGCTTAATTCAAACGCCCTTTTAACAGGTATTTCAACAAATAATTCAAATATTACCGTTAATACAGAATCAACATATCTGACAACGATTACTAGGCAATGTAATTTAATTCTTGCTTATGATGCATTGATTGAAATCGATATGGTTAACAAACAGTCATCAGTCAAAGTTTAAACCAGTTTATAAAATAAATTCTCCTCTAATATAATAAAATGAATTTAAAAATTAATAAAAAACCTAAATTAAAGGTAACAAAAATGATTTGTGATGATCCATTACATGAAAAATTAAATGAATATGATTTAAGTAAGTTTTTAAACTGTCATTCAACAAATTTATTAATAGGTAAGCCAGGGAGCGGGAAAACATCAACCATGACAAGTTGGTTCCAGAGTAAATTATTATTAAAAAAAGTCTATCACACGATTTATCTATTTCAGCCCAGCCACTCAACAGCCAGTTTAAAAGATAATATATTTGAAGATCTACCAAATAAATATGATGAACTAACATATGAAACATTAAATGATTGCTTAGAAAAGATTAAGAGTGATGATTCTAAATATTGTAGCGCAATTATAATAGATGATATGACAGCAAGTTTAAAGGATGGTGATGTAAAGAAATTACTAAAACAGTTAATATATAATAGACGCCATTTAAGAACTAGTTTATTTTTTTTATGTCAAACATATTTAAGCATTGAACGCGATATTCGTAAGCTCTTCTCAAATATATTTATATTTAAAGTAAGTATCCAAGAATTAAATTTAATATTTGAAGAACATATAGAAATTCCAAAAGATGATATAACAACAATCAGAAAATTTGTTTTTGATGAACCTTATAATTTTTTATTTATGAATACGGATTCTGCAAGACTGTTTAAAAATTTCGATGAAATATTGTATAATTAAATAATAGTTTAAAAATTAATATCTAAGTAATATTATATAAATGTCATTTGTAAGACAAGTTCATGCTCATCCCAGTTATCAAATTGGTAAAGACACACTTAGAAAAGGTTCATTCGGTAGAGTTGGTGTAATTCCATTTATTCCACCTAGAATTGGTTATCCAAACCCAATGCCACAAGAAAAACCTGCACCCATTTCTAATTTAGAAAGAAAAAAATAAAATATAAAAAAATATAATCTAGTTAATTATATATATGAGTAGAAAAAATTATAACGTTGTTTTAAACAGTACATTTTGTACAACTGATACAGCTGCAAATCTAAATAATGATAAAAATTATTATATTGACTGGTCTGCAATTTTACCAGATAAAAATTTTAAATTAACTTTTAGTTTTATTAGTGAAACTAATAAAATCCAAACAATGACAAATATACCTATAATTACAATTGATTTTTTAAATCAAGGAAAACAAATTGCAAGTCAACAATCATTAACATCATATCAGGCGACATCATCAAATATTTTAGGATTAATATTTCCACAAACTGTAGATATTAATGCTCATTTGGCATATTTAAGATCTGATAAAAATTTTAATAATCCAATATATTTATTAAGACCAAGACAAAATAATTTCAATGTTAAAATAATTAATAATTTAAATCCACCAAGTGTATGGACTGACGATAATACAATTCCATTAAGTATTGCATCATATGTTTTAATATTATCATTTGAAGAATGCGAATAAAAATATATATATAAGAAAAATTATCTAGTATTAATTAATATGAGTACAAATATATTAATTAATAGTAGAAGTATGAATGGCATAATCACGATCAGTGATGGTACAGCCACTTTAGAAAATGGTGATTTAAATTGTGATGATATTATTTCATCAACATTAACTTCTGGTATTTTTACATGTCGTGGAGAGTTTAGGAGTAATACAACTGGACCATATACCATCCCAACGTTAGTATCATCAGAATACGGAACATTAATTTCGTATGGTAATTCATCAGGAAACGGAGCAACAGATTTTACTAATTTTCAGTCAACATATAATATAACAAAAGGTGGTTTTAATTTTTGGAATAAATCAAGCACTGTACCATTAACAAATTTAGCAATTATTGATAATAGTCAAACTTATTTTAAAAGTCAGTTAATAGGATGCACGGCGGAAAACCCTGTTAATAATACATCAATTGTTAATAAATCGTATGTAGATGATAATTTTGTAGATAGAACAAATACTTTAACACAAAATATAAATGGATTGAAAACATTTACAAATAATTTAACTTGTTCGGCATCATTATTAAGCGACAACCTAACCGCTATAAATCTTACTTCTAATAAAAATATTTATACGACTATGACCGCAGGAACAATAAATTTAGGTTCATCATCAAATACAATAAATTGTGCTGGAACGATAAACGGAACTATTGTTCAATCATCAAATTTTCGTGGTGGTAGTTCAACAGCAAGTGTTCAAATATGTGGCAATGCTCAAAATGCTGATATAACGCTTGCTCCGGCATTAGGTGTTTCAGGAACGCTTACGATCGGGTCAGCCAACGCCACAAATACGATACGAGGTATAAGTAATTTTACAGGAAGTTTAAGAACGAAAACAAATTTTAAAATGAATGAAATAGATGACTACACAGGTAATACGATTAATCTCACGTTTCCAATGGCACAACTAACTATATTACGCATAAGTTCCGGAACATCAATGACATTAAATCTTCCCCAATTGACCGCAAATGAAAGAGGTATGATATTTTATTTTTTAAAAACAAACAACACTACAAATTGTACGGTAAATGCGTATACGGGGCAAAATATTGTGGAAGCAACTAACATATCAACTCCAGTTTCATCAAGCACAAATATATTAAGTGCCGACAAAGTAATGATGAAATTGTATATTGGATATTATCAAACACTTACATTTTGGGTAGAACTTACTGAGTTTTCAACATATGATAGATTAAAACTACGTGAATGGACAAATCCAACCGCAACGAATTCTTTAACATTAACACTACAAATGATGTCTCCGACTATCGCAGTAAGGATTTCGTCTGGAACGAGTATGATAGTTACATTGCCAGCATTAAATGCGAATGAAAGAGGAAAAATATTTACTTTTGTAAAAGCAAACGCAACTAATTTTAGCGTTCAATTTAATACAACTGGAACTGACCAAATTTTTGCTTTAAATAATATATCAACAGGATTTACGACAAATACTTCAATTTTTCCAATCGACAAAAGAACGTGTAGGTTAGCGGTTGGATTTTCCGGAACAACCACATACTGGATAGAAATCGGCGATTATTCAACATTTGACCGAGACGAAAATAATTTATTATATCCAAGATTAGCAATAGAAAACACATTTACAAATAATAATATATTTAATGGACAAGCAACGTTTAACAATTTTACGCCAATTAGTAATGTCGCTAATCCTACCGCAAATAATCATCTTGTTAGAAAGGATTATGTCGATAATAATTTTGTCAATTTATCAACAGCACAGAATATATATGGTAGTAAATACTTTGGAAGTAGAGTTCAATTATACGGCGGAATTGCTTTAGACGTAGGACCCGGAACATCAACTTTTGCCGGAGTTGTCACATTTTCTAATAATATAACTTGTTCGGCATCATTAATAAGTAATAATATCACAAGTCCAGTAGTTCTCGGTGGAACAAATAATATATTTACCAATTTAGATACTTTTACTGGAGGTGCTATAATAAATATTGGTGCTAGGAGTAATAATATTAATATTTTATGTAATTTAAATATTGTAGAGAGCGTTTATGGTGTAACACCTAATAAAATAACAACCATAAACCAAGAGGGAGATAGTTGTAGATTTACTAATAATGGCTCAACCAATGGCGATTTTATTTTTCAAATTAACGAATCAGGTTCATTTGTTCCGTTAGTAATAAATAAAACCAGCGTAGATATAGGGGGTGATGCCGTCGTTGGTGGTAATTTATATTTAAATGATACAACACCATTATCAACGCTAAGTATGAGTGTTGGTGTTATAGGAAATGATATGACATTTGACCCTGAAAATACTACAAACACAACTTATAAATTCAAAGTTACTGATGGTAGTAGTCCAGCCCCTGTTACAAGCACCGCATTAACAATTTCATCAGCATTAACTACAATCAATACTCCAACAACAATTACAGAACTACTAACTTGTAAAAATTTAGATTTATCTTTTACAGGAACTGCTAGTATAAATTGTCCAAACGCAACAGGATTAAACTTATTTTTAGCACTTACTACGGGAACAATTGGATTATTTAGTAATTTAACATCAGCAATCGTTAATTTTTGTTCTTCATCGGTTTTTACAACTATATTTAATATAAATTCAAGAATAAAACATAAACAATTTCAATATTTAAATGAAGTTAGAACTGTTTCATCAACGTCAGTAACTTTATCCTTGCCATTAGAACAAACAATAATGCTTACATCAACAGGAGCAACTGGTATAAATATAACTCTACCAGCATTAACTCTTTCAACACAAGCAGGATTTACTTTTAATGTAATTAAAACAGGTTCTATAACAAACACTGTTACATTTACTGCTAGTGGTAGTAATTTAATTAGAACTTATGGAAGTATTACAGGAACATCAACCGCTTCAGCATTGGGTGGGATTGAAACTATTATCAACCTTTTTACATTAGAAGTATCAGCAGGTAATTTTGTATGGCAGATATATTAATTTCTAACTTATATTATATATGTCAAAAAAAAGGATTAATAAAATTAAAAGTAAACAAAAACAAAAACAAAAACAAAAACAAATGCAAATAGTTAATGTTAATATTCATAAACCAACAAGAAAGCCAAGAGAAGCACCATCTCAACCAAGAAGAAATGTGCAGCAATTACCAACACCACAATATATTTATACATCGCAAACTGATAAATTAGTGCCTCAAATGTTTAATAAAGAAGGTAAACAAGAAAACATACCAACTCTAACCGAACAAATAAATAAAACATTTGATGAGAAAATTAATAAATTGGTTTCACAATATGGAAAACCACCACAACCAGCACAACCAACACCAGAAGAAGTAAGAAAAACAAGAACTGAACAATATAAACCAAATAAACAATTAATGATAAAAGAATATATTAATAATAAATCTAAACAAGAAGTGCCCAAAGTATTTCAAGCAGAAACTTATACACCTTTAACTAATATACAATATGAAAAACCAGTTGAAAATGAGCCAATTTTAAGTAAACAAGAACCAGAAACAATTTCAAGTATTTATAAAAAAAATCAGCCCGAACAACCTGAACAACCTGAACAACATGAACAACCTGAACAACCTGAAACTATAATAAAACCTATAAAAAAAACTACAGCAGAAATAGAAAAATCATCAAGAGACAGAAAAAAACTTAGAGAAAAGATTATAAAAATAGATGAAGAAATAGTAAACAAAAAAAATGAAATCATTATTTTAGAATCTATATATCATGAACAAACCTTAACGGATAAAAGAAAGAATACAACAAAAAAAAAAACTTTGAAAAATGAAATAAATGTCAAAACCCTAGAACGTGAACAATTAATGAAAAAACTTAATGAACTAGCAATATACAAAAAAAAATCTAATGAAATAATACTTTAAAATAAAAATATCTAAGTTATAATATATATGACCGCAAAAACCTTTTTTAAAAAAGTTGGTAGAAGTTTACAAAATGCATCCGGAGAAGCTACAAAAGCTGTAGGAGTTGGAGCAGGTACTGTTTTAGGTAAAGCAGCAGCCACATATGCTTTAGAAGCCGCCCCAGCTTTATTGGCTTTTAAAACAGGTGGTAGAGTTCCAGGAAAGAAAGGAAAAGCAATTAAAATCGTAGCACATTCAGGAGAATATATTTTACCATTAAATGTAAAACCTACTAAAGCACAAAAAGCAGTAGTTAGAAAAAATAAATCTAAAAAAAAATAATCTAAGTATTAATATATACAATGTCAGTTGATCGGTTGGCGTCTAAAGTTAATGTGGATTTAATTAATCCTAAAAATAATTTATTGAAGGTTCAAAAATTTGCAGATATTCTAGCACTATTAAAACAAAAAATTGTTGAATATCCACCAAATCATATTTTAAAGCAATGTAATGAGTTTTTATTATTTGTTTGTAAAATTGTAGAAGAAGTAATTGTTAAAAGTGATAAGGTAAATAAAAAAGAATTTGTAATTGACTTGTTTAAGCAGTTATTCTCTTTAAGCGAACCTGAATGTAAATTGCTTGGATCATCTGTTGATTTTCTTTGGTCAAATGGTTTGATTAGTAAAATAAAAAGATCTAAGAAATTATGGAACTTATTAAAAAAAGTGGTTTCAAAACCTGTTTAAACATAGTAGTTAGTGAAATATATAATGAGATAAGAAATGATTTAATATTAATTGTTTGTTCTAAAGTTGGTATAGTAAAAATTGGTTTGGTTATTGTTGCTTTAATTTAATGAATTATTTATTAATAGTTTATTAAATATAAAATATCTAGTTTAATTTATAATGAATAAATGTTATTTATGTGATTTAGTTATAACTGTTGAAAATATTGGTGAATTTTGTAATTTTTGTGATAATCATATTTGTGAATTTTGTTTTGAAAAAGTTCAAGATAATATATATTCTAGAACTGGTTTTATTTGTGATGTTTGTTTAAATAAATATTAAGGTGGTATCATTTTTATGAAATCATATTCTGAGGAAAGTAAAGTATAATAATAAATAAAATCAAATTCTGGGTAGCGGGGTTGCGGGTAGCGGGTATAAAAAACCATCGTTCTAAGTATAAAAAAAAATTAAATAAATTTATAATATATAATATTTTTATATATAGCTGTAGAGAGCATTTTTTAAACCCGCAACCCGCAACCCCGCTACCAATAAAAAACAATGATTTTATTTAATTTGTAAAAAAAGAAGAAATCATTTAATTTATTCAAGTAGGTGGGCGGGCGGTGGATAAATTGAATGAGACACAGTATATATTATATACAATGGCAATACCGCCTATTTTTACTTGTTTTTTCACATATCTAATGTAAAAAAACAAGTAAATTATTAAATACCTAAAGAAAATATATGAGTATCTAAAGTATGACTTAAAGAAACTGTATCAAAAATCGTC
>Ga0181362_1000080_pt1 | contig 17529 bp, 27 predicted proteins | sample Su13NDMM110SN_FD_130095 | JGI IMG/M metagenome (GOLD analysis project Ga0181362, IMG submission 130095) | Freshwater viral communities from Lake Michigan, USA - Su13.ND.MM110.S.N | ecosystem: Environmental > Aquatic > Freshwater > Lake | place: USA: Michigan | collected 2013-07-16 | reverse complement strand
GTCAATCTCTTGTATCGCCATCTGGATGGCTGTGCGGATCACGTGGTCGTTCTTGAACTCCACCTGTCGCATCTTGAGGTCCTCTTGCAATTTCCTCAGCAGGCTTTGTGTCAGTGCGTCCGTCATTTGGTGTCCTTGGCCAGCTTGATGAGCTCTTCCGTGGTCCAGCCCCAATGCCTCAGGGCCTCAAGTGATTGCCTGGCCATGGTGTACCACACCGCTTGTATGTCGTTGTGGCCTGATCGCTGCGCCTCTTCTATGAGGATCACGAGGGCCTGCTCCGCGAAGTTGAATCCAGAATGCATCTTGGATCTCCCAAGGCGAAGCTGTTGGCTCTTGCGATCCCTGCGATAGCTGTCCAAATTCGTGATGTTGTTCTTGTCTGCCATAGATTAAAGGGGGCATCGTGTTTGCATGGCAAATGTCAGAACTGATGCCCCCATACCTTAAAGTGAACGTTAAACTTGCAAAAGGGAACGTTCAAGATATTTATATAAATTGTAAAAAATACATAAGGAAATGGGCGAGAGAGGATATGCCTGATGGAATCTCCAACCCATTTCGCAAAGGAGAAATTGTCAAATGGCTTTGAGCAATTTCCAAATTTACTTATCGTTTGGTAAACTCAAAAAGATGTTGTGTATTTTGTTGATGACATATATACTTGTGATTATGGCAAACTACAACAATTGGTCTAAAACTATATCATCCACAATACAATCCAGTCCTAAGCATTATTCATTAAGAATGCGTATGGCTCAATTATCTCAAAAATATTATGGCACCACTGATTTTTCCAAATTAAAACCTTATCAATTAGATAAAATTATCACTTGGACGACCCAGATCAATCCCAATAAAGGCTCAAGCAAAGACAGAAGGCATGGCAGAACATTAGGCAGATTTATCAAAGGCAAAATTTAAACAATCTCAAGGGTGGCCCCCAATTACCAGGCTTTGAAATGATGAAGGAAAATAGTAGTCATATCACGATCAGGGTTGAAAAATAACTGATCAGCGATTAGGTTGTTATCGCAACAGACTAAAAATTTGTGCTGTCCAGGCCCACACTGCCTGGTGTAAAGAAAGCGAAGCACACAGGGTTGGTATGATCCCGCACAAATTGGTCTTGCTTCTGGATGACGAGTGGGGCAACTCACATAAAGTCAGACTCCATCTTTGCACAGGTGGATTCTGAGCAAAGCAATCTACATAAAGTAAAGCGAAGCAAACACGAAATCACGTAGTGATTGAGTAGATGAACGCAGTTCATCTTGTGTGTGCCTTTAATGATCAACTTGCGTTGATCAACTCAAAGACTGCGTCTTTTCGTATGTCCTCACCCCCGCAACATTAAATAAATCATAATGAATCAATGCCTCGTGTTTTTCAATGGACCATCAGTGACCCAGTTCCACCAACTGCCCAAGAGATTCACTGAGATAGGTTGCAACTTCATACAGAGGCACAGGGCCGTGGACCACGTGTGCTGTTTTGATCACCAGATGAAGACACAGGTCAGCGTGACGCCTCCCGCCATTTACTACTGCAGGAACGGGCACAGGGGCGGCGGATGGGGCGAGGTGGTGTGGAGCAGCCACGAGTCAGTGCAGAACTCAGGCATGATGGCAGTGCGGCTGGCCATACATCTGAGGTTCCAACGCATATGGGTGCTGGGCTGTGACTGGGGCTCAACCACCATCAGCATCTATGATGACATCTATCACGGGGACAAGGCGCTGCCGCGGGCTCCAGGTCGCAGGAAATTCACCAACGGGGCACTGAGGCAGATGGAGGAGTGGATGACCAAGCGGGGCGTGCAGATAGTGAGCGACCGCCAGGAGCCCTTCAGGCTGCCAGTGGTCAGCGTCACTGATTTTTTGGCGCACTATGACACCCCCTGACCCCACGTGGCCTGCCAGGCCTGTGCGATATACTGCCCAGACGCACGGATTGGCCGTTGACCTCGCCCCTGCGGCTGAACAACACCAGATGGTACAGCGTGGGTGGTTCTATGATGAAATTACAAAAATGATGCTCACCGTCCAGGCAGGTGCCATAGCGTGAATGCCAGCTGGCATCTGAATGTTGCTTGGCTTGTTTGCCCTTCCTCCTGTGCCTGCGGCAGGAATAGGTGCCCAATTTGCTGAGCCTACTGAGGAATTTTTCCTTCAACATCTAGGCCACCACTGTGTGTGCTGACACCGTGGTGAACTCGCTTCTGCGATCCAGGGAATTGATGGCTGCCACCCTCACGTCATAATTGCTGCCAAGCACCACGAAATCTATGAAGGTGCTGGTGGCTGACGTCGTGGTCCAAGTTTCAAAGTCTGAATCCGCACTGAGGCGATACTGCACCACGTAGCGGCTCACGAACGGATCGCTTGGGGCCAACCAGTTCACGGCCAACCTCCTATTGGTGTTGTTGGTCTCAATGTAGGCAGCGGTGTTGAGCTGTAGATTATGCACGGCACCTGAGCTCACTGACAGCGAAGTGGGCGGTGACACCAGCAGGGGATTGGGCAAGTTGATCGCTGGCCTCACTATGTCGTTCTCCTTGGGTATGAAATTATATGTTGACGGCACGTGCTGGAACCCTGACAGCGTGATGTCTCCAGTGGGCTGTATCCTGATCTGCACCAATCTAAACACTTGGTCCAGTCCCAGGTTGGTGTTGAGCACCCTGAACAGATCTCCCACCGTTAGGTTGGCGGCTGATATGTCAGTGTTGACGGTGATCAGCAGGGCCTGTCTCGTCCTCTTGACGAACACCTCCGCATACTGTATGGCCTGTTCCCTTACTGTGACCGTGTCCAAGACCACTTGCTTCTCCAATCTCACAAGGTCCTCTGCCAAGAACTGCACGTCATCGCTGGAGCCGTCCTCTGGCCATATGACCTCATTGGGCTGATAGTCAGACGCTGGATCCACATAGGTCACCCTGCACCTGTTGATCTTGGTCTCCTTGGTCTCACCCTGTAATTGCAGACCACCAATTATGTTGTTTTCGTGCAAGGTCAGCACGATGCCAGGATCAGATGGTGTGGCGGTTATGTCATTGTCGTCACCGCCGTGCTCTATCTTCAATAGATATTTGCCCTGGGTGAAAGGCATCATGCCACGGAATCCCTGCAATATTTTCCTCACGTTGTTCATCAATGATTCGCCAGTGTCCAGCACAGCGTCGCAGGTGAATGCCTTGCCCGTGGTGCTGTCAGTGTAGTTTACCGTCTGTTCGCACAGGGCCGCGGCGGTCCTGAAAGACAGCCAGTTGATGTCTGAATTGTCCAGTGCCTTGCCAAAGCGAGGGTTCCTCAGGTAATCTATCAATACGTTGACTGGGTTGTTGGTGAAAACTGTGGTCTCATTGGCATACAGAGTGGAGCGGTCAGCGGTGGGTGGCTTGATGTCTAGATTCATGGCCCAGCTGGTGATTAGATTTCCATCAGCGGTGATGTTGGTGCCAAACACGGCGTTATAGGTGCCCGTGGGCAACGACACCACCTCGTCTATGTTGAGAGTGACTGGTGTCTTTGCGTACACTTCTGGGTCCTCAAGACCAATTACTTGTTTACGTATGTTGGTGTTTCGTTTGCTTTTGGTTCTGGTAAAAGTGGCCAGCGTGGTGCTGGAGTCGTCCAGTATGGTCACTGAAGTTTCCACGTCCAAACCACCCTCACTGACCAACTCAGTGGTGAGAGCATGTCGCACCCTGACCTCAGAACTGGCGGCCGTGGTGCTGAACCTTATGGTGTAGCCCTGGGCGGGCGTGCCAGAACTTGTAAAACTTAGACTTTGATTGGTGGCCGCGGTCCAAGCACCAGGCTTGGAGATGTAGGATCCAAAGTCAGCGGGATTGTATGCGGTCAGCACGTTGAATATCTTCTTGCCGTTGAGCACCACCTTGATGTCTGGTATGCCGCCGCGATATGGATTGTTGTCCACCTGCTCCTGCGTGGGTTTTGGTGGCAGCCATTCAAATCTAAATGCCATGTAGCACAGTCCGCTCAACTTGTGATCTGACGTCCAGTTCACTGCGCCGCCAGTCAATATTGAAGATGCCACTTGGTCATCCCTGCCATCAAAAAATTGCACCTGTAATTTGTCTTTGTATGTGCCTGATGGCGGTGTGGCCACTACCCCGTGGGCATAAGAATCCAATGTGACGGTGGTGTCATCTATCAAGAGGCTGGTGTAGCTGTCGCACTGCCCCTCAGCCAGCACAAGGGCCAGATACATGTATTGGTTGCTGGTACCATTAGTGCTGACAAAAACCCTGCAGCCACCCACCATCCTGGTGCCGTATACCACTGGTATGTTGGATATGGCGCTGTCCTTGTTGACGAGAACTCCCTGGATCTCACCCCTGTCAACATCGCTAAATTGCGGCTGATTTACCTTGGGGCCAAACGGTGATGCAAAAATACTGGTGATGCCCTGGACCACTCCGCCTATGAGGTCACCTATCCCGCCAACCACCTTTTCAATGATGTCTCCAAGTCCGCCCATTACAACACCCACTTCCTGTAGTTTTCACTACATTTATTATAACCCAGTTTGTTTAAAAATTTTTCAACCTTGCCGTACTTGGCCCCGTGGGCATAATTAAAATGGATTTCAAGAGCTCCATTTTTCACCGCCCATTCTCTCACGGCGTTGAACAATAACAAGGACGTCCTGCCTTTTCTAAATTGAGGATACACGTAATAGAAACAATCATGCACATAGGTTGAATAATTGTATAAAAATTGTTGCAACGACACGGCACAGCAACCTATGATCTGGCCCTGCTCCTCCAAAACAAATACTTTGAGGGCATCGTTGTTGATGCTGTTGAGATAGCTGTTGGCAATTTTCCTAAGGTCCAGGTAATGATGATTTAAATTGCTCTCCTTGTGTTGGATCTTGTTCAGCTCAAGGCATTGTGGCAGATCATTCCTTACAAATTCTCTAACTATCATTTTGCTTCTCCCATACTGTGTCGTGTTGTGTGAAATTATTTTGTATAAAAAAATTGTGTTTGTTGTGCTCATCTAAAAGATAAGCCTCGCCGCAGGTCACTATGTGATGAACGTTTCTTTCAGCACAAAATTCTGTGACTGTGTCCAGTAATATCTGATAGTTCTCCAGAGTCCTGTTGTGTGGATCCAGGTGTAGAAGATATATCAAACATTTTTTGGTCATGCTCCATGGCAGAGAGAAACAATTGATTATTGCGAAACCCATCAATGTATGCCCAACGAACAAGCCAAAAGACTTGAATTCAGCACTGATCAATAGATTCTTGACTTGAAAATTAAAATTTTGTTTGTTGAAATCCGTGCCCACCAAGCCGCGCTCAAACACTGCCTTGTAGGAAAGATCCAACAGGGCATTGATGTCCTTGGGCGTGAGTGTTCGTGCGACCTTCATTTACAATTTACCCCAGCGTATGTCCTTGACAATCTGCGGAGAGAAATCCATTCCACGATCATTGGGAAAATAAAGATTTTGTGATGCTGGATTGGTCCTCCTGCCGTTGGTCCTCTCAAAGTCTGCGAACTGGCTGGCACAGGTCAAAACAATGGTAGCAGTGCTTCCTGTCTCTTCTATGCTATAACCAGATATGTAGCCATCAAACATCAGATACACGTCATCTGAAGTGAATGACAGATCATCTTGCAATATGGCACGATAGATGACCACTCGCCTGTTGATGTAATCATTGCTGAGGATTACTGCCACCATGGTGGGATCAACTGCGGTGAAAGTGATTTGCAATGAGCCAACCCTGAGGTCAGAACTTTCTTGAATTTCTCCATAGCCTAAAAATTGATTTTGGGCGATGTAGGTGTTGTCGCCGCTGTCTGGGGCTGAATCTGAATTAAAAAGCAAGTTGACGTTGGTCGTGGTAAAATATAGAGTGGTGGGTAGATGTATTTCTATGAGGTCAGCAACAAAAACACGGTTGGAATCCAGTTTGGTCTGAAGTGCCGCGGTAATATCCCTCGCCATTAGATGTCCTCTCTAACAGAAATTTCATAGTTGAAGGTGTCATCCGCATTGGCGGTGTATCCTTGCTGGTCAGTAGTTAAAAACACTAAGATAGGCACGTTGTTATAACTCACGGTAGTTGTGTTAGTTATCGCGGTTGTGAGGGATGGATAAATTTGTATCACGTCCTCAGTGGAATCTGTCTGGTTGAGGTCAATGTTAGCGGTCAACATATAGACCTTGTCGTGGTTGCTGAACTTTATCAAGTCACCTTTTTTAAGTAGGCCGCTGCCGCCCGTGCTCCTGCAAATGGTCACGCCAGCCTTATAATCATCGCTGATTGTGATGGTGCCTGATGCGGTGCCCCTTGTGCTGCCAATGGCTGGCGGCACCACGGTGAATGAACCAAATTGTCCATCCTGTTGTATGATAAAACTGTAGATATCCATGAAGTCATCTCTGGACAATGCGGGTGATCTCAAAGTGAATGACCAATATTGGCTGCCTGTCCGCACCCTCTTGGTTATGCCGCTGATGGAGGTTGAAGTTTTTGACAATGTGTTGCTCTGCCAATTCAATGTGGTAAAACCTGCTGTGGGAAATGTTCCGCTCATTGTGTTATACTAGACTCCTTTGTCCTGTGTCGTTAAGTGCCCTGTTTATGATATTTACTATCATTCCTTGCCTTGACATTAAAAGATCATCAAAGCCACGAGCATCCACCGTGCTGATGTTGAAGTTGACAGTGGCGTTCTTGCTGCCACCCATCATGCCTTGTGTGTCTTGATTGTTGAACACATAACCATTGCTGTTGGGCACAAATAATTCTGGTCCCTGTTCTCCCACTATGTATGGTGCTCTGCCCTGTGACGCCATGCCTCCTGTTTGCAATCCTGGCAATTCCAATCCACCCGCCTTGACCGCACCACCCTTGGCAAAGAAGAATGAAGCGATGGTCAATGCCGTGTCCAGCCATCCCCCACCTCCACCTCCTCCTCCACCACCACCACCTGCCGCTGCCGCTGCCTGTGACAGTGCTATGTTGGTAGAAAGCGATGCATTCAAACTGTTGACTTCATTTTTGGTGCCCCTGACGCTATCAGTGACCATGTCAAAACCTTTTTTGATATAGGGAAATATATAGGCGGTGTAAAATAATCTCAATAGGCTCTCCACGATCATGTTGATGATGGTCTTGCCCAACATCTCGCCAGCTTCTCTGGCTGTCCTGGCTCCCGTGATCATGGCAGTGAATGCAGATATGGCGGCGTTTTCTAGATCTTTGAAACCCTTGATCACCACCTCTTCCGTGACCTTGGCCAAATTATTTCCTTCTGCACTGATTTTCTTGAATGCTTCCAATGCACCATATTCAATCTGTCCATACACACTGTTCAACTTTGCTACCAATTCAGCCTGTAGTTTCAATTGCTGATTGGTCAGGCCCAAGGTGGGCAAGAAATCCATGAAGTCTGAATTGACTTCTTTGATCATAGGTTTCAAGACATCACTGGTTTTCTTTGTCTCCTTGCCAAGGTTGTTCATTTCTGTGGCGGCCGCACTCATCTCATCAGCCAATGGATCCACTGAACCCGTGAAATTATTCATGCCTTTGCCTATGTCTTTGATTGACCGTCTTATGCTGTCAAATACCAGACCAATGCCCGTTAAAATTCTTAAAATACCACCACCTGGAATCACCAATAACAATGCACCAAATGCCAACTCTAATATTGCAACACTCTTGGTGATGCCTTCCACTGCCTTGGTTATACCATTTAGGTTGCCTGCGAAATCAGTGCCTGTGATCTCCAATCCCAGTTTCTTGAAACTATCCATTAGGTTGGCATAGGCGGCGTCAATGCTGTCAGCACCAGCCCTGGCAGCCATCATGGCATCTGAATCTGCGCCAAGATACAATTTGATGGCATCAGCAGAAGCTATGCTGTTGTCCTTGATCTTGTCAGTGAGTTCCTTGCCTAATTTAATGTTGAAAAATTCTGTGATGTCTTTGCTGGCGCTGATGGTTCCTTCTTTGACCTTGGTCAGTTCTCCTGCTGCCTTGGGTAGGTCAATGCCCAGCGATCTTGATAAAGCCGCTGCCTGTTTTAAATTTTGATTGAGTTGTTCTGCGCCACCAACACGCAACAGTTCCTGTGCGGCCTTGGCAGCATCTGCCTGGGCGAATCCAAATTGTTTGGCGAAAGCCGCGGCAGTGTCAAATGCCTGTGCCCCCTTGGCCAATGAACCCGTCAATGCGTTAAGGGCTATCTGTGTTCTTTGTGTCTGGGCGGCGGCCTGTATCAATCCGCCTATGACAGCGGTGCCTCCCAATGCTATGAATGCTCCACGCACCAATCGCAAGGTAGAAGACAGTGAGGCTCCACTCTTCTCAATGGTGTTCAGTTGCCTATTGACCTGTGTAAGTCCTGATAGGCCCCGTACTACGACGTCAATACCTAAAGGGTATGAAGCCATCAGCGTCTCCTAGCTTGGTTTTTTTGCGCCTGCATCGTTTTCATCCGCTCCTTGTTTTCAGCCTCCATGTAGCCAGCCCACAGAGACAATTCCAGTGTGGTCATCTCCATTATCTCTTTGACAGACTTGTGCAGCCTGTTGGCCAAAGTCATAATGAATCTCAGTTCCGCACTGGCTATTACTCCTTTGCGGCTACCTCAGCAGGTATTTCCAGTTTGGCATTGTTGATGGCAGTGGCGATCTTGATTATCACCGCTGGATCAGCTTCTTGCATCAATCTGATTCTATCTGCGTCCACAAACAATCTCTTGCCTTGGGCATCTCTGCTCTTGATCAAGATTGTCTCAACCAAAGCTTCAACCACTTGTCCCTTACTTGCGTATTCAACAATCTTGGCTTCGTCTTTGAAAGAGTGTGTCTTCCTAAAATAGATGTCAATATTCCATTCCTTACAATGGTATTTTTCCATTTCACCCGCAATGGCAGTCTGCCAATGTTGGCTTATCTTATCCGTTATACTCATTTTATTCTCCTATTTTTTCTATTTTTTATCACTTCCTGTATAGCAGGTGCAGCCACACCTTTGCGTGCCTGTCTGCTGTATCCACTTTCTAACCTTTGGCCATATGGTTGGGGGTTAGATACTCTTGCCGTGTCCTTGGTCACTGTCTTGCTCCAGGTACGCTTGAACTGCCCAGACCTAACTGGACTGCGCCTCTTGACAATGGTCAATAACTCATCAGTCGCTCCACGAATCTCTCCATCCACAGCCAATTTTAAATTATTGACTACCAGAGCTGAATTGAATCGCACCGCGATCATGCTATATGTTGGTTATCGTTAAAGCACCACTGCCCTGGAATGAGCACGTAGCTTCAACCATACCATCAAAATTTGCGGTGATTGCAAAATTTGTGATCACCACATTGCCAGCAAGTTTTTGTCCTGTGGTCTCACCAGATGGGAAAAGTTCTATTGAACCCAATCCTTCTGATCCACCACCGTTGGCAAAACTTACCAAGTTTCTCTGCCCTGCGTCATCGTCTCTAAAGTAAAGATCCATAGATCCAGAATATTGTCTCAGTCCTGGAATATATGATCTCGCTCCTGCTCCCATAACGGTGCTCTCAATTGCTTGGACTTCTTGCTCTACGCTGAAAGTCCTCACGCTAGCCACCGCAACTTCAGTGGAGTCTCCTCCAATGAACTTGATCACACCGTTCTCGCCAGTGTATGCTGTTGTGTTTGCTGCCATTTATTTGGCCTCCTGTTTGTGTGTTCCACCAAGAACACCTTGTTTTATTACATCAGCATGAACTACCATTTTATATGGCAATCTATTCTGATCACTGATTGGCTTGGTGTCACCAATATTTCGCGGTCTCAAGACTGCGGAATTCATTATAAAACACCTTTCTTGTAGGTGTATAGGACATCTACCGTGACAACCACTTCACCCAGCGGGATCTCACGTTCAACAATCTGCACGTTAGATACCCTCGTGGTCACGTTGTGTATGCCCGTGGAGGCCAAGGTCACTGCCCTGCCTCGCTGTGTCTCTAGTATCTCTTCAACCCTCTCAACTATCTCGTTTCTCAGGGTGTCCAGCTCTGGTCCCCTCACGTAGCATCTCAGCACATATTGGGTGGTGCTCCTTCGCAGGTCCATGCTGACGTCTTCCCTGTCCTCATTGGTGGTCACCACCAGTATGGCTGGAAATTGTGTTATGGCCAGCTTGGCCACATCAAAGAACTTCCTTGACACCAAACCAGGTGCTGGGTTGGTCATGTTCTGTAATTGCTGGGTTATGTTTATTGCTATATCTTCTCTGGCTGACATTATCTCTGCAATCGTCTATGATAGTAGGGTTTCTTCTCAGAATCAGTAAATGTGCCTGAACTGTCAAGATCATAATTGACACCAACCTGTAGTATCAAATTGAATTCTTCTTCAAACTTGTTCTTGTAATAGGACATTTTTTCTCTGAAAACATCACCCGCTGGATCAAAGGTAGATAGCTTGGGATATATGTAAAGGGCCAACACATGATACACCGCGGCACGCTCAAATTGACTGGCCTGAAGTTTGCCCTCTTCCAGTTTCACACTTGAGCCACTGAGAACAGATATGTCCAGCTTGCCGTAGCGAGTGGTGGGCCACCATCTGATGTTCAATAGCCTTATGATGTCATCGTATGTTTGTTGATGTAAGTCGCTGAATTCTTGGATTCCAAATTCCTTGATCTGCGGCTCGTACTCTAACAGATTTGAGTCTGTTGCAAATTGTGGCATAAAAGTCCTTCTTTATGTTATTGATCAAGTCCTACTTGATTGCTTTTATTTATTGTATAAACGAGAAAGGCCCAGTTAAGGGCCTCTCTCCTGTCAAATAATAATGTTGAAATTATGATATGACTCTGGTTCCGTTTACAAGACAAGCATAATTCTGTTTTAACACAGCATTACCTCTTGCAGTAGTAGCCACGAATTCTGTGGTTCTAGCTGAAGCGTCTCTTTGGGTTTCCAATCTTATGTTTCTTTTTAAGATGTGACCAAACGCACTTGGTGAAAATACTGCACCTAATGTGTTTGTGGTTGATTCATCAGCAATAACTGAGCTCATGAATATTTTCACATTAAAAAGTTTACCTAAGTAGGCAGATGAACTGATTAAATTATCACCTACAGTAGATATCGCATTGGCAGATGTGTTAAAACCTGCAGTGGACAACGCCTTAGTCAAGTGAAATGCTTGACCTGGGTGTAGCACAGCAAAGTAGTCACCGTCCGCGTCAGTTGGAGCGTTCACTCCTCTTAACTTGTAGACAGCGGCTAACAATGTTGCTGGTGTTAGTGCATCTTGTCCACTACCAACAGAATTGGTAGTGATGTTTCCAGCTGTGAAGAGTGAGAAAGCATCAGTGTCAATCTTTTCTGCGATCGCTGATCCTAACATTACTCCCACGTCTGATGCCATAGTTCTAGCAGTTGATTCCGCTAAAAGGTCTGACACGTCCAATCTCGCACCAATTTCAGATGCAGTGATCGTGACTGATGTCACATCCATTGACTCACCATCCAAGTCTTGTGCTTGTGTTGGTGCTGATGCCGTGATTGACGGGTACACAGGCACCTGTACTGTTAATCCTGGTTGTCCAGAGTAGTCATATACTCTAAACACGTTGCCTGCTATTGATTTTTCTTGTGCTGTGAAGATTGCCTCGTTCAAGACATTCGTCAACAACGCTGTATCCAGCGAGGATAAACCTGCTGGGCCTAAAGATGAAGTTGCCATCTTTTACTCCTTATTGTAAAGTTAATTTTGACTTACAATAAACTACTTTTGGAATAGATTCCTACGAAGTTTTTTGTAAACCGCCCTATCCGCTGGATTGTTTAGATCTAACTTGCTGACGTCAACTTCTTTGGCACCTTCAGGTGATGTGTTTGATTTACTGCCGCCACCAGCTGGACCTGCTGTGACAAAATGTGGATTGCTTTTAAGCCATTCGCTTACTAATCCATCTATCGTCATGGGGTCACCAGTTTCAGTGTATTTCACTTGTCCAGATTTTGAATCTATGACCTCAACCTCACCAGCTTCTGACATTCTAACTTGATCCCTAACAAGTCTTGCAACCTGATCTGGATTGATAGCTTTCTTGGTAGATGCGGCATTTATTAATGCTCCATCCACTTTGATTTTAGCCAATTCACTGGATAAAGTTTGGATTTTTAGTTGTGCTTTATCAGCAGTTTCTTTCAAAATCTTTTCAAACTCACCCTTACGTTTTTGTTCCTCAAGTTTTAATTGTTCATCTTTTTGGACCAAAGAACGATATGCCTCAACATCTACACCTTCGTATTTTTTTGCAATCTTAGCTTCAGTTTTTCTTCTAACTTCAGCGGCAATGGCATCCAATTCCGTTTGGGTATAAACTCTGGTTGATTCAGCGACCTGAGATGGATTATTTTTAGAGCCTTCTGTAGTTGCCTCAGTAGCAACGTCTTTAGTGGCTTGCAATGATATATCACTCATCGTGTGTTTCTCCTTTTTAGTTGAACAAGGGCAGGATATACCCTCGTAATGCAGTTATTTATACAGTATTATTTGATTGTAAAGAAATGATTGCTGATGCTCCACAGCACCAGTAAGAGGGACGCAACCACTGTGATCAATTTGATCCACAGCATGATGTTTTCTATGCAGACCCTTTGCTTTTTGCTCCGCATCAATTGCTTTTGCAATAGGATGGATCGTTTGGTTAGAGCATCTATTCTTTTAAGGAGATTGCGTTCAAAACGATTCATACCTTATTTACTTTTTTTCAGTGTCCTTGTAGTCGTAGTCGTATTGGCCCACTTCTCGTTCATCAGTGGTCCATTTGGGCTCGTCCTCCACGCTCCAGGTGTGTGTGTTGACCAGCCTGTTGATCACGGGCGGCTTGCTCCAGTCCACTCCCATGTTGCTGTCAAAGAATCTGGTGCGGTTGTTGGGCTGTATGGCATAGTTGCCGTTGGACATCTGTATCACGTGCCCGCACTTGTGTTGGTCTGGCTTGTTGGCATAACCAAAATGTAGTTCATTGAAGTCGCCCTCTGACCAATCCAGGGTGAATAGATAGTTGCCTGTCTGCTTGACCTTGTCGCGTTGTAGATATTCTACCTTGGCACCTGCCAATTGATGGAAAGTTGTCACTGAGATGTTATAACTGAATGAATCCCACAGCATTAGGTCTCCCAAGGGTTGCTCTGGCACGCCCTCTGATTGACAGAACGCACTGATAGGAGCACGCCAAAACACGCCGCCATCCTCAGCCATGAAATGAAAAAGTGGCACCTGCTTGGGCACGCTCTGCACACCAAACACCACACACCAAAAATACTTGTCGTGTGAGTCTCGTTGATCTCTGAGATAGTTGCCCCTCACGTAGCATTCTATTAGCGGTATGTTGGCATTAAGATACATTGTGTTTTTTCCTTGGTTGGTTTTGTTTCTGTGGCACGGTTATGATGGGCTTGCCTTGGTTCCTATATGGACTGTAAAGATCCAACAGCTCCAATCCTCGCTGGTGTGATACCTTTTTTAATTTTATCAATGCTCTCCTGGCACGTTCAGCATATCTCCTGCTGGGCCTGTCCATTAGTTTTTGATGCTGTGTGAAATACTCTTGCACCAGCAGTCTTATCTGCTCGTGCCTTGCACTCTCTACTGGTGCTCTATATAATGCTTTGATTCCCATATGGATCTATAGTATATATTCAAATCCATTTTCCCTGTCTAAAAATTTCATGTCCACCATCAGCATACCAAAGTTGTGATTGAGCCAGTGTGTGATCTCGTTGATGTCAAACTCCTTGCAGGAATACACGTCCAGTTGGATCACATTGGGCTTGGGCTCATTCCAGCAGTGTATGGCTATGTGTGATGTCTCTATGATGCAGGTGCCTGACCAACCCACGTTGCCCTCGTTGGCGCAATAGGCAGTGAAAGGACCAGCCAATACCTTCATGTCTATCCTTGACACTAGATCTAACAACGCTGAGTCCAGATCAAAATCTTTGTTGGGTGCTTGATCAACCAATGCCCTGATCAACAGATGCTTGTGCACCAGCTTTGGTTGCATTATGTGTTAGGATGTGTGACCTTACGAATTGGCATCTTCTATCTCCAATTCAACGTCTTCATCTTCTCCAGTCACGGTGACCTCAGCCGCCGCGCCTGTGTTTTTCTGTATGTTTGGATTGACCGTGGTCTTCAATAATGTTTCATCCACGCCCAACAGGTCCAATATCTTGGAATCTATCGCTGCCTTGACCCTAGGATCCGCTGGATTGGTGTCCGCGGCCTTCTTCAATATGTCTATGTCCAAGCTCTTGTCCCTGAAATGGAACGCCTTGGGATATTCAATCTCTCCATCAAACGTCATGCCCTGCCATTCAGCAAAGTATCTCCATATCTGCTCCTCAGCAAGTTCCAGGTTTTTTGCCTTCTCGTTCAACTTGGCATCCAATAGAACAAATTCACTCTGCATGGCCACACCTGACATCTGCCTGGTCTCAATGGCCCTCACTGCGCCAAGATGAGCCATCCTGTCTATGCTCTTGATGGTCTCGTCCATGGTCTGTAATATGGCCTGTAGGTTCTGTCCTGATGGTTGCAGTATGTAGGGTTTCAAATTGGCATCCATGTCAGCGGGCATCTCAATGATGGCACCCGCTCCTGCTGATGCCTGTGTCTCTGGTGTCTTTACCAATGTTGGATGGTTTGTCAATCTTATCAACTGCTCCGCTTCCGCATACAAATTGTAGAGGAAGTTCTGTGCATCAGATATATCCGCCAGGTCACTGACCCCAATTCCTTTTATGGGTGATCTGTTGGCATAGACCCAAACCGCTGGTATCCTGCCCAAGGGATTGACCTTGCGTTCAATGTCTTCTATTGGTTTTGATTTCTTGGGATAGTAGCTCTGTAATATTATCTCGTCTCTGGTCCAAGTTCTTATGTAATAGGTGGTGTCCTGTTGATAGCTTCTCTCTTCTTGTTCTAAAAATCTCACATAGTTCAATTCATACTTGCCGCTGGGCATCCTGATGAAGCTCCAGTCTAAAATATTTTCTGGAGTGTAGATTGTGACATAGGGCCTGATGCCCTGTTGTAGCTCTTCAGCTCTCGTGCCCACTTGTGTTTCTGGCCTATCTACCAGTACACAGCAATGGCCAAAGATGCTGGACTGTATGTTGACGTCCTGTATGAAACTGTTCCAGCTCCTGCCGTCCATGTCAGCATCCTTCAAGAACTGTTCAAGTTCTGGCATGCCTGTCATTGAACCAAAATCTCTTTCTGGCTTATGCCTGAACAGGAATGAATTGTATATGTGTATCACTGCCTTGCAGTGGTTGTCCAGGGGCGTCTGTGCTATCCTGTTGGTGTAGTCAGCGTCACTCTCAAAAATATATTTGGTTAGATATTGCCCCATCTTGTACTGCACGCCACCAAGATATGACGCATTGTAAAAACGCCAGCGCCTTATGTGATTGTGATATTCTTCGTGTACGGGCAATCCTTGGGTGTTGTGATTACCAGCACTGCGGTCTTGATTTACGAAACTATAATCTGCCATGTGTCCTTCCCACTCTCACGTTGAATGCGGTTGTGTTTGATGGTTCGTGATATCTGTTTATTGGAAATAAGAATGAAATGAGGTATCCAAGAGCATCGTTCATATGCGAATATAATCCTGCCTCTGGCACATTGGTACCTTCTTTGAAGCATTGTTTTTGTATGCTATTTAACACATTGTGACACCTTGGATGTATTATTATGCCTCTGATTCCAGCCGCTGAGTTAAGTTTGCTGTTGACACAGTTTATCCTGTCCCTCACCGCCATGTGCCTGTTGTTGAGTTTGCAGATGAAACCAGCATTTTGCAATATGCTTAGGTCAGTCCTTCCACCAGCTGATGATCGCCTCTGGCGACAGGCTGGATCTGGATACATAAAGATCTTCTTGTTCTTGTATCTGTTGTGTATCTCCTCGCACAGCTCGTCTGTGTTGGAGCCATACATGGATATCTCATCAAAGATGTGCACCACGTTGTCCTTGATGTAGCTGACCACTGAGCTCATTGGCGAAATGTTAAAATCCTGTCCCACGTGCAACATTGTGACGTCCTCTGGAACCTCAAATGTCTTGACGTTGTGTTTGATGTCAAAACCATAATACACCACTCCGCTAAAGGTCTCCCACGTGGCCTCGTACTCCTGCCTGAAAACTTTCTCTGATAGATCCTTGCGTGCCTGCTCTATCTCGTGTTGATCAACCCAACCGCCCTGCAGTGTGGTGAACTGCCAGCTCTTCCAATCTGGATTGCCCATCTGTCCTTGTTGATATAGATCATAGAACCAGCTCAGCCCCTTGGGCGTGCCGCAGAACAGGGCCTTGCCCTTGGTGTCTGAAAGGGTGGGCCTAAGTGTTGCCGTCCATGCCTCTTGTTCAATGTCCGCACACTCATCCATGACTAAAAAATTTATACCCACCCCCCTCAGTGAATCTGGATTGTCTGCCCCCCTGAGACAGATCCTTGATCCATTTTTCAATAAAATGGTCAGCTCAGCCTCATTGATGGTCTTGGCCCATCTCAAATCTTTAATAATTTTTTTCAATTGAACCCAAGCAATCTGTTTTGCTTGCCTGTAGCTGGGTCCTATGTACCAACACAGCTGGTTGGGCGTCCTTGCCTGATAACACAGTTCTCTTATGGCCAGTGTGGTCTTGCCAAATCTCCTGCCAGTGACCAGTACCCTAAATCGTGAGCTGTCCTGTGCCACGGACTGTTGCGGATGTGATAGTTTCATAGCTATTCATTGGGCCAAGGCAACGGTTCCTGGCTCTCTGCGTCAGTTGGTGTGTCCTTCTGATCCAGGTAGTTCTTGCCAAGGAATATCAACATACGGACGTCACCCTTCTCCAGGGCCACTTCCATCTGTTTCCTACGCAATGACTTCTTGCCTTCTGCCCTGCCGTTCTCAATGATGTCCTTGTATCTCTTCTTGAGGTTGTCCACTGACGTGCCCATCACGGACGCTATCTCTTCATAGCTACACATGATTGAGGCCAGTTTGGTTATCATCAGCACGTCTAGTTTGTATGATGTCTTTTTGATCTGTGCCATTATAAATGCTTCTCCGTTATGATGATCCTGAATCTCCGCTTGTCAGTGTCACCGTTTGACGTCACTATGGTCACGTCCACGTTGTAGATGTTGTTGAGTGAGCCGTTCCTCAGCCTCACGCTGACCACGGCGCCCGCTACCAGCACGTCAGTGGCTGAGTTGGTTGGGAATGCCAAGGGACTGGTGTCGCCAGCGATGCTCTCTATGCTCACACTGGCTGAGCTGATGGCATCTCCTGAATTGAGATAATCAGTGAAGTCCACTGCATATTTTATGTTGGCTGTGGGGGCCTTCTCTATAAAAGCACCCTCGTTGTCTCTCTTAAATCCTGTTAAATTGGCCATGTGTTAATTTCCTCTCACTCGCGGCACTGAACTTCTGTTGATCAAAGCTGGAGTTAATAT
>Ga0181362_1000079_pt1 | contig 17617 bp, 24 predicted proteins | sample Su13NDMM110SN_FD_130095 | JGI IMG/M metagenome (GOLD analysis project Ga0181362, IMG submission 130095) | Freshwater viral communities from Lake Michigan, USA - Su13.ND.MM110.S.N | ecosystem: Environmental > Aquatic > Freshwater > Lake | place: USA: Michigan | collected 2013-07-16 | reverse complement strand
GTCTTCCATAGGATTTCTTGCTCGCTCCATTACTATTTCGCTAATTTCTTGGAAAAGGTTCTCTGGATTTTTGTGATTTGAATCTAGCCCAGAGATTTTATTGTTGTAAATATTGTCCGCTTCTTTGATTAGCTCGGACACGTCTTCTGCGGGTGAGTTTTGAGCGCATTCAGCTAGATTGCGTGCAACCTCTAAAAGATCCCTCTTGCACCTTAATTTAATAAGTTCGTCTGCCGCGCTTAGAGTACCTTTGGAGTTTACCTTATTAAAAGTGATGTTTTCAATATAGTCGTAGATATTGATTTGGTCTTGGAAGACGCAGCCCAAATTGGTAATCCTCTGAGCAACGATAACCTTCTCTATCGGCTCATTTTTTAAAATCATGGATTTTAGAACCCCATATATTTTTTTGTGTGGAGCATAGACAAAGTCGTCTTCACTTATTTTAGCATCAATATCTGGGAGGATTTCAGGGGATCCAAAAAGCCCAGCCAAGAAGTGCCGCTCTAGATGCTTAGAGTCCAGCTTTCTATCTGAGGTCATCATTCATAGAACTTCCGACAGAATGGTAAAATGTCAAGAAGTTTCAGGGGTGTCTCCGTTTTCAGAACCTTCATCCTGCTCAAAAGACTCTTTAACTGACTCTGTCATCATTTCTTGGTTGACAGATTTCATTGCAAGAGCCCAGTTTTCTGTATGGGACGTTAGAGCTAGGGAGCTTAACGTGTCGTCAAATTGAAAGAAAACTCTAGGGTTCTTTTCCGCGTCGAAATTAATGAGGATGAATCCGCCATTCGAATACTCGTTAATCTGCGTTAGAAACGCTACCGGGAACGTGAAAGCTTCTTTTTTCTTCATTTAAAGAATTTACACTATATTTCAATGCCAAATTTTATTTTAAAGAATTCTTCGCTTAATTTATTTAAATCGCTACTGATTATTTCAGCTAGCTGATATCCATTCTTCTCTAACCACTCTAGCTTCAGAGTATCTCTTTCAAGGCTTTTTGAGTAATTCTCTATACTATTTCCATGAAAGAACTTGTTGTAAGAATAATGTTGATCGCCATTAACCTCTATGGCTATCTTTTTTGTAGAGTTTAAGATGTCTACCTTCATTAGAGTTCCGTATACAGGAAATTCTTCATAGACTATACAGTAGCTCCAATGAGGCTCCATGAAGGCTTTTACCGCTTCTTGAAACTTAGACCTGCACTTACCCTTCCAATTTATTAAATACTTGCTAACGTTTTTGGAGACCAACTTACCCCTTACGTTATACATTCTCATACTTTTTTAGATAGAGACTCTGTGAATTTCTTATAATAAAAGTCTACCAATGGTTTATTAGAGTTTAATAGGTCAAGGACTTTAGAGCTACCTTGGAACTGCACAGGCACATCAAACCCCGCTTTGACAAGCTCTTTGTGAGCCTCTGGGTCGAACTTAAACCAAGCCCCCGCTTTTTCTAGGAAGTTGTACTGTAGTAGGATGCTGAGTATTTCGTATTCCACCCAGACACTTTCTCCATTCTTTTGGCCGTATTTAATTGGGTATTTAACCTCAACAAGAGTCTTCTCATTCGGGGTTTTTTTAAAAACAACCTTGCAGAAGTGACCAAGGATTTGGGACTTCTTATCATTTGGGTCTTCCCTAATCATATCTGCTCCGTGGCGCATTTGAAACTCTAAAATCCAATCTGAGTAGTGTAGGGCGGCGTTTCCACCAGAAGCGTTAGTGAGCTTTGGGTCACCCTTTTCGTACGGATTGATAGAGACGGTGCTTCTGACTTGAGACACCATGTAGCATATATGCCCTCTCTTTGAAAGGGCTAAGGCCATCTTTCTAAGAAAGTCTGTGCTTAGGACCGCTCCACCAGCGACCTTATTTGCTTCGGAAAAACTTCTTTCTGCATCTCCATCTGGAACTAAAGCGTCCATCGAGTCGATAATGAATAAACATTTAAATCCGGACTCTTTACTTTGTTTTACGAAAGACCGGATGCATTCTAGAGTCTTTTCATAACTGTTTGATTCTAGTATTCTAAATTTTTCGGGGTCAACATCTACGCCTGATCTCTCTATCATCTGCTTACTGAGCCTGCCTTCAGATTTAAAATAGATAACAAATCCATTTTTTACAGTCTTCTGAAAGTTCCTTGCGAAAGAAAGCCCGCAAGATGTTTTTCCGCCTTCTGAAACTCCTGTCGCTCTGACTATTCCCGGTCTTATTCCTCCTCCCATTTCAATATCGAGTTTTAAGCTTCCGCTTGAAACGCAATAGTCGTCAAACGTCTCGAAGTTGTAATGAGATTCTTTATTATCTTTTAAAAATTTCTCGAAAAGTTTAGAGGCTTCCATATTAAGATTGTTTGCTTGAATGTTGTTTTAAGAAGAGTTGGCCGTTAACCGACATGAACCAGTTGAGAGAATTCACTTTAAAGTTTTCGTCTAGAAACATATTTGACCAGAAAATTTTAGAAGGGTAGTCTTTCGATAGAACTTGAGCTAGACAGTTCTCTTCTTCGTTATCTTGGACTTTAAGGGCTCTTATGATAAAGGCTGGTAATTCGAAAAAGTGACTAGACTTTTTGTATTTAGGTTTATTTAGAGAAACTGGATAGCTTTTAACACCTAAAGTTAGAAGTTCGCATTTTATGATTTTAATTTTGATATCTTTAAAGATTTCAAAAAAGTCATCCTTTAAAAGGCCATCCTCATCAAAGAAGTCTTTGTTTGAGAGTATTGTGGCTAGTTTCGTTTCGAGGGCGATCTTCGTGTTGTAAATGATAGCCTTCGGTGAAGCTGTCGTTCCAGACAGGAGGTAGTCTTTGTATTTTTTTGCTTCTTCATGAGTTACTACCTGATACATGAAGACGTACTTACGGCTTATTTTAGAGAAGTCAAGTTGTTGGAAATTCCACATCGTTTTTAACCATGCCCTTTACTAAGTCTTCGAAAGTGTGCTCGGCTTTCCATCCCAGCTCTTGCTTTGCTAGTGAGTTGTCTCCGTGTAAAACGTCGACCTCTGCTGGTCTGTAGAACTTGGGGTTTATCTTCACTAAGACTGAAGAGCAAACGTTTCCATCTTTCATAAGGTGGTTGGGTAGTGAAAATTCTTCCCCTGATCCTTGCCCGTGCCAAACCCCTTCTAAATCTACGACTTTGAAGGCTTTTTCGACGAGCTCTCTGATTGAGTGAGTTTCGTTTGAGGAAAGAATGTATTCTTTGGGAGAGTCTTGATTGAGCATCATCCAAATACCACGAACAAAGTCTTTTGAGTGTGACCAATCTCTCTTAGAGTCAAGGTTTCCTAATTCAATGGGGCTGAACATCTCCACTTTTTTTATAGACCTCAATATTCGAGCCACTCCTTTGCTAATTTTTCTTGTAACGAATTCTTCTCCTCTTCTTTCTGATTCGTGATTGTACAGAATTGAATGTATCGCGTAAAGATTATACGAGTCTCTGTACACTTTAGTAATATGTCTGGCCGCCGCTTTTGCGGCTCCATATGGGCTCCTTGGGCGAATTGGGTGATTTAGGTCTTGAGGTGAGTATTGAACATCTCCCATCTCTTCACTTGACCCCGCCGAATAGAACCTACACTTTGGAGAAAATTTTCTAATAGCTTCTAAACATCTTAAGGTCCCCATCGCTGTAACATCGAACGTCTGTTCTGGGATTTGCCAACTTGAGCCTACGAAGGATTGGGCTGCAAAATTTATAAAGTAATCCGGATTGATTTCTCTTATCAAATTTTCGATTGATTGGGAGTCGGATAGGTCTCCGACTACGAATTTAAATCTTGGATTGTTTAAAGATAGTTTTAAATTAGAATAATCCGGCTTGGAACATCGACGAATCATGCCAAATATCTCGTAGTCAGTATTGTCGAGTAGGTGGTCGACCATGTAAGACCCGTCTTGTCCAGTAACTCCTGTGATTAAAACTTTTTTACTCATATTTATATATTATTTAATTTATTGCACAATTCTAAAATATTAGATTTTTTAAGTTTAGAATAAAGTCCAACGTATATACTATTTTCATGTAAGTAGATAGAGTTTGGGTAACTTTGCTCTTCGATAAAATATTGTTTATAGCAGGTTTGCCTTCCTAAAAATCCAGAAATGATTGGTCTATATTCTATATCTAAGCTTTTGCAAATTTCTATCGCTTGATTTATTTCATTTGGATTTTTGCAAATTATCGGTAGACAAAACGGAACATCGTAAGATAATGCCCTTTCATTTGGCAAGTAGAATTTTTTTAAACAAATATTATTTTTATAAAACTCATATAGATCTACCCTTTTTTTTGTATATTCATCGGCTCTCTTTAAATCTAATTGACCAATAAATGCATTTATATCTGTGTTTCTGAAATTATTACCAAGTGAGTAGAAATCAAATAATTCGTTAATGTTTTTATTTTGATATTTTTCTGGGTTTAAGCCGTAAGCCTTCAAGCTTCTGGTCATGCCATGATTTCTTTGCATTAAGAAATATTCATACTCTTCTTGAGAATTAGTAAACAGAAATCCACCTTCTACTGATTGTATTTGATGTCCGAAATACGTGGAAGTGGATGACGTAAAGAAACTACATAGATTTTTCCCATTATATTTACCAAGAGTATTTTCGCAATTATCAAAACACACTTCTACATTATAAGTTTTGTTAAGGTTTTTATAAAAATACATGTCTGGGCTGAATCCAATTAGGGAAGTTGGAAAAATACACGCTATTTTTTCAGAATTTTCTTTGACAAATTTAGTTAATTTTTCTTTGTCTATGGAAAAGTCTTCTAAAGATATGTCTATAAAATGAGGGATAAATCCTTCTCTTATCCATGGAGAGCAAGAAGTCTGCCATGTTGTAGATGGAAATACTATTATATTCTTCTCGGAGTTTTTTAGTTTATCTTTGTAGTATTGAGCTAGGATTGTATTAGCGGTCGAGCCGCTTGAAACAAATACGGCGTATTTTACCCCTAAATATTCCGCTATTAATTTTTCAAAATTTTTGACATGAATATCTTGCGTCCATTTATTTTTAGTCGATAGAATAAATTTAGCAATTTTTAACCTATCAATTAGAGTAAAGTTATTTATATTAAGGGGCCATACTTTTTTACTCATAAATTAAATGCTTGTATTTATCTTTATTTTGGACGATATAACCTGGATATGATTCGCCTATCTCCACCTTCTTGAGTTTGATTGAGTCGTTGCGTAAATTATCAGAAAAGATGAAAGACCCACCGTCTTTAATTCTTGCGTCGAATTCTTCAGAGAACTTTTCGAAGCTCGGCAGAGCTGACTTGTCGAATGGTTCAATGCATGATTGGTACTTTTTATAGACCATCTCCTTGCCCCCTTGATACCCAAAGTGCCATCCCGCTTCCTCGATCTCAGGAACGTGGTCCTTCATATTTCTGAGTTGTTGTGGGGTTTGATTTATCAAGCTCCCCCCTTTAGTGAATATCGTTCCGGTCCACTTTTTCTCTATAGTTTCTAAGTTCAAAAAGAACACTAAGTACTTCATTCCGATAGAAACAAACTTATACTCTTCTGTAGAAGCCTTTATATCCGACAAATAATTCGGATCCCATATTTCATCCAAGTCCGATATTCCGACTATGTCGTCCGCCATCAATGCTCCTTGCTGAAGCCCCTCTACTATGCAATTCCTTTGGTAGTTCTCCATTGCCCACCCGCCAGCATCTGGATATTTATCCACTTTAACATGGATAATCTTATCTAGGAAAGGCTTGAACCTCTCTTTGTTTTCTTCAAAGTGATATGGCTTGCTTAGCAGCGATTGAGTTCTTGAGGCTTCTACTAGTACAAATTTGTCTACGCATTCATTAAGCGTGTTTAGCCTTATTTCTAATAAGTCCAATTCGTTAAAAAACGTAAAGCAGTCGTAAATCATTTTAACTTTTCCTCAAGACGTCGCGTTTAGTACAGCTCTTAGAATATGCTCGTCTTCAATACCGCTTACGGTCTCTGATTCTAAATATATTGCGTTTGGGTTTATGGGTTGCCAGTTCTTCGAGGTCTTAGCTCCAGCATGGTAACCGTATGCATACAGACCAACCGTGGGAACTTTGTAAGCGGAGGCTATCCAGCTTATAGAGGTGTCTCCAGTTATCAATAATTTACAACAGCAGAGAATCTCAGAAACTTCCACGAATGATTTCTGCACGATTTCTGCTCCGTCGATCTTGGGGTCGTTTCTTCCGCAAAGTTGTAAGACTCTGTGCCCTTTGCTTTTTAAGATTTTCGCTAGATTTTGTGCTCTAGACAAGGTGAGAGCTTTTATTCCTATTCCTTCATTAGGGAAAACCGACAGACAGATTGAGTTTTTGTACTCTAAATTCTCCTTGAAGTTTTTCTTTAAAAAAATCTCGTTGGTATCCGGAAGTCTTAGTCCGTACCTTTCGCAGCATAGTGAAACTTGATGGGTTTTATTAAACCAATTAGCGTCTCCGACTCCTTGCATCGGATTGAAAACCATATCGTATTTTTTTTCTTTTAAAAAGTTTATGTCGTTTTCAGTGGGCCATGACGAATCGTAACCTTCCCATGTATGTAAATCTTTTATATATTTTTGATCTTTAAAAAGAGCTAGTATTTCACTGTATTTTCGAGACACAGCTAGGGTGAAGTCGTACTCTGGAAAGTCTTCTGAAAAAACTCTTTGAGCGCCAATCGTGGTTAGAATGTCTCCGAATTGACCTCCTAAAAATCCTATTGCTTTTTTCCTCATTTTACTCTTTCCTGAAGCAGCACATTGCGGCCTTCAAGCTAACCTCCTCCAAGAAAGGCTTTAGGCTATTTTTTTCTACTGAGTCCTTGATAGATTCTCTGTTTATTTCGTAGAATGACCAGATGTTGTTGTGGGAGGTTTTCTGGTAATACTCTTCATCGTGGGAGTAGTCGTGAGCTAAAATTACATCTCCTTTTTTAAGATATTGAGAGAATAGATTAAACTCTTTTATTTTATTTCCTCCATCACAAAATAATATTGTAATTCCATCGTCTTGAATCTCTTTTGCTAGATTCTCTTCGTCTTGAAAAACGTCTTTTATCCTAAAGTCTATCTCTAATTGTTTGAAAAGCTTACTGTAGTTTGGCGAATCAAATATATCGTAAGTGGTAAATTTACACCCGTAGGCATTGGAGAATAAGCCTAAAAGTACAGCCAGTCCGCCGTGGGCTGTTCCGATCTCGATTATCCTTCCAATTTTTTGGTTGCTGTTTATCAGATGTTTAAAAATTGTATCAAATACTATCGGCCCGTTTTGGTTCTGACTCATCCATAAATGGAAAAATAAAGTTCCTCCTTGATGTTTGGTATTTCTTGCCCCAGGAACATAGCTATCAATAGTTTGTAGAGGATGATTATAGTCTAAAAAATTATTACTCATAAAATATTGTATTCGTCGAAAAATTATAAATTAACAGATATGTGTGGGGGGATATTTTTGAACTTTTCTTCCGATTTACTCCATAGCATTTTGCTGTCATTCCAAGTTTTATTTCTTAAAGTAAATACTTCTTGATAAAAGGATTTATCATGGAGTCGGTGATCTTGGATTTCAAATGCCAATTGCTCCAAAAATTGCATAAAGTTATTTGCAGGATATAAAAGAGCTGGATAAATTGTATTATGTTGAACTCGCTGATTTGGTATGCTTAGATATAGTATACCATCATTTTTGAGTATTTTTTTAATCTCTATTAAGCAATGATATGGATTTGTTAAATGCTCTAAAGTCTCTAAGCAAAGAACATAATCTAATGGGTTATTTTGTTTTATAAATTGTTCTCCAAAAAAATCATATGATAGATCAGTTTTATGATATTCAAAATCGGGAGCTATCTCAGCTCCATCAAAACCAATAAAAGTATTATTTTGGTCTTGAGGTAGCCTTTTGAATATTGGCCCATACCCTGAACCCACATCTCCAATTCTTGAGTTTTTAATATTTTTTAAAAACAAATCATCTATTAAATGATTAAATCTTGCGTCGTGACTTTTTTCATAGTCGGGTATTTCTTGCGTTAGGTAGAAGTCTTTGATTGATTGATCCATGAATTTATTAAATTATCTTACGCATTCTATATCAAAAAATTTAAAAGAATTATCTATATGGTCTTGATCATGTACTGAATTTCCGTAATATTTAAATCCTTCTTTTTTAAATCCATTTTGTTGTAAAACGTGCCACCATAACCTTTCTGATCCGGGGCTAAATATATTTAATTTGTCTAAATTATTAAAACAACCCTCGATACCAATATCCATCCATTTTGGGGATGAATAAAAAAAGTAATCAGCTGGAATTCCTTCCTTAAAATGGTGAATCCATATTTCGTCCTCTTTTAATCTTTCGGCATATTCCATTTTAAACTCGGACCCAATAACTTGACCATAATTATTGCTTATTGGGGGATTAGTTAATCTTATATCAGCTCTATGCATGATAACGACATCATATTTTATATTGTTTTCTTTTTCGTATTTTTTTCTTATTTCATTAACTCTATATCTAGTAGTGAAATGTGGAGCCATGGTCATTAGTGGCTGATAATTATAATGAAGGTCTTCTATTTCATAAGCTTTAGGTTTATAAAGATCAATATATTCTTCGCAAGTGCCATCGGTGGTAACTTCCGGCCTTTCCCTTCCATGAAGGCGCCAAGTATGTATAAATATATCTGGATTGAGAGTGTCAACAATGTTTTTTTTAAAATATTCGTAATTTCTTTTAAAAGACCTGGGGTTTGCAGCTATTTGTACGGCTATTTTCATATAAATTTTCTATCACATGTCTTTATATCTTTTTTCTATTGGTATTAAAGAGTGGTTAGTATATAAAAACTCTTCATGAACAAATAGTCCCTGCATAAAATTATTATGTTTCATTGGTCTCGGTATGTTAATTAAAATTTGACACCAATTGTTCTCTTGCAAAAATTGAGTAGATAATTTGGTCTTGCCTCCTAAATCGTCAAGTAAAATAATAGACTTTTTATGAATTTTTGAAAATGCACTTTGGATCTCTTTTAATTGATGTTCGTGAGCGTTTGGATAATCGCTATCTAGCGAATCTAAATATAAAAAATCAATCCTGTCATTAAATTTATCTAAAAAGTTAATTGAATCATCTGCTATATAAGTAATTAAGTTTTGATATTCCTTAGTTGCTATTTTGCAATTCTCTATATTCTGTGACTCTATATCGCAAGTCCAAACATGTCCACCATGTTTTGAGGCAAAGTCTCCAAAAATTAAGGTTGAAGACCCGTCTGCCGCTCTATCTTCTACATTCGGGTGCGTGTATATTGTTTTTCTTGTCGTTCCAGTTTCAACAAAATTTTTGGGAGAATTCTTGTCGAGGAGACTAAGCGCAATCTTCATTGTGGCTAATCTAGAGCCAAGTGGCCTGTCTCCATTTTCATATCTTTTAAAGAAATTATTCATTTTTTAATTATAAATAACCATCCCCTGTGGCAATTCTCGTCTGATCTTGAAGAATCACCGAATATGTGATTATGATATCCCCTTTCATCCGCAATTTCTTTATATCTTAAGAGATTTTTATTATCTAGGATGTCATGAAAAAACATAAAAGAATTTGGTTTCATTATATCAAAAACTTTCTCCGCCCATAAATGAGCCCTACCATGGTCAGCATCCGAAACAAGAAAATCAAATTCTTCATTTTTCGATTGTTCTACAAAATCTTTTTCATCAATAGGGGCAATAATGTTGACTCCATTTTCTCTTAGAAATATTAATTTTTCATTAGGTAAATTTCCACCCAAATCAGCAAGATTGTCTATGCATGTCAGTTTTCCGATTCCATTATATTTTATACCAGCGCAAAGAATTTCAGATGCGAATGCTGGACCAATTCCTAATTCTAAAATATTTTTAGGTTTGGCTGACGTTAAAGCACCTAAAAGGAATAGTCCGTGACATAAATCTACTGAAGCTGTATATCTATTGCCTCGATTTTTTAAAACATCCTCTAGAGAGATTAATATTTGATTTATGTTGTTCATATTTTTATTTTACTACAAATTGTATATATTTTCTAAAATGATCTAGTCTTTTATGATAAAGATCTGGCCCAAAACCTGGTATATGTATAATGAAGTCTCCTTGTTCCCAATTGCCATTTATACCAAAAAGATCCAAATATCCATCTTTGTGACCATAAACGCCGCTATATGGATAAGCATTCATTATTTTCTGAGAAATAATTTTTATTATATCTTTAAATTCTTCGTCTTTATAAGTATTAACTAAGGCATATTGCTCCTCACCAAATAACCATGGATTTTGAGGTGCTAATTCATACATCTTTCGTTTTAAATGTTTTATATATGCTTTTCCCTGCTGACTGTTCCTGACTAAAAATACACCAGCATTTAATTGAGCATAGTCGTAAGTTATAATAAAGTGATAATTTTCGTCAATTATTTCCTCTATTTTTTTATTAAAATTTGTAATTAAGGTATCGTTATCTAACCAGAGAATCCATTCATATTTTTCAGTATCTAATAATCCATCAATTAAATGTATTTTGTCAAAACCAAGATATGGTGTAGTTTGAGTTTGTAAAATTCCAGCATAATTATTTCTTTTACAATACTCCTCTTTATTTGGCCAAGTAATTTTAGTCAATTCCTCCATGTCTGGTGTAGCAATTGAGCAAATACATATTTTCTTATTCATAGCTCTATGATGGTATTAATAAAACGGAATGATGAGATCCTTCTTTCGGATTCCAATCTTGAGATACATCTAATTCAGATTCAAAATTAAAAATTTTATAATTTAATTTTTTTAATTTATTAAAATCAAACCCTCCATTTTCTGGCCAAGTCCAATGTGGGTTATCAATATAGTTCTGTATTTGATTTCCTCTTACGGCGGCATGAATTTCCACGTAAATTATGGGTCGAATTCCATTAAATAGAAAGTCAAATGTGTTTAGTACAAGGCTTTCCATACCTTCTATATCTAATTTAATAAAATTTGGCAATGGAAGATTATTTTCTTTTATAAAGTTTTCAAGCGTAAAGTATTTGATATATTGAACGCTATCAGTTTTCTTACCAAATGAATCGTAATAGTCAGTTTTGCAATCTTTAAATGGAGTAAAGCATTCATAGTTTTTTTCATGAAGTGCTGCATCAAAACATTTTATACCTATTGATTCGCAATTAGATTTTAGTACTGGAAAATTATTTGGAGAAGGTTCAAAAGCATAAACTTCCGCACCTTTCTGTCTCATCTGAACGGCAATAATTCCAATATGTGCCCCTATGTCATAGGCAATATCTCCATTTTTTATATAATTACCGTATAAATCAAATTCATTCATTTAGTATACTCTTCTCCTCATTTATTGTATATATTCTCTTTACTGCTTGAAGATTAAAATCCTGCAAATAGGGAAGAAGTATATATCCTTTATTTTCCATAATGTTCGCTATTAGATTGACTATTAAATTTGCATTATAATTCAAAGGGAAGCATGTATCTTGAAACATTAGCCATCTTATTTGGTGACTAGGAATTGAGGAGAATGGCTCTGTGGACTGCTTTGAGAATGTTAAAGTTGGAATACCGTATCCATATGCAATATATCTAAAACCGCTATCAGTTGATAACATGAACTTTGCATTAGAAATCAATTCACATGCTTCTTTTATTGTACCGTTAAATAAGTAAACATTTTTAAGGTTTTTAACTTTTTCATAAAAATGATTCGTTTCTGGGGTAGAAATTAAATAAATTTGGTATTTTTCATTTAAGTCTTTTACTAATTTTTCAATATACCAATCTTCTAATCTATGGCCAACCGAAGTAGAAGATATTAAATGAAATACGATATAATCTCCATGTGGATTTTCTGCTTTTAATTCTGGTTTTGGAAAAAATCTATAATAGCGAAGCCAATCATAATCGTGGTCTATCCACTTTAGCGAATCGATATGCAGATCATAAAATTTATCATAAGAATGCATCTCTTGATTAACGTCGTCTGGGACGTTTTCCAATGCTCCATAATAGTTATCTTGACCAAACTGACAATCGATCCAAAATTCTTTGTATTTTTTGCTTTGAATTACGTTTATAGCCTTATACATTGATGGGTAAAGAAGTTGGAGGGCTTCCTTTTGGAAAGTTTTACCTTCGCTATCTATGTAAGCTGTTATTTGACTTTCGGGATATTTTTCTTTAATTGCGGCGACAAATCTGTTGCCTAGCAGGCAGTCGCCCAATCCTCCCTCTAGCCTAACTGATATATTCATAGCTTCAAGATAAAATGCAATCCCCTATTCCATGCGCCCCGATATTTATTAATTCATCTTTCACTTTTAATGGAGACCACATTTCGACATACTACAGAAAGCGACGTTTGGTCTGGCCGAGACGTTCATTTAAATTATAACCACTATTCTTGGATATATCTTTAGTTATTATTGTATTTTTAATTTGGAAATACATTTCTCAAGAGACGCATTAACATTGGGCAGGGCCAAACCTAAGCGCGTAATCTTAGCCGTATCCAATACGCAATTGGAACGCTTAGCTTTAAGATTCAATTCGCTTTCATTTACAAAAGACCATTCTTGCTTATTTTTTCCTTGATCTTTTAAGATATCAGCAATAGTTTTGTTAGACGAAGACCCAGTGTTAACCACATTGTAAATACCAAATTCACCAATCAGACCACCAGCGATGAACCCCTTAGTGAATTCGCATAAGTCCTCGACACATGTCATACTATTTTTGCACGAAATCAACTTGGGGTATTTTTGTATCTTGCTCAAAATGCTCCGTTCACTACCCGAGCTGCAAAAAGGCATTCTAATTCTGAATATGTTACCATACTTCAGAGAATTTAAATTAAGCTCGCCTAAGTGTTTACTTTTTGAATAGAAACTGCTTTCATTAGAATACATACCAAAGTTAGGCTTGTCGCTCTCGGTAAAATCTTTCTCATATCCATCGTATATGCAACCGCTTGATACATGTATATACGCGATACCTTTTTGTTTGCAAGCGGACGCAATCTGCTGAGGTAGGATTGCGTTGAGGAATAAGCACTGCGGCTTTGCTTCTTCGGATTCACACGCATCCACATTAGGCCTTCCGGTGTAACCGACGCAGTTAATCACAATGGTATCCTCCCGAGTTTCTGAAAGAAAATTATCCAGAAACATTGAGAATTCCCCGCATTGGGTGTAATCTATATTATCTTTGTTAACTATACGGGTAGTGAATGTTTCGCTCAATGTTAAATGCAAATATTCACCAATGTATCCTTTGCCGATGATGAGAATTTTTTTCATTTAATCAAAAACTTGTTTCTAGTTTCTTTCGATTATAAAGTTTAAATCAAGTAAACACTTTTCCCAATTTTCATAATTTTTAGCCACTAAACGCGCGGCTTTAATATCTGAAATATTAAGCCCCGATATAATCGCATGTTTTATATCCCCCTTGTGTTGGTCTATGTTGTCTTTTTCTTTTTTATCTAATTGATTTCTAAATAGTGTCATACTGAAGAAAACTACGCATGACCTTTCAGGGTTTGGATCATCTAATGATATCTTTCTTAATAATGTTTTGTCTCCAGCGAGCATTCTTTCCAAGATGTAAACCATTTGCCCCACAAAAAAATTAAGCTCATCCTTGTCTGGTTTGAAGTTTAGAGATTGACTTAGAAGTTTAAGTCTGAAAACGAAGGCTGGCGAAAGTTTTTTTATTGGAATACTTCCAGGTTTAGATTTACTTTGAAGAATTTGAAGAAGAACTTGATTTAGGTCTGACTCTTCCTCTGTGAGAGTTTTTGTTTTCGCTAAATCTAATTTAGTTTTTTTAGCAATGAACTTTAAGTCTTCAGAAGTAAGATTGTTAGAGTTCACTTTTAGATATTATCTTCTTACCTTTTGTCTTATCTGAATAAGTCTTGTGAAAGGCTTCTTTTACTGAGTCCTTGCCTTGCGACTTAGCCCTCTTCTCTGAAGAAATTTCCGAGGCTTCCCACATGTCCCCAAGGGAGCATTTTTTATTTGTCGCATTCATAAACGATTCTTTTGACCCGTCTATTTGCGTGGAGATGCCTACGTTTGGATTTTGATAAATTCTCTCCCATTTTTTTCCATCTTTATCAACATACTCGTGTGGCTCCGTCATGGACTGAATGACTTCTACGAAGTTCTCTTTGTTTGGATGTTTGTAACGGTAGATTGGCATTAGAATAAAGATAAGACTTTGTCGCAAAAGGCTGAAGCGGTGAACTTTTTCTGAAGTAGAAGTCCGTTTTCGTTTTTCCTATTCTTTTTCACAGCTTCCACGGATCTTTCTAAAGCGGATTTGTAATCCGCAGCATCGAAATCAAAAATATTACCTTGATTGTAAGGCCCGCCTTCTTTGAAAAACATGTTGTCGTAAACTGGAGTTTTTCCGTTTGGTTCAAAAAGTATGCAGTTGTCTTTTGTTGCCCAAGACTTATACCCGTTAGCATTTAATATGACTGCATGTTTTCCTATAGCCACGCTTTGGAACTCGGGAAGGCCCCACCCTTCTCCTCCTGAGCAGCCAATAACAACGTCAGCAGAGTTTAGATAATCGTTGTACGTAGAGTTTTTAGGCATGAAGTTTAGGAACATTAAATTCCCAAATCTTTGGCCGTTTACTATTTGATTTTGTATTTGCTTGTTTTGTTCTTCATTTAAGAACGGGTTGTGAACCGAGCATTGCAAGCTGTATTTACCATTGTTCCCGAATAGGTTAAGCCATTCACGAATGGCCTTTACGTGGTGTTTTCTTTTTTCGAATTTGCCTACTAAATTGAAAGTTATCCTGTCTGGGAAGTATGTCTTGTTGTTAGCTGAAAAACAATCGCTGTCAAACGCTAGTGGTAGAAATTCACAATTGCTTACCCCAAAAGACTCGAATACGGATTTGGTATACTCGGAAGAGAAGAGGGTTTTTTCGTTATTCTTAGCAAAGTTTAACTCTAGCGTTGTTGGGCTGTCTAGCTCGTAGAAGGAAAGGAGGAACTGGGTGTTGGATAGAGAATTTAAAGAGTCGAAAAGATGCCATATTTTAAAAATAGGCACAGATCTTTTATGTTCGGCTGGAGCCTTGGAGACGAACTCGTTAAGCCACGCAACGAAGCCTTCGTCAACGTCTTGAGAAGAAAGATCCGCTTGATTTCCTATTGGGAATATACAGGGCTTTAGACCCCTTTTGTATATCTCCTTAAGAAGCATAATCGAAACCTGACCAAAGCTAACCCCGTTAATCGGAAGATTAAGTGCGAATTTCATATTTTATAAAGCCATTTTTTTTTCTAAAATTTTCTTCCCTTTGTGGTGAAGGTTTAAAACTGTTTGAACGCTGCATCCCATTCTTTTTCCAATTTGATTCCAAGATAGGTTTTCTAAAATATATCTAGAATTAAAAATATCTACAATCCTCTTATCTTTAACTTTGCTTAACGCATCTTTTAGGTCTATCATGACGGACTCATCTTTAGACTGAAACGCTGCCTCTTTCTCTACTCCACCCGGAAGGCTAAAAACTGTGAATTGACTATCTATAGTCTTCTTCCTTTTGTTTATAAAATTTAAACAGAAATACCTTGTTTGATTACCTACCCACGTAGAGAACTTTGATTTTTTATTTCTCTTATAGCTTTTTATAGACTTAAAGAACAAAAAGTTCTTGTCTGCTTCTAGGTTTGCTTTTTCGTACCCGTATTTACTCATAGCAAAAGCGAACTTACCGTACGTTTTGTAAAAAAGTCCAGAGTGCCTCTCTACGAGGAGTAGAAAAGAATTCTCGTCTCCGTTATCCTTAACGGATTTAATCAACATTCTCTCGTTAATACGTCCTCCATAAACTTCTGAGCAGATTCGTTAGACATCGTACATTGTTCAAATGTGAAAACGCTTATCTGCCTATCACTGAGACAGTTTACAAAGTTGTTTATTTCATTTATTATTTGAGTACGGTCGTTTTTAGTTAGAATCTTAAACTCAGAATCCAGTCTTTCATGAGATTCTGAATCAACTACGCATGAGAAATGGTAATAAAACTGTAAATTTCCAACAGTTTTCTCTGAAAGAAATATTATCTTGTAAATAAATTTTCCGTTATTTATGGCAAGTTTTGAAGTGTTCCTAACAAGGAAAATGGGACGAATTTCACCTTTGGAGATGGATTCGTCTGTAAAAATGTATTTTTTAACCCAGTTCATTTATAATACCATGTGAAGGGTATTATATTAGTAATTAAATATTAGTAATTATATATATATTTAACTAATATAACAGTATCTTGCCGCGCTTTTAACAAAATGTCAAACAGAAATATTTACGAAGTTTTTTGTAGAGAAAATCAAACCTTCCGAGCCTTGGAAACTGTGGAGGTTTTTACAAATTTAACCTTAGATCTGTCGGACGACGAGTTGTGTTTTTTTAAAATAGAGGAGTCTTTGTATAGACTTCACGGACTAGTAAGTCTTGAGACGTGTATTTTTTGCGAGAAAAACGAACGGCTCGCTCTCAAGATTGCAAAAATATGCAAGCCGTCTTTTGCGACACTCGGGGTAAAAACGTTTTACGAGCAAACATTTGGAGAGAGCGAATCTTTTATTTTAAAAGAAGGATCCCTTTTGGGAAAGGTATTTTTAATCAACTTTAATGAAAGCTAGAATATTCAGAGAGCATAGCGATTTCGTGCCAGCCGTTAAAAAAATATCAGACGATTCAGGGTCTGACTTCGTTTTTGTTAATGTTGACTCTCACTCAGACATGGTTCTATTTGAGGAAGAGATTAACATAGGAAATTATATTTCTTTTCTAGTCAAAGATAAATGCTTCTCTAAGGTCTTATGGATTAAAAACGACCACAACAAAGACTTCGATGATGGCTTTTTCAATTTTAATTTTGGATGGTCGAGCTGCGAAGAGTCGTCTTGCGATTTAGAAGAAAGGTACTATTTCATAAAAGATTCATTCTCAAAACCCGAAGAGATTGCTTCTACGCCCAGCAAAAGTACAACTAAAGTATCCTTCGAGGTTATATCTGAGAGTAATCTTAACAAGAGCGCATTTTTTCAAAAGAAATGGCTACTCTCGATAGACTGCGACTACTTCTCCTCATCTAACCCTTTCTCAGAACAGTTCTCTAAATTAAAGCACAGCCTTGGAGAGTCAGCTTTTGACAAGATTAAGATAGAATATCTCAAGATAAAGTCTTACGAAGATTGGATCCTTTTTAAAAAAGAATTAATAATAAACAAGCAGTGGTCGACGCTGAAAGAGGGAATAGACTGCGTGTACGACGAATACGAGTGTAGCGACGATGAGATAGAAGAAAAGGTTAAAAAAGTAATAACCTTCCTGAAGAAGAATTTTAGACTAGAGGATTGCCTTGGAATACTTATTTGTACTTCATTTTTTTCTGGATACGTAAATAAAAAGAAATGTCCAAAAATAGTTTCTATCTTAGAAACTTATATGAATAATTTAAAATTCTTTTGGGATAAGGCTTGACTTATCTCAATAAG
>Ga0181362_1000074_pt1 | contig 18413 bp, 24 predicted proteins | sample Su13NDMM110SN_FD_130095 | JGI IMG/M metagenome (GOLD analysis project Ga0181362, IMG submission 130095) | Freshwater viral communities from Lake Michigan, USA - Su13.ND.MM110.S.N | ecosystem: Environmental > Aquatic > Freshwater > Lake | place: USA: Michigan | collected 2013-07-16 | reverse complement strand
TACGACCTTTTCATTCTAGCAGGGGCCTCTCTTGGTGTCAATCAATCATATAACCTTGACGGAACTCCCAGAGCAAGTGGAACTACGGGAAATGCTTATCCTAATAATGCTCTTGCACCAAATCCGGGAAGAGCAGCAATCGGTCCTATTGGAGCAACATGGGGTCCTACATTCTTTGACCACCTTTCCATAGCAAGATTTATTCACCAGATTACTGAAGTATGGGTGTTTGACCACCTTGATTGTGGAGCATACAAGCTCATTAAGCTAAATGATGGAACTGCGCCATTGGTTCTTCCATCTGATAATGACCCAGGCCCACACATAGAGGAGCTTATAAAATTACGGTCAAGTATTAATACATACACTTCCACAGCCGATTACTTTACAAATCCACCAACTCAACTTTCATTCAAAGGATTTGTAATTAATGATGAAGGAGGTATCACAAAGGTAGTAGATAGTGGAGATGGACTTCGACTTCTTGGTCCCATGAAAGCACCAGGCTCATCACGCATCAGGAACCCGGCATCAATTAACACTGATAGCTTAGCATTCAATTCAGCAGATTTTGTTACTCAATCACATACAGGTTCTTGTGCATCCCGTTTCACAGTTACCAGACTATGTACTTGCTATCCCTCAACACTTGTCACCAAATCTGGAAATTGTGCAAAGTGTAAAAATGGAACTATAGCATAATATCTAAGCAATACCAAACATGGACGACTACGACCATGGCAGATACTACGAGTATCTCGATGCAAAACGCGAGTCCGAAGAAATGGATGAGTGGGTTGCACAGCGCGATGCAGAACGGGAAAAGGTGCTTGCCACCCTCACCAAAGAGGAGCGAGCCATACTGGACGACCTGAACGAGAAGGTAATCATTGCTTTCAAGGCAATGTCCGAACAACAGGGCCCAGATTCAATCGAAGCATACGACAACGCTCGTGCTGCATACCAAAAGGCAGCAGAGAAGTGGCCGGTTCTTATGGACGGTTACGACTAATACGGCTTCGGCCAATTTTTCATTTAAGCAATACATGTTTCATTCATAAAATGATAGGCGAAGTAGACATCGTTGTTCTACCCTTTATGTTCGTATGCGTATTTGTCTCGGGATTTCTCCTAAACACGTGTGCCAATAAGAAACGTGTTTCAGAACTAGAAGAGGATGTGGATGCGCTCGAGTGGCAACTTTCTATTGCTAATTGCAAACTTGACCGCGTAAGACAGTATACAGATGTGAATTCTAGCAGTTAAAGGTTTTTAGTAAACGTTATATATGTCATTGCATACACACCAAGCAAACCGGCAAAACTTTGCTCTTGCAATCCATACTCTTCTAGTGCATCTGCTAACAACACAGTAGATGCAATCATAAATGAATCATAAGGAAGTATCTTCCAAGTATTTTCTGCCGCATACTCCTTGAACAGGTCAATCATCTTGTTTGTTCCAGTAGGCATCGGCCGTATAATAAAAATATAAAACAGGACATCATGAACTATCTGAACCAATACTGCAAACAAAACTAGATTCCACCCAGTTGCATCCGGGAATATCATCTTAGCTAGCAGGATGCCCAACACAATCACCAAACAGTCCGATACAATAGCAAACACTCCAAACTCTGAATACCACTTGTTCAACGAATGTCCTAACGGATAATACTTTGACAGCAAAATCGTAAAAAAGTCTACCCACACAACTGCAGATAGTAATGAAAGCATTTATATAGACTCCAGCTTTTTAGACTTCACCTTGGGATTCTTCAGCCGGAGAAAGTCTTTATACGCTGCCTGATGGTCGAACGTACACTTGTGGTCCTCTGGCATCCGGCAACGGACACAGAAGATTCCTCGACAAGTGCAGGAGAATATCATTACAGTCTTCTTGCGACACTGCTTGCAACGCTCCATCTTTTATGTTAACCAACCTAAACACTTAAATTCCGTTTTGATAGTATAAATGGGTGCCCATAAACACACATATCGTCTTTTTAACATTGCTTTTGCAGTTCTACTTGCAGCTGCATACATGACTGTAGAAATGTATGTAATTCCAAATTTTGTTGAAGATAAGAAGAAAGCAATGGCATCTTCCTATTCCGGGTATGCATTCGGAGGTATTCTTGCAATCTTAGGAGCCGGCTCAATGCTTGCAGACCACTTTGATGAAACTTCCGCAGCAAAAAGCTGTAGACATAAGTAAGATGGTGAACTTAACGTTTCCAGAATTAAAAGAAACTAAGGGGCAGACCTTACCGCCTGCCAATGAAGATACACTCAAACAATTACGCGAAGAGATGTGTTCTCAATCAGCTTCCCGTGATTTCAAATTACAAAACTATCAACGATTCTTACGTCGTGTGCTTTCGCCAGATTCCCCCGTCCGATGCCTCCTAATGGTTCACGGTACCGGAACAGGCAAGACTTGTACAGCAATCCAAATTGCAGAGGAATACATCATTCGTCCTGAATTTCAAGATAAACGTGTATTAGTTCTTGCCAACCCTGCCGTTCAAGAAAACTTCAAAACACAAATCTTCGCCATGTCTAAGGTCAGCGTTGACCCGGACGGTATGTTGCTTTCAAAGCAATGTACAGGTCGCCGCTATCTTGATATGCTTCTCCGCATTCAATCCGAACCCCTCAAATGGACAGACAAAGCTTCTCGTGAACGCATGAATACTATCGCTCAACGTATCATCTCAGAGTTCTATGAATTCCAAGGTTACAGAGTCTTTGCAAACATGGTGAACGAACAATCTGAACTTGGTGGAGAAGCTCACGTTGATGCATGGATTCACAAGAACTTTGATGACCGCCTAATCATCATTGATGAAGCTCATAGCATCCGTAACCCGGAAGAAGGAACACCCACAAAACTTATCAGCATGGCTCTTGACCGCATCATCAAAACTGCAAAAAATGTTACTCTCATTCTACTCACTGCCACACCAATGTTCGACAGCTATGATGAAATCATATTTTACTTCAATCTCTTCCTCTGGAATGACCGCAGACAACCCCTAACAAGCCAGCTACAACCCAGCAAGATATTCAACAAAACTGGAAGCTTCCTACCCGGAATGGAAGAAACATTCAGAGGTTGGTGCCAAGATTATGTCTCGTTCATCAGAGGAGACAATCCACTAACATTCCCATTCCGACTCCCTCCTCCGCTCGAACTAATTGCTGCTCCTGCTACACGTGATATGAAGAATCGTCTGATTCCCCCAAAAGAACGCAGAGATGTTCTGACATTAACACACTCATACGTTTATGGAATTCAAGCAGAAACATTAAAAACATCAAAAGATATCAAACTAGGCTTTGCTGCAGCAGAAGCAACCATTTGCGTATTCCCAGAAAATGCCAGCTTTCGTACAACATTCAAGAAGTCTCAAGATGAAGACTCTCAGTACGAATATGACAATAAGTTTCTTGCTCCATCAAAGATAGCAGACCATAGCTCAAAGTTTGCACTCATTACCAAACTTATCAAGAAATCTAAAGGAGTTATTTTTGTATATTCTAACCTTGTCGAATCCGGCGCACAACTCTTTGCTATGTGCCTCGAAGAACATGGGTATGAAACTGCTATTGGTACAAGACTCTTGAAATCAACAGCAAATGAAGTTGATAGAGGTTCTATGGGCAAGTATATTCTTTTTACTTCTGACCTTTCAGAAACTGAACGGCGCAAAGCACTAGACAGAGTCAAGAGCCCGGAAAATAAAGATGGCCGCGATATCAAAGTTATTGTTGCATCTCCTTCCATCTCAGAAGGTGTTGACTTGTCGTTTGTTCGCCAAGTACATGTTCTGGAATACTGGTGGAACATGAGCAGAATTGAACAAGTTGTTGGAAGAGGCATCAGAACATGCTCCCACCAAGCTCTTGATTTTGAAGACCAAAATTGTACAGTCTACTTACATGTCTGTAAGTTGCCGGACTCTGATAGAGAACTTGTAGATGAATTCTATTACAGAACAATGGTGGAAGCAAAAGCAAAATCAATCGCAATGGTCAAACATGTCATCATGGAATCTGCTATGGATTGCCCTCTGCAAACAGATATTAATAGCTTACCAGCAGAATGGAGAACTCTAAAGATTAGTCAACATCGTTCTCAAGATGATGGAACGGTTACATTGTCATTAGCAGAAATGGCATCACCTGTTTTTGGCACAACCGATATCGTATGCAAAGTAACTGAATCCAAAGAAGACCCGGAACATGAACGTCCACTTTCTGCATACATAGATGTTCGTGATGAACTCCTTGACAAGTTCATTAAGTTATTCTTAAAGAAACCTATCTGGACTCTCAAAGACCTGTATAATTCACCGCAACTCAGAGCATATGACCATGATGTTATCCTATATACCCTACACAATGCAATTGAAACCGGATTTCAATTCAAAGACCAGAATGGACGTATTGGATTTCTGGAATCAAAAGGAACCATGTATGCATTCACTCTCGGAAACTTTAACTCCATGCAAGACCGGTATATCAAAGAAGACAAGGGTAAACAAGTCCCGTTTGATAAACAAGTTGAAGAGGAGAAGTCTCAATCAACATTAGCAGAGAAGCGAAAGAGCTTTAAGTTTAGCCCTGACATCAAATCCAGATTTGAACAAACAGTTTTGGATTGGTATCTATTAGACCATGAACTAACTCATCAAGAACGCATTCAACATATGCTTTCACTGGACTGGACCAAACCACCAATCTATGCTAAGATTCTAAAAGTTGGTGACCTAAAAATCCTGGGCTCAAAAGAAATATATAATGGAGAGAATGAACTCATCACCCCTATTGGAAAACAAGCAGATGACTATTTCACGTGGGTAAAACAACGCATCGACTTATTTCTTGCTTCCCGGACTCAACTGTTTGCTATAATGCAGAACGGTAAGATTGCATTCAACATAGATGACAAGGCAGAAGGACTAAAAAGGGTAGAACGTTCTAAGGTTATCAAAGGAAAAGCATGCGGGTCATATCTAGAACCAACACTGAACAAGTTTACTGAGTGGCTTGGGTTTCCATTTCCTGATTCGGTAAAAACAAAAACAGACAGATGTCAATTTTTGGCATTAGCTATTCGTCAGGCAATAATCAAAGGTCACGAAAACTTAATGTGGTGGACACCAGAAGAGTGGGAAATATTCGATGAAGACTCCAACCGCAAAGATATCCTCCTAAAACTGAAAGCGTGATAGAACACTCAAAATTGCATTCAAGGCCATAGTATCACATATATCAATCCTCGCAATAGACACCTCTTGGGTCCGGCGATTGACATATACATCTGCTACAAATCCCCGTCTACTAATTCTTCTTGATTGTCCAGTTACTCGAATCTGAGTATGCGTAACTCCACGAATTACATCTGTTTGAATACCAGTAAAGCCATGAAGTACACCAACCAACTCGGTGTTCATTTATTACTTATATTGGTTTAAGGATTAAATTGTTACTATTAATTAAAATGTCACTTCCTGAGTCTCCCACGCCTAACCCTCTTCCTCTTGAATCTGTTACTATTCGCGCCCCCCAAGCAGTAACAGACCTCCTAGAACCATTTGTTGCGTCAGTCGACCACCAGGCCCTTGTAAAGATTATTACCGACCTTGTAGCACAAAAGCCTACGACCCCGGCTGAAGCTCTGCAGCTTCTTGGAACTCTTCAGACAAAGATTGCAGAATGGGTAATGTCTGAGCTTCCTGAAAAGGATAAGGTTCTTGCCGGGCTAAAGATGGTAGAGTCTGTTTCTGCAAGTCTAGGTTGCTTCCCTTGCCTTCGCAAGTAAAAATATGTCTTTTCTGTTCTGGACGAAGTACACGACAAGAAAAATGGGTTTCCCCAGTATAGTATTAGTAATTGATGCCTACGTAACCATAAAGGCGACTGTACATCTGGTCATCTGACTCTTCGGGCTCCTCGGGTTCCTCGACAGACTTAAGGTCATACGTCTCAGTTCCCATCTTCATGTGAATAGAATCGTCCTGCACGTTCACAATAACGACCACGCGGCCGCTAAAGGTAATCTTGTTGTCATCAAACTCCGGCAGCGGCTTAACGATGTCGGCGCTCATAAGAGCAATGACACCGCTTTCACTGTAGATGTGTGTTTCACAATTCAGCGAGCTGAACGTAAAGTAATTGTGCGAGAAGTCATGGAGCACGATAACGGCATCGGACTCTGCGTCCGTAAAGGTGCCTGTGTTCAGGCCGCTGATTGTCGCATAGATGCCAGGCATCATCATCTCCTCGGGGTTGCCGAGGTAGTATGTCCCCTCCGGGAGCTCACACTGGAACCCCGTCTCAGTCGCACGGCAGCAAATCTCCCAGTACACCATCTTGTTATCAATCATTGACTGATTCTAGAAATCATCCGTTTTGATTAAAAAGTTGCCTTTAAGGCGACTCTTTCAGGTACTTGCGAACAAGGTCACGGCACTTCAGCCGGTTTTCTTTGTTGCCCAACCCACAGCTTATATCGTCTTGCGCGATGTTCAGAATCGTTTTCCACATATATTCGCCAGCAGGAGGACTCTTGCTAAGACAAAGCTCAACAATGTCAGGCTTGCTGTATAGCACAGCCCAGTAGAGGGTTCGAAGCAAGGAGGTATCACCGCCCGTATCAATCATCTTCTCCACTTCAGGAATGTTGTTTTTGTCAATCTTCCTTCTGAAGTCAATATCCCGCAATTTCTCGGGACTCAATGGGTCTTTCATGAGACTTGCCATTTGATATTTTTCGTCTGCAAAATACAGAGACATGGTGGTGTTTTATGCTAATCTTTTACAATCTAAAAAATCCATTTTGAAAATGAACTTACATCCATCATATTAGTAAATAATACGATGGCCGAACAAGCATACAGAAGAGTACTTTCCACTGCATTTTTGGATAGCTGTTCGTTAATTGATAAAATTATTGCAAATGCAGAATCAGAAATAAAACACGAATCATTCAATAAAGAAAATAGAGAACTTCTCGTAGATTTGCTTTATAACAGAATTAACCGGGTAGTAACAAAATTTGAAAGATTACTCCTCAATTACAATCATACATATAACAGAACCCTTAACGTTCCAATTGATATTTTTGGATACGATGAAAGACTAGAATTATTGCTGTCTGATGATATTATATCAAATAATCTAGATATGGAGGCAATTGATTAGTAAAACGAATTAAATACTTATTACGTCTAATATTAAGAAAGAATGGACCCAATGTTTGAACGTCGTGAGCTAACTCGCAAGGTTCATATTCATTCCAAGTTTCTACAGAAAAATATGCTTCCATCCATCCTTGCTCAGCTTCGGATGAACATGGAAGGCCGATGCTCATCAGAAGGATACGTCCAACCGGACAGCGTTACAATTCTCAAATACTCACTTGGTCGTACAAACTTCATAAAAGGAGGTATCGACTATGATGTTGACTTCCAAGCAGATGTATGTCTTCCTCACCCTGGTCAGATTTTCCGGGCAACGGTAGACCTTCGGACAAAGATTGGCATTCATGCTGAAATTTCTCCACTAAAGATTCTCATTCCTCGCGACCTACACATCGGATACCAAGAGTTCGACTCGGTAGAAATCGGCCAAGAGATTGAGTTTGAGGTCGTAGGGCCTCAGTTTAAGCAACAGGATAAGGTCATTATTGTAGTTGGACGCCTTCGTACCGCTCTCAAGCCGGCTCCTCTACAGCCACTTCTTCATGCTGTATCGACAGTAGAAATACCCACAATGACCTCAAATAGCATGGGTAGCTCATCCGAAGAAAAGGTTGTAACTATCAATGCAACAGAATCAGCTCCTAAGAAGACAAGGAAGTTAAAGAAACCAAGCGTTGTAGATACAAATGAATCGCTCAAAATTGGAATGGATGAAGGAGAAGCTCGATAAGCTTGAAACAAATGAACATATCCAGATTCATGGAATTGTTAAGAAATATACGGAAAACATAACCAAGGCTCCAAACGGAATTTTTGTTTCTTCTGAACACCTTCCATTGGAATGCCTTCAGGAGATGGAAAAGTATATTCTTTTTTGCATTGACCAAAAATCTAGAATGGATGAAGACCTAAAGACCCGGAAAACTTACGAACGCATGGTCGAGTAATTAAGTAAGACTAATAGTTACAGGTATTCCTATCACTCCCATATTTACTGTTCCATTCTCACGATAATGTATCTGAGCACTCAATGTCAGGTCAGATGCCTTCACATCCGCAGGAGCTCCCGTAACAGGTACCAACGACTGCTGCTGCAGTCCAGTCATTTCTGCAGAAGTTAATGGCTCGTCTTCAGGAATATCTGTTAGTTTCTTCCCATTCATTAAGATATCATATGCAATGGAATAAGACTTGGAAGGAGGAATATCACCTGTTGCTTGGATTTTGAACCCAACTTGAATATACTTGCTTACCGGGTCAAATTTTGCATTCAACAGATTTATCTCCGGCTTAAAATTATCAGCAGGCGCTGGCTTTGGTGGAGCAGGTCCGGGTGGCTCTGGCCCAGGTTCAGGTCTCCAAGGGTCAGGCCCCCACGGTCCCGGCCCCCAACCCGGTTCATTAGGCTGTGGCTCTGGGGCTGGAGGCGGTGGCGGAGGCGGTGGCGGTGGCGGTGTGTTTGTTGCTGGGACGTAAAACTTTACTGCAAGATAGCCTCCCAAAACGATGGCTCCAAGAATTGCTATAATAAATAGAAGGGTATACAAACCATCGACAAAACCTCCACCTTTCATTTGTATTACATCAGGTGAAAAATGGACGTGTCAATTTCCAGGTATAAGATAATAGAAATGGATGTCAAATCTATCCATAATTTTATTGACATCGCTAAAAAAGATAAGAAAGCAGAGCTAGAATGTTCTGTTCTTCCCGGTATCATCCAGACAAAGGATACTGCCGACCGAATTTTAAACGCTATCAAAACAGTTTCCTTGGGACCTCCCACTGAAACATCTTTGCTTCGCATCACCTACCCGGACAATATTCGTGTAGAAGTTGAAACTCCTCAACAAATTCAGCGAGTTTGCACAACAGCTTCATTCAAGGGAGTTCCCGTTCTTGTTCAACGCAAGACATTCTACCAAGGAGAGAAGAACATCGACCTACCAGACATCTACTCCCGTGTTCGCCTTCGCTTAGAAGAAACAATCCGCAAAGATTGGGAAGCTTCGCCGAATGACCCCCGAGTAGGCTCTATTCGTCTTCTTAACCGTCGCAGCTTCACATCAATTGATGAGTTCTTCCGCATTGACTTCTCAATGGTCAAGTCCCGAAAAGATAAGAAACACTCCCTACGCGATGTTCTTCGCGAACAACACATCTATGAACTTGAAATTGAGTTTGTTGACCGAACAACCTCTGTCAAGTCAGAAGTTATCACTCAGTCTCTCTTCAAAATTATCAACACCATCCTGCAATCATATCAGCAGTCCGAATTCCTTCTCACTCCTACCGACCAGGAACGTTACATTCAGGAGTTCAGAATGTCCAAGCTAGCATTTTACAACCCGGTAACTCTTGAGCGCAGAACCCTCAAGAAGGAACGCCCTCATAACATCTGGAGTGACTACACAGTCACCGTCAAAGCAGATGGAGAACGCTTCGGACTATATGTTGCCCGCGACAAGAAGGTTCTGCGAATCAACAAGCAAAACAAAGTCGTCTGGACAGGTCTGCGCACAATAGATGATGCATACATTGGCGACTTTGTAGATGGCGAATATATCCCCCAAAAGAATCTCTTCTGCATCTTTGACATCTACCGGTACAAGGGCCGCGACGTTCACTCTCTTCCTCTCATGAAGGGTGATGACCCGACACAGTCCCGTCTCGGGTGTGCCAGCCTCTTTGCAAAGGATATCAGCACAAAGTTCATCACAGAATCAACAACCAATCCAATCCGAATTGAGACCAAGCTCTTCCTTGCCGGTGATGGCAAGGTCATGGAGGAATCCATTCAGCAACTTCTCAACACTGAATTCGAATACCAAACAGATGGTCTCGTATTCACTCCTCGGCTTAGCCCAGTAGCTCCCAAAAATGTCCTCAAGGGCAGCACATGGACAACTGTATATAAGTGGAAACCTCCCCACCAGAACAGCATTGACTTTCTGCTCAAGCTATCCACTGACCAAACATACGACCCCGTACAGGACACACAGGTTCGTAAGGGTGAACTATATGTGAGTCGGTCATCATTTGATTCCATCCTGTACCCATGCGAGACTCTGACCGGAGAGTATGTTCCCAAACAACTTCCTTCCGACCTTCAAAAGCTTGCAGATACAAACACTTACATTCCATCACTCTTTCAACCCTCAAATCCACGCGACCCGGAAGCATATCGCATTCTTGTTCCAGTTGATGACAAGGGCCTTGCATTTGACGAAGAAGCAAACAGAGTCGATGATAACACCATTATTGAGTGTGCATACAACCTAGAAGAGCAGAGATGGAAGGTCATGCGAACTCGGTATGACAAGACATACGAGTACAGAATCCTGAACAAATATCAGTATGGAAATGACCGGGCTGTTGCAGATAACATCTGGTCATCCATTCATATTCCAGTAACTGAAGAGATGATATCTAACTTTGCTTCAACCCCAGTAGATGACTCGCAAGAGGATGAGGTCTACTACAAGGAAGAAATGAACCGCAAGGCACGCATCTTACAGCCTTCCTACGAGTTTCACAACAAGGTCAAAGACGGTCTATATGCAGCAGTAGTTAAGGATGGGTCAACTCTACTAGAGTTTGGTGTTGGAAAGGCCGGCGACTACCCTAGATGGAAGAGGACTCGTGTTGGAAAGGTAGTTGGTATCGACCCAGCCACTCGCGGACTGAAGGAAGCCTGTACTCGCTACCTTCAGGACAAAGAAAAGAACCCGTCCGACTATCGTCCTGCTGTACTATTCATCCAAGGTTCTATGACAGAGCCTTTGTACGAGCAGGAAAGTCAGAAGTATAAGATTCTATCCGGGGCTGAAAAGGCAGGTACCAAGTACCTCGAACAGTTTGAAGACATCAAGAAGTTTGATTCTTCCTCTTCTCAGTTCAACATCCACTATGCATGCGAGTCAGAGGAAGTGTTCCGGGCATTCGTAAAGAACATTGACATGCACACCAAGGAATCATTCTTTGGAACATGTCTAGATGGTCAGACCGTCTACTCTCTGCTTATGGGAAAGCAAACACACATCTTTACCAATGGCAAGGATGTTGGTGGAGAGTTCTCAAAGGAATATGATGACAAGCAGTCATGGGTAGAAGAGTTTGGCATGCCTATAAAGGTGTCATTGGAATCATTCGATAAGCCTACCAAGGAATACCTTGTTCCTTTTGGAAAGGTTACAGAGATTATGAAGGAGCATGGATTCGACTTGAAGGAGTCTGATATGTTCTCAGAACTCTATACCCGTCAGACTAAGTTCACACTGACACCTGAGCAGCAGACATACTCCTTCTTGAACCGGACATTTGTGTTTGTGCGCGGCGATAAGCCCAAGCCTCTTGAGCCAGAACCCAACGATGAAGCTCCTGCTCCAGTTCCGGAAAAGAAGACACGAAAGCTAAAGAAGGGTGGAGGTGAAACCACTGGAGAGAAGCCTGTTCTCTTCAGTCAGCCTGGAGAGGACAAGGGAGAGTTCAGAACGTTCAGCAACCAAGCAGAATATCCTATCCAGATTTCAGATGTCCGGTACCCATCTGTAGAACATTACTTTCAAGCACAAAAGGCCAAGGAGTTTGGTGATGAGGAAACCTACAAAAAGATGCTGGATACTCCTTCCGGAAAGGCCGTGAAAGCTCTCGGAAAAAAGGTGACAAACTTCCACAAGGAGGTCTGGGATGCAAAACGTCTTGAGATTATGATGCGTGGAGTAAAGGCCAAGTTTGTCCAGCATCCAGAATTACAGAAGCAATTACTGGAGACAGGTGATAGGCAAATTGGTGAAGCTGATGCTCGCAGTTCGTTCTGGGGCATCGGAACATCAGAGAATACAGATAAGTCAGCTGACCCAACAAAGTGGAAGGGTCAGAACCGGCTTGGCAAGATTCTTATGGCTCTCCGGGATGAGTTTAAGCTCTAGTAATTTGTAACGTAACTGTTCCTGTGATTAGAGGATAATAAGTCGAAACTACTAGACAATAATTTTTTACTGTTCCGGTATATGTAAACTTATCAAGAAACCCTTCACCATCATCGTCATCGCTTGCGACTAGATTTGCGCTTGAAAATGAGGCCTTGTCTTGTGTATTGAATAAATATATATACGTATCATTATCACCATCGTCATTTAAGTTTGCACTGATTGTTTCAAATGTATATGTAAATTCACCATCAAGATTCAAATTGAAATAGTGAGCAAATCGGAATTCGGTACCATAAATAAAAAAAGATGTTTGGGTAATACTTCTGGTATATGGTTGTTGTGATAAATCAGATAGGTTTGTTTCTTCATAATTTACTTGGTTGTTTGGGAGTGTAACACGCGTCGTATTATATGGGATTAATTCCACAGATTCTATCACAATCGTTTGACCAACAGTGTCAGCACTCCAATAAATAGTTAAGTCAAGTAAATCACCGGATGCTGAAATGTTTGCACTGTTAAACCTATGACGAACATCACTATCAAAGAAAGCATCCAAACCGAGTACAGTTGATTTTTTTGCGATGTCTTCAATATCAAAATATATTGAAGATGCGGGCGAGTTAGGTGACCTCAATGTGAATGTTACAAACCCAGTACTAGGTATGCTATTTAAAAATCTCCACCGAATATTGAAATCAAATCGATGGGAATTATCTTCAGCAAATAATGGAAATGTTTTAATTGTTGCGAGTAAAAATGATATATCAAGTGTACTACCCCCTTTAGAAGTATTCATGTCAATTAGTTGTGGAAAATCAAATGGTGCACTAATGAGTTTAGGTACATTAATTTCGGACGATGAGCCCAATTGCTGGCTATATGTTACTTCAGATGTAGTAGGATTATAGTTCATTACATACGAAGAACCTGCATTACGAACCGGAGACACATAAAATGCACCAGACTGACCAGGTCCAGCAATACCAGCATCTGAGGCATTCAGAATAATACTATTATCTGCCTGATTCACTGTACCAGCCCCAGTACCAATCGCAATAGCATTTATACCCTGTCCAGAATACCCGGCTTTGACTCCAATAGCTACAGCACCCGGAGATTGATTCTCATATCCAGCCTGAATTCCCATAGCAATGGCAGCACTACCCTGATTTTGAAATCCAGCTTGGCGTCCTAATGCAACTGCATAAGAACCTTGAGTAACACTGCCAGCCTCGCCACCCACTGCTACAGTTCCTGTTACACCAGAACTGGATTGATAACCAATTGAAATAGGAGTTGTTCCTGCAGCATAATTTACTAAATTTGCAGAAGGAAAGAAGCCGGGTAAATTCTGCCAGCTACTCGTTCCATCACCTATTTTTAATCCTCCGGTTACTATATCAAATCCGGGTTCGCCTTGTGCCAATGGTCTGGTAGATTGTACCCATTCATTGGTAGTTCCTCTGCGAAATTTTAGGGTTACTATTTCAGCCATCTTTATTGATACTTAAGGTTTTCCTCCCTCATAACTTACTGTGTCTGTTGTTGGTATATTTACATACTGTATCTGACAACAGACTGGTTGCTGGTATCTAACACCCGGACGATAAATGACTTGAGGAGCCTTCTTAATAGCAGGACTCATCCCAACTCCTAGGCCTGACCGATATGTATTTCCACTAATTACTTGAACATTACTTACTGGAATCGGGCCGTTGCACGTTCTGGTTGGACGACGCCACATTCTTATAATATTCCTCATAAGAAAGTGTAGGAGGTGCAGGCTGGTTCTTAATTACCGGGTCAACATACTTATTAAACAACTTCTGTCCAACAACAATTGATGCCTCATCTTCCGTCATCTCCCCCTTTTCTATCTTACGTTTCAGCTGAAGCATATCAAAAAAGGTATGGTCAAGCTTGCCGTTCATATGCATGTTAAAGATTGTCGGAAACTCGTCAAACAGCTTCTTATTATCTGCCTTCATCTTCTCCGCCCACAACGTAGGGTTGCTCTCCTTGATGTTACGATACTTACGGAATGACTCATCCATATCACGAACCATCGCTTGAATCTGAATTGCACTCAAGGTTGTCATTTCTCTTATTTCTCAGGGATACATTAAGATGGCTAATTCAGCGCCAATGACAGTTCATCCAAGTGGAATGCAAGTTGCTGCAGGAATTCCTACTGAATTCAAGGGTACGCCTTCCAATGTTCCGGGAGGATTACTTAACGCCGCCGCGGCAAAGACAGCCGCTACAATTGCTCAACAAGCAAGCGATGCAAGGGCTGCCGGTGTAAGAATGCGCGGAGGAGGAACAGTAATTAATGTTCCACCCGCCCCTGAAGGAGGCTCTATTCCCGGAGTATCATTTGCTGCAAATCATGCAAACCTCATAGGAATTGCAAACCAACTCAAAGCAGGGGCTGTATACGACAACCTTGCTGGTAGTCAACCATACAAGGTTGGCGGAAAACGTCGTACACGTAGACGTCTGGCTGTTGATAGAAAAACAATGAGCGAAGAGCCGGCTATTGGGGCCAGACGAAAACATAGAAGTAAGACAAAGAAACATGTCAGACGCCGTAACCATCGGAATAGCGTCAGGCACCGCCGCAAGCTTCTTCGTTCTTCTCGCAGGACTCGGCATAGCAAGCGTACGAGATAAACTACCAAGCGGAGAGCCAGGGGATTTTGCATATAAATATTTCACGTATGGAAATGCTCTCTTCTGGTGGATGGTAATCTTAACCGGTCTTGTTATCGGTATCTTCGTATATGTAAAGATTCTTTCAGACTACTTTCTTGCCTTACCAAAGCAATCAGCTACTACCGCCACAGTAACGTGAGATATCAAAATAAAAATCATCCTTTCCTCGACATACAATCTTCTTATTCTTTTTGCTTAGCAGTAGATTGAAATCTGTTTCATTGTTATACAGGTAGATTTCAACAGGTAACTTCATAAACCTTTCTGCTTTAGTCTTGAAAAAAGCATGTAAGTCTTCTACAACTTCATCTGGAACCGGCTGATGAGTACGTTTCCGGATTCGTTCTAAGGCAGTTGGCAACGTTGTATACACTATCGCAATCACAATCCGATAATGTTTTTCCTTCATCTTTGCTATCAAACCATCCACTATCTTATTGCCTCCACATGTTGCCGTATAGTAAAAACTATGACCCTTGTCTATTGTATGTTTAACTAACTAAAGAGCGGCTTTAGAGCGTTCTTCATGAGTTTCTTCTTTGCCTTTATCCGGGTCAATGCCAATCAGTTCTTCTGCACTAATTCCGGCATTCTTGAGCATCTTATTTACATTTGATGTCTTACCGACTCCTGATGGTCCACATATAAGTAATCCTATCATCCCTTTACTTTAGGTAGTGAATTTGCTAGAAGAAGGTTCAATTCCTGAACAAACTGCAAACAATCCGGATGTGTTGTAATTCCAGTCAGGATAATCTTACCCGTTCTGAATATCTTTGCAGTCCACTTAGATGGCATGAACTGAATCTTAACGCCAGGATATACATCCGGATTATATGACGTCACAATACCTTCATGACCCCGAATAGCATTGTACAATGCTTCTCGAGCTACTGTTGTCTTTGGGCTCAACTCAGTCGTATAGTTCATCAATACAACACGACGCTGAAGAACCTCCCACTTCTCAGGTGGGTCTGTAATACAGTCGTGGCACTCATCCCAGATTGTCTTGAGAAGAATTGCAATGCATGACTTATCGTAACTATCATCCAAAACACCGGTCATATGAAATACGCCGTTCTGGAAAATCTTAATCGTAATCTCCTTCATCGGAACAGTCCCGTTGCCATTGTTCATCATCACAATAGTGATTGAGTTGTGACCAAATCCAGTTGTACTTGCCTTCTCATTCTTCTTAGACCGGCGGCGAATCTTATCGCGAGAACTCTCACCTCTGCGTAGGACTCCCCGCTTTTCTACCTTAATAATACCTTCATTTAGTGGAAGACGTTCCAGTAGAGCATCGGTTTTAAGCTTCAGATTCAGTGTGTACAACACTACCATCGTTGATAGCTTTGGCGTGTCCATCTTTGCTATTCTTGACATACAGAGTATCGATTTCGTTTTTCCACGCGTGGGGAATGCTTTCAATGTGAAAAGTTATCATATGAACCTCAAACTTACGAATAGCATTGCGAATCCGGGCTTCATGTTTAGGGTCCAACATCCAACCAACATCTAGATAACCAAAAAATAATATACATGATTTGTGATGTTGAACGATGTTGTCACACTCGTCTGCTAAGCGGTCTGTCTGAATTTTTGACATGTCTATGGTAGCCTTCTGACGCAACTCTTCGAAGGAGTGGTCATACAGGTAAACATGGAGCATTTTCTTTAACTAAGTTATTACTGTTAAGCTGTTGCTTTTCATCTAAAATGATTACCGCGCAAAATACGCAGACTAACCATGTGGTAATAAGTAATCCAATAAATATCGGTGATTCTGTAACCGACGCAGCGACCAACCAGTAAAGACTGAAGTATGTCGCGGATATAGCAATGATACGAACATTAGGTACATTAAACATTAAGTAATCCAGATAGACTTAGTAAGAGTTTTATTCCGTTTTTGAAAAATTGCCCGGAGGCGTATTACTTACGGCAGCAGCAACAGCTGCGAAGCATGGTAATCATGATGTGAAGCACAAGTGCCAGGAAGATTCCTGTAACAATTGGCTTGTACATGTCCAAGTCAGACATGCAGTTCACCACTGTAAATTGCCGTGAGAAGGAGACCGTACAGTAGCCCGGTCCATCGTACGCCGATAGTCGAGAGAACGCTTTTGCGAACTTCTCGACTACATTGTCGGGGTACTGAGATGCCAGCGGCTCGGCGATGTAATCGTCAGGCAGGTCCATTTTGTAATGATATCAATTCTGGAAACGTGTTAATCCGTTTTTCTGTCCGAAAAGGACAAGTTTTTCTATCTAACTTTGTAGTGATTTGGGTCGTTAATCTTTAATTGAGCAGGTGCGGCCGGTTGGACACCTTCACGACCCAGATAAGGGTAAGGGATACGCGTACGTCCACCCCATCCACGGTGTGTAATTGCTCCCTTTTGAACAACAGAAACTCCTCCAACCTTATCTGCACGAACACCTCCCCTGGTCTGTCCACCAACTTGAGGACCTGTAGGACTTGTAACAAATGCTCCATGCACTCGATTCGGAACAGACCGATGTGCGTTATTTGGGGGTGCAGAGTATGAGTTAAAGGGGGTATGTGCCTTCGGGTTTTGTAGACCAATGCCGGTTACTGCATCAACCGCAATACTTTTGGCAACACCAGACGTGTTTGTTGTTGTACATCTGATTCGGTTCTGAACATTCTGGCGACCGCCAGGAGTCTGCGTTCCAACTATCTGAGGAGCAGTTCCAGACTTGTGAAACTTCACATCCGGGATTGTATCCACAAAGTGTGACTTTGTAAGAGGATGAAATTCAGAAGTACACTGTCCAACTTGCCCAGCGACAACTGTAAATTGAATTCTCTGTCTCATGTAACCCATATTTAATCCAGCTAGTGGACTTTCTTCTACGACACCTGATGACTGGTACTCTGCATTACCAAGCTCCGAAATAACTTGAGAAGCAGGTGTACGCGTAAGACATCCTCCCGAAGCAGATACGGTATTCGTACGAACACGTGTTGTTCCATTTGCAGCTCTGAAGGTATCACGTTCCAAGGCATGAGCTCCTCGAGATAATGTAAAGCTAGAAGCATCTTGTACCTTGCCACCAAATCCGGAACCACGATACCCCATCACCTGAGGACTAAAAAGTCTCGGAGCAGGAGTGTCCTGCGAATTGTTGATTACGTGGTCAGTACGACGATTGATTTGGGTAGATTGAAGCTTCTTACGCCAAGTATATGACGAGGCATCCGGCAATCTCATCTGTGTATCAATTACCTTTGGACTGTTTATTACCATACGTTTGAGGTAGTCTGTGTAAGACATTTGTGTTTTCCCGGGATTTTAAATCAAGTCAACATGAGTCAACATATGCCTACGACAACACGTACGTACTAAGCCCAGCTCATCTAGAGCCTTACCTTCTGCCGTCTTGGTAGTTGTCTGGGTCAGGTATTGCATCTCATCGTTTGCCGGGCGACCATCCTTCTTCTTTAGCTCCTCCACCCTTTTCAGGTAAGTAAGCCACTTGCCAGCAAGAACATTGTTACACGACACACAACGAATAGGGATAAT
>Ga0181362_1000070_pt1 | contig 18891 bp, 36 predicted proteins | sample Su13NDMM110SN_FD_130095 | JGI IMG/M metagenome (GOLD analysis project Ga0181362, IMG submission 130095) | Freshwater viral communities from Lake Michigan, USA - Su13.ND.MM110.S.N | ecosystem: Environmental > Aquatic > Freshwater > Lake | place: USA: Michigan | collected 2013-07-16 | reverse complement strand
TCGCCGGGGTGTAGTTGGCGAAATGATGGGCGAGGGCAAACGGGGAGAGGGAGGCAACGTGCTGATGCATTTTGGCCGGGAAGTGCTAGATGTTCCGACGTTGAACAAGCAGTTGTCCAACATGGATGCGGCCATAAAGACAGAGATTTTTGGGGGTGAGGCTCCTTGGCGTTCCTTAGAGAAGATTGGAAAGGAATACGACTTTGTCATCTCTCGCGGTGGGATGTTTAGCAAGGCCACCCTGCCATCGTTGGCCGAGATTGAAGGGGCGGTGGACATTGCCCGTAGCGAGGGGTCTGATTCTGCTAACAAATACATTGGAAAGGCTATTGCCGCTGCGTCCGCCCGTCGCAATGGCATGGCGCAGGCTTTTTTATCTCAAGCCCGCAATGGCAACCTGTCGCAAATCACCCAAGATCCAGAAAGATTTTTGCGTGCCGTAGTGTTTAACGGCGAAGTGCGCCCAGACCAGATTCGTTCCGTCATTAAAAAGCTCCCGGCTGATACGCGAAGCAAGATGGCGAACGTAGCCATGCAAGAGATTTTTGAGAATGCTCGCGAGGTAAGCGATAGCCTGGTTCTTAAAAGCGGGAGCTACGACATCGACAAGATGGTGAATCAGGTGTTTGGCGACCGTAGGCGCATGGAAGTGCTGACGGACATCATGGGCACGGGTCGCATGGATATGCTCAAGAATTGGGCTCGTTACGAGGTGTCAACGGCGGCTCAGTCTGGCAGAAAGAGCGTATCTTCCAAGCGCGTATCTGGGCTTCTTGCTACGGCCCCCTATCAAAACCTGTTTGCGGCGCGGGCTGCTTCAATGGCCCTTGAAACGGCGTCTGGGTCTCATTTGATTGGAGCGCTTACGCACGACAAAGCAAAGCTGTTCATGGAGACGAGGCGGGTGATGCGTAAGCCAGCTAAGACGGCGAAGCAGATAGCCGTCATGCAGTCTGCGATGAACACCAACGGATTCAGCGACTACACAGACATGATGTCTGGCTTTACACCGGAGCAGCAGGACGCGATAGATAGCTATTTGGTCCGCGAATAGGCGTTAAACGCCTAATGTGGCGCATTACGGGCGTTTAGTGCCCGTAACGTGTCAGATACGGGATACTAGCCCAAAATGGCTAGAAACGCCCCTAAACGGGCTTTACACGCCATTTAGCTATCACCCGACGTTTAGGGCCGCCATTCCCCGTCCAATGCTCTACGGTGCCCATGTCTTTCATGCTGCAAAGCCGATTGTGGGCTGAATCGCGGGTGCATTTGTAGCGTTCAACGTATTCCTGGGTGGAGAACCACCCATCTCCCATTGGCTCTGGATTGGCGTTAACAATGGCATCCATTGCCGCCCAAGGGTTGTTTTGGGTTGTTTTCATGTGCTTAGAAGCATTGCAGGCCCGTGGGGGCGTAGAACTTGCCGTTCACGCCTCGTATCTGCCACAGGGTGTAGGTGCCGTCCTCAAAGAGGTAGCCAGCAGCCCATCCGTGCGCCCAGCGGAGCTTGCCCGTCTTCCTGTTAACGTAGTCCATGTCCAGCTTGCAAAGGCATCCTATGGCGCGGGCTTCCTGTTGCTGGAGGCCGGGGGTCTGGAAGCTCTCGATGGAGTGGACATGGCCGAAGATGACGTTGCCGTAGATGCGGGAATGCGCGGCACAGGCTGACATCCCCGTGTGATAACCATGAACGACACGCAGCTTGCCAATCTCCAGCACCCCTTCCCGGCTGTCGTAGGGCCAAAGCTTGGCCTTGTTCTTGCGGGCGAGGGCTTGAACATCTGCCACCATGCGCTGCCCAAGGTCTTGCTTCACCCCTTCCTTGGACTCGGCTAGATCAAAGATGCGGACATCGTGATTGCCAATCATTAGGTGGTTGTCGGTGCCACCCTTAAAGAAGCGGTTGGCAAATCCCACCCCGGCCTCGTAGTCCGCTGCCATGCTCTGGGCCTGCTCGTCCGCGCTGGCACCCTTGCGGATGGCCGAGAAGTCCCACAGATCGCCTGCAATCACCCGTATCTTGGGCTTGAAGCTATCTGTGAAGGCTAGGCAAGCATCTACAGCCCGTTCGTCTAGCTCGCTGCCGTGGATGTCGGACACTACTTGGAACGGGATGGGTGGTTTCATGTGGCTAGGTTTAATACCTCTTGACCCATTCTTCGGGCATTTAGAGCCCGGCCAATCAATGATGCGTTTTTCATCATCTTTACGGCCTGATTACCAAAGGAGGCGCGGGCATGGCAAAGCTCTTCGTCGCTTGCCCAATTCAAGTGCTTGTAGCCGCAGTTGGGGGCCGAGATGATTGTCGGCTTTAGTTGGGACGCAATGGCGCGGACCTTGCGTTTCGCGCTTTCGCTTGAGGTGCCGAAAAGCGCAACGGCAATCTCCCAACCAAGCAGTCCGTCAGAATGCTCTAGGAGCAGCGATTCCATGCGGGCAGAGGTGACGGGGTCAACTTTGGGTGCGCTCATGGTTATCGGTAGCGGGCTGTTTTCTTAGCAATGGCTTTGGGCTGGGAAACAAACTGCTTCCCCGCCTTCATGCCCTTTCTTTTAGCGGCGTTGGTAGCGGCAATCTCGGCCTTACTAAGACCATTGAATGCGCTGTCCGGCAGATACCGCTCTCCGGTTTTAAGGCTGGGTTTGCCAGAGGAAGTGCGCCACTTCTGACGACCCCAATCTGAAAGGCTGCGTTGTGGTGCTTTCATTAGTTTGTGTAGCCGCCGCCAGCCTTCTTGTAGTTGTTGGCGAGTAGCTGGGCTTTGCGAGCACTCCATTGACCTGGGTTGCCGCCTTTGCTTCCGGCCTTAATGGACGAAAACATTCGCTTTCGCATGGCTGGCTTGGTGTAGTTGCCAGAGGCATTTACGGTGGATTTAGCTTTCATGTTATTGTTCAGCTTTGCGCTGCGCTCTCTCTTCGTTGGTCTTGGTTTGATGACACTTCTTGCAGATGATTTGTAGCCCGCTTGCCTCGCATAACAGGCGTTCCGTGAATCCCGGCAGATCGTCAAAGTTGCGGAGGCTTCCACAGCTTACGATGTGATCCACTTGAGTCTCTTTTTGCATGAACCAGAGGCTGCAAGCACAGCACTGGAACTGCCATTTCTGACGGACGTTGGGTCCGCTGTATGGCTTCCTTGCTGCTTTCCTTGCGGCATAGACGGGAGGCCAGCGTGTATAAGCGCGCCGCAATGCGGAACGGATAAAGGCGAAGAATCTTGGGGTAGTCCAAGTGCATCCGGCGTGGGTCTTTTGGGGCTTGGGGCGTTTCAAGACTTAGGGCGGGACTTTTTTGCCTTCTTGGGCTTCTTGGCGAAAACAGTGTCGTAGTTGGCGTCCCACTTGGTGCGATTGTAGCCGTTTTGCGGCCTCATTCCTTTGCTCATTGGTGTTCGTTGTTATTCTTTAGACATCTTGTTCAGGTCTGCGTTGCGGCCTAGTTCAGCGTGCCAGGTCTTCTCTGGCATCACCCGGTATTTCTCGATGGTGCCGGGGTTGGCTCGCACAAAGCTGTCGTCCCTCCACAGGATGCGGTTGTTAGGCTGGGCAGCGATCTGACCTGACCCATCCTCCAGCAGCAATAAATGGTAGCACTTGTGCTCTGGCGGGTATTGGCTGTAGCCGTTGTCCGTGTGGTCCAAGGTGAACCAGTAGCTAGCCGGAACCATCACCCCATCACGGGTGCGATAATGGCATCCCATCTCCCGCAAATACTCGTATTGCGTAACGCAGAAGTCCCATCCGTGGCAGTCCCAAGACTGGAGTTGCGGGAGGTCGTGGACAACCTCAGAGGTAGGCTGCTCGTGCCGTAGCTTGTTGAGCGGAATCCTTGCCCACTGTGCCCCGCTCTCGCAGAGGATCGAGAAGTGCAAGGCTCGCGACGGGATAGAGGTGACGCCGAATATGACACAGCGTTCATACCCACGCGTATCCTCAGTCTGGCCGCGCAAGATTGACTGGTCAACAAACCCGTAAGCGTGTTGGGGAATGTTTTTATTCATGCGGGCTCATTTGGTTTCTCACTTGTTGCACCACCTGTGCTCCCAAGTGTAGCAGGACAGCGTGGAGGTGTTTGCATTGCGTGGCCTTGGGCTTGCCGTATGGCACCACAACCTTCTGTTCGTCGTAGTTGGCTTGACGGCGGGAGATGAAGTCCCAGCAATGGCACAAGCCATTTTCTCCGTTCTCCTCAAGGTCCACAATGTAGTTTTCCCCACCCTTGCTGCTGGGGACGCGGAATTGGAGCCTGCCAAGGGGTTGGATCATGACAGCCATCCCATCTCGCGGGACTTTTTAGGGTTATTGTGAATCCAGGTGTGCGCTTTTCGGCTCACAGCCATCCATGTATGGATGTCTAGGTAGTTGGTGCCGCTGCGTCCTTTAACGTGGTGAACGTCGCAGGAGTAGGCCGGCGTGGCCCAATTAGCCCCAAACACTTCTTTGCAGAGGGTAATGGCGTCGTCAGAGAGACTTTGGGACAGTTGACGCCATACTTCGCAAATGGGGCGTAGCTCCAGGTATTCCTTGCGACTGGTGGCGTAGATGGCCCCCTCGATGCGTCGCTTCTTGGACACGCGGGCCAGCCGGGTCTTGCGCTTAATTGGAGACCACTTCATAGAAGAAATTCTTGTTCTTTGGCTTTGTGTAAATCACCACCCCGCCATCCTCGTCTGACAGTTCGTACGGGATGCCGCCCTTTTCAAGCTGGAGGCGGGCACGCCAGAACATCTCTCCTTCGTCCTCGGTGTAGGGGTGGGTGAGAGGCTCAAACCCGGCCTGAATAAGCTGTTTTGTGGTCATGTTAATTTATTGTGTAGAGTTGTTTATGTCGCAGCTTGCGTTAGTCGCAAGAACAAAATGGGTGTTTGTAAAGATTATCCCGCTTCCCGCCAAGTGGTGGTGGGGGCGTTAAACTCGATGCCGTCAACGGATGTCGTTCTGCCGTCGCGGAGCTTGGGCTGGAGCACCTTGTAAGCGCGGATTTCACGGTCTAGGATGTTGCTGTCCTTCCAATGGAGCATGACGCAGCGGTGGGCGTCTTCCTCTAGCTGTCCGCTGTCTCGCAAGTCGCCAAGGGTGGGCTCCCGTTCTTGTGCCTCTGACGCCCGGTTAAGCTGCTGGCCTACCACTAGGGCGCAGCCAAGAGCCTTGCGGAGCGGGATCATGGCTTTGGAGACGAGGCTAACACGCTCGTATGGCGTGCGCCCGTTCGTTGCCACTAGGCCGAGGTAGTCAATGATAACGAGGTCTGGCTTGAATGAGCCCGCCAAGAGCCTGCAACGGGCTGTAATGGCGTCTAGGGACATATCCCGGTCGAACACCATCAGGCGTTTGCTGTCCTTGAGCTTGGCGCGGGCGGTGTTGAAGGCGCGGAATTGGTCCGGCATCCATTGGGCCATGCTGTCCAGCCGCACCCCAGCAATCTGCGCGGCCATCTGCTGAACAACGGCCTTGTCGGACGTTTCCAGCGTGAAGAAGGCGATGCGCTTCCCCTGCACGAGATTGGCCCCGGCAATGAAAGCCAGCATGGACGACTTGCCCCGCGATGGCCTGGCGCATATAAGGACATACTCGTGGCGACGAATCGGACGCAGGAAGTTGTCCAGCTTGGGCAAGCCCCATGTAAGCGATCCTTCGTCCCCAGTCTTGCCTTCCATTGCGGCCTGAACGTCGGCGTCAATCTCCGCGTCAATGTCTGCCATGCTCCGGTGGTGGTTCTGCTTCCCAGCGCAGATGGTGGTGACATTATCTGCAAGCTCCCTAATGTCGGCCATCTCCAGCGTTTGCTTTGCAAGCCCCTCCATGCCCCGTTTAAGGAGCTTGTAAGCCTCGCGCTTGCCGTAGGCGTCAATGAGGGAGGCCAGCATCTGCTCGTAGCCAAGGGCGCTACCCGTTCCCGTGCTTAGGAGCCTATCCATGCCCCCAAGGTTGGCGAGTGTGCCTAGGCTGTGAGCCTTCGCGTAGAGCCCGGCATCTGACACCTCTGCCCCTTCCGTTCGCATCTCCACGGCAAGCCTCCATTGCTCCCTGTTGGGGATGTCGGCAAAGTGGCCTGCCGTCAGGCCAGCTTGAAGGGCTTTGTCGATGATGGCATTGTCGATGCGGATCGCGCCAAGGAAGCCAGCTTCCAGCTTGTCAGAGGATCGCTCCACGTTAGTGTGAGACGCTGAATTGGCTCACCTCTGGATTGCCCCACTCGGCTGGATCGTCGTCATAGCTCCCGCGATTAAACCACGTTGCGGGGTGGGGGATGAATTTGCGTTCCTCCAAGGGGCATTTAGCCATAGCCGCCGCATACTGTTTTGTTGCGGACAGGAGCTTCTCCCGGCCCGCTGTCTTCATGGCGTTGCAAATAGCCCTTAGCGCATCCTTCTTCGCCACCTTGCGGGGATAGGCGGCATAGATGTCCTCTGCCGCGAGGGTGCTGCCAGCGGGTGTGGCACGCGCTTCCGGTTGTGCGCTGGCAGCCTGTCCTGCGTTATACCCAGCCTCAAATGTATCAAGGGCATACTGTCGCCCTATCCCGTTTGCTAGATACCGTGTCTTAAAAAACGCATCAAACGCCTGTTGGATTGCTGGGCTCATACAGCCCCCTTCCGTGGATCGTGTTTGTTCACCACCCGCCAGAGAACCAGGCAGGCTTTGAATGCCTCCCAAGCCTCGGCAAGCTCCGCCCCGTTGTATTCGATGACATCCACCCGTCCCGGCTCCGTTGTGGAGATGAAGATGTTCTGGGCGCGAGTGGCTGTGCCAAACACCACCCCGGCCCTGTATGCGCGAAGCCCGGCTGCAAGCTGCATGGCGTGCGTCAGGCGGGGAATCACAGGCTCGTCTGGCTTCGTCTTGGTGGTCTTATAGTCCATGAGGCCAAGGCACTCCGTGGTAGTCCACGGCATATCCAGCGTCCCGGCGTAGCCATCCTCCGTGTTCACTGCCACCACCTCATGGCCGAGAGCCGTGATGCCAAACTCCACCACCCGCGCCACCACGGGTTCAATAACATCACTCACTGACACCTTTCTGCTTGTCGAGGGGAACGTGAGCGTTGCCGTTAGATCAACGGGATCGCCCTTTCCGTAAGCCTCTAAGAGTTCGTGAATCTTGCTTCCAAGGTTGGCGGCGTCTTCAGCAGGCTTCCCGGCCTTGTCGATGAGGAAGTTGGTGTATTCCTGGAGGTCTTCCCCGCCAATGGGTGGACGTTTGAAAGCCTCTTCCGCAATCATCATCTGCTTGTAGCGGGTGAGACCGTCATTCGCCAGCATCGCGGTGATGCCGGTGATGGAGGGATAGAGGTTGAGGCGGCGGGCGTCTCTAACGTCTGTTGGCCTATCTGGGTTCTTCGCCCCCTTCTTGGTGGGCTGGGTGTGGCAGGGGTTCCCGCCTTGGGTGTAGTAGTGGGACATAAGTTGTTGTTTAATTGTTGGCAGTGCATTAGCCAGACAATTCTCAGTGGTGAAATGCTGGGCATCCCGCAAGCCGCCCATGAATAATTTTGCGGAACAAAATCCTCAGGTCATCTCTAAGCCGCGCATCGTGCCGGTCGAGGACGAGAACTTGGCCTCGTCGATGCCCATGCGGTGCAGCATCGAGACAAACAAATTGCAGAGATTGTAGTTCCGGTTGTGCTCCCGCTCAAAGCCCAGGTGCTGGCCGTGCTTGAAGCCGCCGCCGGCGAACACGATCGGCTGGTTGAAGCAGGTGTGCTGGTTGGCGTCACCGAAGTTCGAACCGTAGAGAATCATCGTGCGATCGAGCAGCGTATCCTCGCCTTCGGTCGCGGCCTTGAACTCCCCAAACATCTTTGCAAGGAGCTTCATGTGACCCACGTCGAGCGCCTTGAGTTGCGTCAGCTTGTCATCCGCTTTGCCGTGGTGTGACAAGTTGTGATAGGTTTCAGTGATTGCGACATCTGGGATGCCCTCGATCACGGGGGTCGAGACACTATCCAGCATAAGGGTGATTGCGCGGGTCGAGTCAGTTTGGAAGGCCAACCGCGCAAGATCGTACATAACCTTCACCTTTTCCATGTAGGCCGCGGGGCTCGCCGGATCGACCGGGGGCTGCGCGTCAACCTTGGGCTTCGGCTTACGCTCCCAGCCTTGGGATGCTTGGAGACGGCTTTCGAGGTCGCGGACGCTGGTGAAGTACTGGTCGAGGCGCTCCCGATCCAGACCACCAAGCCCGCGCTGGAGATTCTTTGCCTGAGCCGCAACAGCATCTAGGATGGAGCGACTTGTGTCGAGCTTGAGAATCTGGGCATCAACCTCGGCTTGGGTGCCTTGGAGGAAGAGCTGCTTGAAGACCTCGGCGGCCTTGTCTTCCGGCGGAATGGCCACGCCGCTACCAGTGCAAGACAAGCTGCGGCTACGGGTGTTGACCGATAGGGTAAGGGATGGGAAGCGGGTCAGGATGCCAATGCGCTCTGCAACGAACTGGTCGAGCGAGATGGTGTTACGGAAAGAGCCAGAACCGGGATGCGGCGCGGCGGTGACGAAACACACGTCCGCCGGATGGCCGCCATCGACATTTGGGTGAGACACACCGGAGAACACCGTGAAGTCCTTGCGATGCTCCTGGAGCAACTCGAGGTACGGGGACGGCTTGTAGTCCTTGCCATTGCCCTCGGGGAAGAAATTGCGGGGCAGCAGGCCAAGATTGTTGCACACGGCGAACATCCGAAGTGGCTTGGCTGCCGGGTCCAACGGCGACGAGGATGCTTGGGCACGGGCCATGCGAGGGAGCATGGCATCGAGGAACGGAAGCGAGAGCGCGACGCCGGTGCCCCGCAGGAAGTGACGGCGGGACAATGTTTGCCGGGTCGAGATGAATGGTCCGTATTCCTGGGGCTGCGTTTTCATTGGTATAACTTTTGGGATGGGGTCGGGCTAATGGGCGGATGCCGGTCGGAAATCCCGAAAGCTACCGCGTCATGGTTGGTTCAGCCTATCACACAGGTCTTGCGATGCCCGGCGGGTGCGGCGTGCGCTGGAATAGATACGACGCCCGTCGCTGGCCCGGTAGCACACCCAGAGCCTCGCGCAGCCACCCAAGAGGGGAACGTAACGATAGCGTGGATTGAGGCGGCAAAGCCATTGAATCAGTCGCTTAATCATGGGTTTTCTTTTGTTCAGTTGTTTTAGGTTTCGCAGCTACCCACAGAGCGGATCGCACTTCGCGCTCGTCATCCCTCACCAACCAAACTTCCCATCGCGCTTCATCCTCCAGCACACGCATTACATCGTTGGCGTCGGTGATGTAGTCGAATGGCTTTTTCACGGTCTGTCCTCCGGTGAATAACCCCAGCGGTTGTCCTCTTTCCTGCGAAAGTAGTTGGCGTTGTCTGCCGTGTCCGCGCTCGTTTTGAGCCGTTCCATTAACGGTTTCTTGTCGTCAAGGAGCGGGGCTGTCGTGTCCTGTGGTTGAATGTCGTTCATGTTAATAGGGAATCTCTTGAATCTCCGCCGAGTTTAAGAACGCGGGGGGATTGGCACCCATGCCGCTCTTGTTAGCCTCAATAAACAGGGACGTTGCCACGTTCCGCAGGCTCTCGGGGTCTGTGAGCTTGCTCCCGTTTAGAGCCGTGCCCGCATAGAACAGACAGTGTTTATAAAGCGTAGCCATCTTAGCCATGCGCTCGTCGAACGAGCCTCCAGACACAGCCGGGGGCGCGGAATGGCTAGGAATGGCAGGAATGGCCGTTTGCGAGGCTGCTGCGGGCGTGCCCCCGGCCATATGCGCCGGGTTGGGAGTGTCTCCTCCAACGAACCCACCAGACTTTTTACTCACACCAATAGAAAGCTTGCCGTTGTACTCCTTGAGCTTCGTTCCAGCAGGAAGCCCAGTGCGCTTATCTTTCCCGGTGGCCGCAACGCTCACCACTTGCCCCTTGAGGTATTTCAAATCGTCAAAATCCATGCAGGAAACAACAATTTCCTCGTCGCCGTCCGCTAAAACGAATCCTTGGGAGAAAAATTCTCCGTATTGGCCCTTTTTCAGTTCACGTTCCCACACGATTTTGACCGTGCCGGATACTGCTGGAATGGTGCTCCCGATAGGGAACTTCTTGATGTCTTTGATGGTGTTCATAATTATTCTCCGCTGTTTAGGTTGATGTATCCAATGTCGTCTAATTCGCGGGGAAGCAGCCCCGCCTTGATCCGCGTAACGATGGTGACGAAAGCCCCGGCATTAAACAAGACTGCGCCGATATGATCCTCGGAGAAGTCAAAATTAACTTGCGAAGCGTGGCGACGCATAGACGACAAGATGCGGCTCAGGGGCATTCCCTTTTCCCAATTGTTGGGCGCATATCCGTTCGCGACACCGTATTCCAGCCGTTGAGCGTAGGCCAGCATTGCCTCGTAGGGGATGAGGTCAAAACGACCCCGCCCGGCCTGCTGATTACGAACGGCCCCCGTGTTGAATTGTTCGCGGTCCTGCGCCAAAGGAAAACGGTATTCAAACTCGTCATCCTGATTTACCACGATACCATATTCCACCATGTCCGTGTCAACGAGAGTCCAATCGTCTCGAAAGTCTATGTTGCGCCAATAAACGCCGGGGAAAATGGGCTCCCCGTTGCCGAGTAAACGACTATTGTCGTCCGTTAAGTCAATTCTGATGGTTGGGTTGTTTTGCATATATTTCGTACAGTGTTAATATGAATGCCAAATTCGCTGGCGATTGCTTTTTGTGTCCGTTTCTCCTGTTGGGACAAGAATAAAATGCGTTCCTTTTGTTCTTTGTTGAGCGGCGTGCGATGACCGCGCCGAGGCGTGTCGTCAGGAGCCGGTGCTTGAATGCTGAAGTCTGGATGACTGGCGCAGAAGCGGATTGCGGCGTCGATGGATTTGCCAATAGAGAGCCGATAGGTGGCTCGCCAATGGCACAGGATGGCGTCCACTTCTTGGCTGACAAGGGGACCATTCCCGTGGAGTCTGATTAGGTTGCTCATGTTAGGTTGCCCCATTGCGTTGCCATTGCTGTAGCGATCCCGCTAAACGTGCGGCTTCTCTCGCGTTCTCGATCTGGACCGGGGGGCATCAGCCAAATGCGTTGCTCCCGTCCCTCGACAATGTTTGACGGCAAAAGCATAGGCAGATTCTTCAGCCAAAGCCAAGTGGCTTTTTGTTCCCCGTGGCCGTGCTGCCAAGGGTGGATCACTTGGGTCTTTCGCGTTACAAGCGTGCTTGCCATGCTCATTGGGTTTTCCAAGCAAATGCGCGGGATGGGTGCTTCCCATAGCGTGCGGAAGAACGCTGCTGCTTCATCGCGCAGCCTGCGCTTTTTGCTTCCGTCATGCCAGCGTCCAGCCGTGCCCTTCACCTTTACCAAATGATCCGTTGCCCACCGCGCCCCGGAAAGGGATAGATGCGTGCAAGGCGGGTGGCCAACCATCATGTCCCAACCGGCAGACAGGTGCGGCAATACATCCCCTTGAATGTGCCATGTGGGATCGCCTTCCGTTGGGCGCAGATCACACGACCACGCATCGTGTCCGGTGGCCCTGAAGGCATCGCGCACGGTCGCGCTGTACTCGCACGCGATTAGGACGCGCACTTTGTCCCCCCGTTGAATGCGTCCTCGAACGCCCAGGCAGTCGCAAGCCGCGCTTCCACGAGCTTGGCCTCGCGCTTCGCGGCCTTGGCCCCTTGGCCCCGGCGTGTCCCGGCCATGTTATCGGCCATTATGTAGGCGAAGGCCCGCGCCTTGGTAATGTTGAAAAGACGGTAGCTTTCGACTAGCTCCGGCAGGGATAGTTTGGTGCTCATTTGGGCGGGAGGTTTAAGGTTTGCTTACGGGCGTTACGGGCGGCCCGATTGATCCGTAAAGCGCGCTGTTTCACTTTCTTTGAGACCAGCTTAAATTTACTAAATCTCCAAGAGGTGCCTTTTTTGCACCCGCGACTCTCTTTGCTCTTTATTCCGCTGCGGGAAAACAATTTATTAACCGCGCTCGGCGTGTGGCCGATAATCTTTGCGATTGAGGCGTTGTTCTCCTTGCCGTCCATGCCCAAAAGCAAAGCTTCGTCGCGCTGGCAGGCCGTCATCCTGCCAAACTTGTTCGATTTGAACGCGCCCGGCTTGTCTGCGCTGCCGAGGCTGTAAAGCCTCTCGCAGCCCCTGCGGACCATCTCTAGCACCCCGGCGAGGTGCGTATTATCATTATATTGGAAACTCATTAGAACTTCCCCCATTTGATGATGTAGCCATGCCACCAACGAACTTGGCGGGCGGACGTCACCAGAAACTCGCGGAAGGTGGTGTTCCTGTGTTTTCTGTGGGCACCGACGCAAAAAGCGTGGTGGCCGAGAGCCCGAGAATAAGCTCCGAGAGCATCCTCTAGGGGATTGTGTTTGGTTGTTTGTTGCACGTTTCCACCTTGATTCGCGTGTACATCCCCTACAAGCAAATTCTCATTGTTCCTTGGTCTTTCTTCCGCGATTTAGGGTTGACTTCCGTTATAACACTTCAACTCACCCATGAGAATCAAAGTAAACCGCGCCTTCGTAACCTTCCCTTCCTGCCACCCCTCTGAGCATAGCAAGCCCCCGCAAGAGGGGCCTGCTACTTCGTAAGGTTCCCTTTCCCGGTGCCGGATGACGCTCGGCACTACGCCTTGCCAATCTCTCCCCACCTCGGCGTGTATTAACCCTAATTCGCCTTGGCTGTTTCTCGTAGCCTGTGGGGTGCAGTAGCATCGACCGGGGAAAAGAGACTGGCTGAACCCCCGGCTTCGTTTGCTGTTTCAAGGGCCTTGCGACCCCTGCTAGGCTTTGGATCGGCCTAGAAACACCTTCCCGCATCTATCAGCCGCCCGACTGTTTGGGGCTGTGCGGTACACGTTTCCTTCTTATGCGTCAGACTCGGGAAAAGAAAAAGCCCGTAGCGAGGTACAAGACTCGGCTACGGGCTAACAAAACCGGGATTTTTACATCCCCCGCTTTGCTAAATAGTGCTTAGGCTTGTACTCCGCTCAACCTGACAAGCCAAACTCTATCATGGGTGCTTTTCGTCTTGTCAAGTTTCGCGCAAGAAACCCGGCCCACTTAGGGACCGGGCTCTTGATGCAATCCACACAAAACAACCAAGAAGGAGGATCGTGCCCATTGAGCGTTTGTCAAGTTCCTGGCGCCAGGAATCGCCCCATTGGCCCGTTTGCCCCATTAGGCCCGTACGCCCCCATTAAGCCGATCCCGTGGGTTGCCTTCCGTTCCCTTCCGTTCCCTTCCGTTCCGTTCCGTTCCGTTCGCTTCCATTCGCATTGGTTCGCTTCCGTTCGCCTAGGGATAGCGGCCCGACGTTATCAGCAGGCGAACGTCAAGCAGGCTATCGATCTGCGCCAAACGATCCTCCCTTTCGTCGGGATAATTGAGCGCAAACCAGTGCGCAACGTCAATGGCGGAGTCAATTCCCGCCAGATCCAGCGCCCTTTGCGTCGAAACTGTGGGATAGTAGGCCATTGAAAGGATCGGCCCGCATTTTATCACGGAATGGCGGGCAAGCCGGGCATGAAAAAGCCCTTAGCATCGCGCCAAGGGCTGATTCCTTACGTTTCAAGGCGATTTAAAGGGCAAGGGCGAAGGCAAGGGCGAACGTTGCGCCCACGAGGAAGCAAAGCAGGAAGGTTTTCATAGTGGGAAGATTAACAAAACGTTTTGAAGCCGTCGCGTGCGCCTTGCGCGTTTGCTCCGGCTTCTATTAGGGCAAGCAAAAGGATCGCCGCATTTGTTGCGTTTCCTTTGCTAAGTTGGGACAATAGCGATCCATAGCGGCCATAATGGCCCCTTGTGATAGGGATCGAGCTCTCGATCTTGGCAACCGTGGGCCGCAGATCGTTTGCTAGATCGGAGATAAGCGCAGATTGCGCTGCTGTCATTTGTGTGGGCATTTGTTTTCCTGGTTGGTTGGTTTAGACGTAAATTGAAATTGGCCCGTTTGCGTCGCACACCAACGCATGGCGCGTTCCGTTTGAATAAACAGCAACGTCGGAATCGGAATAGGCGCGATGTACTAGAGTCATGCCCGTCTCCCGTTCCATATCATTTATATCAGCGTCCGCGGCCCCAATGGGATCGAAACTATATCGTGCGTCACCTGACAGTGCCAAATTTGCAATTGTGTCGCGTGAATTAATGGCTTCGTAAGCTTTCATATGAACTGTGTTTGTTTGAGGGTTTAGACTGAAAGAGCAACGGCAATGGCCTTGGCTGTCTTTGTTCCATGCGGATTAATCCAGATCGAGGGTTGCGCTGATTTGGCTAGTCCGGCGCAAAGCTTGCAATTCGCGCAAGCTAGGCCATGCGTTTCGCTAAGGCATTCCCTAGCGTTTGCAGGCTTTACCGGCGAAGCGTGAAAGTAGCGGAAACCAAGGTTTTCCGCCTGTTCGCGACTGTTTTCCGTTTCGGTGCTAGCCATGAAGAATTCCGCATATTGGGAAGCCAAGGGGTTTTCCCGCCAGTCGTGAAAATAGCCTGTCCATCCTGCGCTTACTTTGGCAATGGCGCGAACCATTGCGATGGGCATTAGCGAAGGATTGCCATAGGCGCCGAAACGAATTTTGCGTCCACCAAAGGCATTTCGGTAACCGCTAGGGTTGAGGGTTGGATAGCTTCCGCGTTTGTAAGCTTTATAAACAGAAAGTGGCGCGTGGTGAACTGCAACGTAACATCCGTTTCCAGACGCAAATGGGCAACCGGAGCAAATTGTCTCCGCGTCGATCCCTTCCTTCACAGCGTGAACCGGATTGACGTCCCGCAATAAGAACCAAATTTGAACCATATCTCCCGTCTTAGGGTTGCGCGAATGCATGGTGGCGATAACGACGAAAGGCGCTCCGGAAGGCGTGATACCTTCGTGCAGCAAATAGCCGGCTGGATTGGTGGATTGCATGGGTTGGGTTGGGTTGGGGTTAGCGAAATGACAGGCCTGTGACGCGGAAAAAGTGACCCTCGCGCGATTCGACGTACAGCGTGCCAAAAGGGAGAATTCGAACGATTACGCAAGTGATGCCGTGAACGATAATCGTTTGGCCTAGCGTGGGAGGGTTGGTGTTCATGTTGGGTTGGGTTGGGTTTGGGTTGGGTTGGGATTAACGGGAAGCCTTAGCGATGGCAGAGCGTGCAGCCGCAATGCTCTGCCAGTTAATAGTGCGAATGCTTCCGCCCGGCGCATCAACTCGCGCAAGGATTGCCTCCAATGCGGCCAACAATTCAGGAGCGGCAGCGTTCAGCTGTGCGTTATTTTCTTTCTTTGGGGTTTCCATGCCCCCACAATGCACGCGTCATGCTCATGCTCAAGATTATTCGCACGCGATTTCAAACATTTCCGCAAGTGCAAGCAAGCCCAAGGCTTTGCACGCGATCAAAGTTGAGGCATGAATGCGCAAGCGATCCGAAAACTCGCCCCTTCACGCTCTCTAGACTATAGAGCAAAGGAGGAAGGAACACGGAAGAGGCAGCGCATCGACTCACGGCCAAGACGGGAAAGGTCAGGCCCACTGTCGGGCCAAGCTATGCAAGCTTAGCGTTTCAACCCATCACCCTCCCTTCCCTCCTTACGCGATCGCACGCGAGGTCAGGCCCGATCCGCCCGCTACCCTAGGCCCAGGCAGTGTGCCAAATTGTCGCAGTGTTCGTTTGGACACTAGTGTTCGCCCGTACACTATGCCAGATTGTCACAGCAGTCTGTGCCGAATTGTCTCGCGCCATTCTGTCGCACTGTGCCATGTCACACTGTGCCAAAATGTCACACCTGGGGGGAGGGGGTCGCAGCTCGGCAGCGGGATAAGAATTAGGATTGGTCAGGACGACCGTTAAAAAAATAGCTAAGGGGGGCTGCCTTTTTAAAAAATATGGCCTTACGCGGGCATAGGCTTGACAATGTGAGGGATGGGGGTGTAGATGGCTGTATGGCAAATAAAGCTCTTAAAACGCAAGGAACCCCCGTAGGAACGCAAAAGCAGATGGCGGGGGACATTGAATACCTGTTCAAGCTCTATTTGGAGGTGAGCGAACGTGTGGATGTGTTGGAGGATGAAGCGAAGGCTTTGGATGAATGTTACGTTAACGAGGATTTGGATGATTTAGTAACCGAGGCTATGGCTGCTAGGCCGTGGTATGCGAAGGTAAGGGCGTGGCTGCGGGATGGGGACAATGGGCTGGCTGTAGCTTCCATTGGCGTTGCAACAGCTTTTGTAGTGGCTATTATTGCTTTGGTGGCATGAGTGGGAAGGTGAAGGTGCTTCCGGCGTTGGCTACGGCTGTGGCTACGTCTACGGTGGGGGTGAATGCCATAGAGAAGCGGGAGCCTGTAAAGGCTACGTTGGCTTTGGAGATGCTGGCAGGCGGGGAGACGTATGAGGCGGTGGCTAGGGCTACGGGGCTTAGTTTTACGTCTATTGCCGCGCTAAGGGCTAGGAATGACAAACCGCTGGAGGAACGTCGAAAGCAGCTTGCCGTGGATGGGTTTGAGATGGCGGAGGGGCTTAGGTTGTTGGCAAAGCAGAAGATGCAGAGTTTGGCTGACAACCCAGACGAGCTTGCCAAGGTGAATCTACGGGACTTGGTGCTGCCTTATGCCATAGCCCAGGACAAGGCGTTTGCGGCCCTAGGGGAGAACAAGGTGATTGTGGAGCACAGGAGAGGGGCGTCGTTGGAGGATGCTATGCGGGAGATTGAGGCTGTGCGGGCTAAAATACGGCAAAGTGCTATTGAGGTGGATGTTACGCCAAAGGAATGAATGAACGCGCACAGGGACACGCCGGATTGGTATAAGAAGAATGAAAGAAAAATGAGGGCGTATTTCTTACAGGATGGTCCGCTAGACGACGAGGATGAGGAGGAAGGGGAAGAGCTTCCCCAGAACGCATGAACACTGCCGTACACTTTAGCAGCGCAACCGACCTATGGGCCACCCCGCAGGATTTCTTTGATAAGCTAAACGAGGAGTTTGGTTTTGAGACAGACGTTTGCGCTTCGGTTGAGAACGCTAAGTGCAAGAGGTTTTTTACCAAGGAAGACGACGGGTTGGCCCAAGTATGGACGGGTGTCTGTTGGATGAACCCACCTTATGGCCGCGAGATTAACCAATGGATGGAAAAGGCTTACAAATCTTCATTGGATGGCGCAACAGTTGTTTGCCTAGTGCCAGCAAGGACTGACACCGCGTGGTGGCACGATTACGCCGCCAAGGGCAAGGTGCGGTTTATTCGAGGCCGTCTCAAGTTTGGTGGACACGCCAACTCAGCACCGTTTCCGTCTGCGGTAGTAGTGTTTAAAACAATAACATAATCCAACCGGAAATGGCATTTGTTTGGCGTAAACACCCTATTTTGTTACCCCCTACGGAAGCTGAGACAGCCATGATGGAGCCGGAACAGCTTGTCTCCCTGCACACCCTTTACCATTCGGCAATCGCGAATAGCGAACAAGACCCCTACCGCTACGGGTTCATCCTAGACAACTGGCGTAAGTGCGAGGCGTTGCTTCTGCAACATGATGCTGTAATGGCACTTGGCGGAAACAGGGCAAGCAAAACGCAGCTAGGTGCTTGGCTGACAATCAAATGCGCGATGCAGAACGAGGGCAGCTTGATTGTGTGCTTTGCTCAAAACGCTGAGTTGTCTGTGCTTGTGCAGCAGAGTGCCATATTCCACCAGCTTCCAACGGAGTATAAGCACAAAACACTAGGGCAGGACGAATACATCTCCTACACCAAGCAGAACGGCTTTGCCGGAAATAGCCTCATCTTTCCCAACGGTAGCCGCATCCTGTTTAAGACCTACTCCCAATATACGCAGAATCAGACCGTCCTAGAGGGGCTAGAGCTTGGTGCTTTCTCCCCTACCGCGGTTAATCTAGGGGCTTGGTGCGACGAATACCTTGGTGGCCCTGAGTTGGTGGACACCCTGGCTTTCCGCCTGGCTACCCGTAACAGCAAGATGCTGCTGACGTTCACTCCGATTGACGGCTACTCTGAGACGGTAAGGCAGTTCCTTGATGGCGCAAAAACCATTGAAACCAAGAACGCGGAGCTTCTGCACAATAGGGCACTTCCTTACGTCCAGGAGTGCTCTAACAGGGATGCAGCCATCATCTACCTCCACACAAAGGATAACCCTTTCAGCGGCTACGAACGGGTGGCTAAGGAGGCTGTGGCTAAGGGAGATGAGTCGTGGATTCTGTGCCGGGTGTATGGCGTTCCCACTAAGAGCATATCCAGCAAGTTCCCCTGCTTTAGCCGCGAAACCAACGTAGTGAAGCACGATGACATCCCTTGGGTAAAAGACCCAGAAAACAACCCTTGCACGCTCTATCAGGTTCTAGACCCTGCTGGACGTAAGAAATGGTTTATGGCGTGGATTGCCGTAGATGCCACAGATACCTGGTGGGTCTATCGGGAATGGCCGGATGCCGGTCATGGGGATTGGGCTGAGTGGCGCAATGGCAAGTGGGGTGCCGGTGAGGGGGCAAAGAGGGACGGGCAGATTGAGGGCGTCCAGCAATACGTCTCCCTCATTACCACCCTAGAAGGTGAGTATCGGGAGGACATCATGGAGCGGCTTATTGACCCGCGTTTGGGTGCCGCAAAGTATCAGGGAGCTACGGGAGCTTCCAGCATCATTGACGACCTTGCAGATGCCGGGCTTTCCTTTGTCCCGGCCCCCGGTTTGGACATTGAGGACGGCTTGCAGGCGTTACAGAACAAGATGGCTTACAATCGCAAGCTGCCGCTAGACGGAAGCAATAGGCCGCGGTTCTACATCTCCGACCGCTGCGAGAACATCATTCGATCCATCCAGGAATACACGGGAGACGGCGGCAAGGACGAGGCATGGAAAGACCCGCTGGATTGCGTGCGCTATGCTGCTATTGCCGACATTCGTTA
>Ga0181362_1000069_pt1 | contig 18935 bp, 22 predicted proteins | sample Su13NDMM110SN_FD_130095 | JGI IMG/M metagenome (GOLD analysis project Ga0181362, IMG submission 130095) | Freshwater viral communities from Lake Michigan, USA - Su13.ND.MM110.S.N | ecosystem: Environmental > Aquatic > Freshwater > Lake | place: USA: Michigan | collected 2013-07-16 | reverse complement strand
GGTCCATGGTTCCATTTTGGCAACTAGATTGCCCGGCAAGAAACCATGTTGTTCTCCTTCAACTCCCACTGCTGGGCGAGTCATCACAATACGATCACATTCTCCTTGTCTAAGTGCTTTCACAGCAGCCACCATGGCCAGATATGTTTTGCCTGTACCTGCTGGACCCACAGTGACCACAATATGCGTGGCAGGATCTTGCAGAGCCAATACCAAGCGCTCTTGATTTCGTGTGCGAGGGATCAAGTCTATGCGTCTAGGGACCGCTTTAGGTGCTTGTGAAAAGCTTATGGTGTTTTCTACTGCTTGATTCATACGTTTGTTTTGTGCTTTTTGGGCGCGATTTCTACTCAAAGTTTTGTACTCCTAGTGTGTTGTTCTTGCGAACATCAATATTTACGACCATAAACTGTGCTATATCTGGGTGGTAATTTTTAATATCTGGATCATAAGTATTTGGCTTTGCTCCTGATATTCAAGATACAAGCTATCATGTTCGGTGCCATAAATACTTTCATGGACAAAGAACTCTTTAAGGACCACACGGATTACTGGCAAGTGGCCAACAACATCCGCGACATCTACATGTCAGAAGGTAGTATTACCACGCTGCTGGATTTTGAACGTGTGTTGGACGAAGTTGACCTGTATGCTTTTAAAAATTGGATCATTGGAGAACTGGTAGCAGGCCCTGAAATTTCAAAGTATCGTGTGACCTGCACGTTTATGTGGCCCAAAAATCTCATGCCTGATCCACGTGGAGCACGTAGGCTGCTGCCGTTTGATTGCGAAATAGAGTATCAAACAAAAGAGATCAAGATTCCAGTAAAAATCAACGATCCGTCTGACTATCGCGGAGGCACCATGAAGGCCAAGCTCATGACCAAACAGGTGTGGTTGGTGTCAATCACCATGCCCAAAAGTCTCATGAACGACATTCGCACAGGGTCCATTGAGATGGAAGATCAAGACATCGATCTTGATGAACTAGATCAAGCCTACGAGCAGGATCTAGACAAAGAAGCTGTCCAAAGCGACCAACAGGCACAAGATGCAGAACAATCACTACAACAACCCGTTCAACCCGGCCAAGCCCCTGGTATTTGAAGGTCTTGAATACAAAGACATGGAGGGCCTGATGAAGCCCACAATCTTTGTGGACGAATTTGCGGCCAAGATGGGCGACGACGATGATATCATTGTGGTTTCGTTCTTTGTGCGAGACCTACAAGCAGCCAAGGACCTGATGTCCTGGTTTGAAAAAGGCTATGACTTTGTGCTAGACGCTGATCGCAGCCCTGGAGAAATTAAACCTGGACGATACCTGGTGTATGTGGAACTGCGTCGTAGAAGCACAGCACCACTCAACATCAACACACTGCTGGATGATCTTGCAAATCTGACAGAATTTGACACTGCAGACTGGCGCATGAGTTACAAAGGCAACGAGACTGACTGGAGCGAAGAAGCATTTGCTGAACAAGTTCCGCTCACACCCAATGCATATCGCAAGCGTTATGAAGGCGACCTGAACGAAATGCGTGTGGCAGCAGGTATTGCTCCACGCCGTATACACGAACCTAGTGACGATGTGCGAGCACTACAAAGCATGGCAGGGCTAAGATGAGAGCACGTGATTTCTTAACTGAAAGTGATGAAGCCAAGAGTGTTACCATCAACATTCCCATCACTATCACTATTCCCGCAGGCGGAGGTATGCCTTCTGTGGGCACTATTGCAGCACCTGCGGGCAAAGACTTGCCGGATGACCCTGTGTATGTGAGTCCGTTGCAGCAAGAACTTGAACTGCTAAAACAGCAAGGCGGCAAAAAAAGCAGGATCATCAATCAAATTGTGCGAGATGACGGAGCTGACAGTAAGCTGGCTGACAGCAAAGACTATTTTGATTTGTCTGAAGACTATGACGAATTACAAGGGCAATTTGATCAACTGATAGAGCACAAACAAGTCGACGAGCAGGAATAATCACGCTCATGGCACTGTACAAAATATCGTCAAGCCGAGTAAACAACATTGAGGCTGACCAATACGCAGGGTCCGTGGTTGAACAAGGCCTTATTTGGTATGATCCCAACACCGGTGCCTTGCGTCTTTACAACGGTGAACCTGGCGGTCAACTGATTGGTGGCGGTGGTGGCACACCTGGTGGTGCTAACACACAGGTGCAGTTCAACAACAACGGCACATTTGGTGGATCAGCCAACCTGACATTTAACTCAGCAACAGGCGCTGTGGGCACAACATCAGTTTTGGCTACTGGAAATATCAGTGCCCAGTTTTTTGTTGGTAATGGTAGTTTACTAACTGGCATTGCTGCCAGTTTGCCTGCACAACCCGGTAATGCAGGAAAATATCTGTCTACAAATGGCACTGTGCCTAGTTGGCAAACTGTGGCCGGGGTGTTTGGATTGACCATTGACGGCGGCAACGCTGTGGTGGCCAGCACAGATTTTGTAATAGACGCAGGAGGTGCTTGATGTCAGGTACTGCAGGCGCAACAATAAAATTACGTAGAGCTACAGCAGCCGCCTGGACAGCAGCCAATCCTGTGTTGGCCATGGCCGAGCCTGGACTTGAAACTGACACCAACAGTATCAAATACGGCAACGGAGTCACTGCCTGGAACAGCTTGCCTTATGCTGGTATACCATTGAACGCAGTCTCCGAAAGCATTGTTCCTGCACAAAACGAAACAGTAGATCTGGGCGCCAATGCACAGAGATTTAGTGAACTGTATTTGTCAGGTAATTCCATCTATCTAGGCAATGTGGTGTTGTCAGCGTCGGGTAATACGTTTCTAGTCAATGGTAATGCCTTGCCCGATCTTGGCGGAGTAATGGCAAATCGTGGCGCAGACAGCAACAACTGGAACACAATTACCACTATGGGCACTTACTATGTGGAAAGAGCCAGCTGGGCAGGCACCACAGGCACGCCCCTGGACAGTCAGATTTTTGTGGGCACATTGACAGTGATGGCAGCATCCTCTGACGGCGACACTGCTGTTACACAGGTTTTTTATCCTGGAACCACCAACAGCGACCCTGTGGTGCAGTTTACTCGCAGCAACTTTAACAACACCTGGACTGCATGGTACAGCATGCTGAATCAAGAACAAATTGTCAGCGGCGGCCTTTTTTAAAAGCACTATAAATACAACAACTTCCAAAAGGTAAAAATACATGGCAAACACCATATTAATCAAACGTTCGAGCACAGCCAATGCGATACCAGCAGCAGGCAACATAGCTCAGGGCGAACTGGCCATCAATTTATTAGACGGCAATTTGTTCTACAAAAACAGCAGTAATCAGGTCACTGTAATTGCCAGTAACAAATTTTTGACTGTGAGTGGCCAAGTCAGTGCTGGTGGCAATGTGGTTGGCGCAAACATTGTCACAGCAGGTGTGGTCAGTGCCACAGGCAACGTATCAGGCAACTTCTTCCTGGGCAACGGTGCACTGCTGACTGGTATTGATGCTGCAAGTATTCAGAATGGTAATAGTAATGTACGAGTAGTCAGCTCGGGCGGCAACGTTACTATCAGTGTTGGCGGCACATCAAATGTGGCAGTGTTTGCCACCACAGGACTAGTAGTCACTGGCAATGTAGACGGCAGCAACATCAATGGCAATGGATCTGGACTAACATCAATCACCGGTGCCAATGTTACTGGACAAGTAGGTAACGCCTTGGTTGCTGGCACGGTGTACACTGCTGCACAACCCAACATTACCTCAGTAGGCACACTAACCAGTGTGTCCGTGACTGGCAATATAAATGGTGGCAATGTCAGCGCTACTCGTGGTGCATTCACTACAGTTGCAGGCACACTAGAAACTGCTGCACAACCCAATATCACATCGGTTGGTACCTTATCAAGCCTGAGTGTTTCAGGCACTGTCACTGGCGGCAATATTGCCACAGCTGGCACAGCGTCAGCAGCTGGCAACATCACAGGTGGCAACATTGCCACTGGCGGAATTGTAACTGCCACTAGCAACATCACAGGTGGCAACATTGTCACAGCAGGCATTGTGAGTGCTGGCGGAAATATCACTGGCAACTTCTTCATTGGCAACGGTTCGCAGCTGACCGGAGTGAGTGCAGGAAATGTTGGCACACTTTCTAGCCTGAGTGTCACTGGAAACATTACCAGTGGCAATGTCAGCGCTATTGGTAATGTTGTTGCTGCCAACTTGGTCACTGCTGGCGGATTGTTTGCTGCAGATGGTTTGTTTACAGGCAACTTGACCGTGGATGGCAACATTGTCTCAATCAATATTGAAAATCTAAACGTTCAAGATCCTGTAATTGGATTGGGTCGCGGACCTAACAACACTCCACTTACTGTCAATGACGGTCGTGATCGTGGTACTGAGATGTGGTACTATACCAATGCAGAAAAATCTGCATTCATAGGTTATCAGAACCTGTCGGGCAAACTGATTGCTGCCAGTAACGTGACACTGACAGGAGACGTAGTCACTGTAAATCAATACGGAACCATAGTGGTTGGTACCCTGGAAGGTGCTGTAGTCAGTGTCACAGGAACAGTCACAGGTGGCAACTTGGCTACTGCGGGTACTGTGAGTGCAGGTGGCAACATCACAGGTGGTAACATTAGCACTGCTGGCATAATCACTGCTACAGGTACTGTCACAGGTGGCAATATTGCCACAGCTGGCACAGCAAGTGCTGGTGGCAACATCACAGGTGGTAACATTAGCACTGCTGGCATAATCACTGCTACAGGTACTGTCACAGGTGGCAATATTGCCACAGCTGGCACTGCAAGTGCAGGTGGCAACATCACAGGTGCCAATTTGATCACAGGTGGTCTGGCCACAGTCACAGGCAACATCACAGGCGGCAACATCGCTACTGCCGGCACTGGCAATATTGCCACTTTAGAAATAACAACTCTGGCCAACATCAAGGCCACCACTGCTTCAACCACAACCACATCGGGTGCGTTGATTGTGGCCGGCGGGGTAGGTGTTGCGGGCAACATCTACGCAGGAGATGTATACTCCACTGGAAATTTGGTGTTGACTATATCTTCTACTGTGGACGGCGGTACGTATTAAATAACACAAACAGGGAGTTTTTACTCCCTTTGAATTTTTCCTTTTTAGGATTGACATGACAAACAAGATCACACTCAAACGGTCTAGCCAGGCCGCCAAAGTGCCCGTGGCTGGCGACCTAGACTACGGTGAACTGGCGTTGAATTTCACAGATGGCAATCTGTTTTTCAAAAGCAACGCCAATGTAATCACCACGTTGGCCAGTACACAATTTGTGTCTGTGACAGGCAATGTCACTGGTGGCAACATAATCACAGCAGGACAGATCACAGCCACTGGCAATGTAACCGGCAACTATTTTGTGGGCAACGGCTCACAACTTACTGGAATAAATTCATTCAGTACCATTGCAGTATCAGGGCAAAGTTCTGTCATAGCAGAATCTATTGCGGACACCCTGACGCTGACAGCTGGGTCCGGCATTTCAATTGTTACCAATTCTGGCACAGACACCATAACTATTGCTGCTGTTGGCGAAGACAGCATTTTTGCCTCAGGCGGCGACATGGGCACTGTTGATGAGGCAGTGACTGCCGAGGAAGATCTTGGATTAATCACCGACAGCATAACACAATCTTATGATCTGGGTAGTATAGTGATAGGCGGCCTTGTTTGGCCTACTCAGTTGGTACTGCCCAGTTTTACCGTGGCAGAGATTGCAAGTTTGACAGCCACCCCAGCTGGTCAGATGATTCTTTGCACCAACGAAGCAGGTGGTACAGTGCCAGCATTCAGTGACGGCACAGACTGGCGTCGAGTCACAGACCGTGCTGTGATCACATAAATAGCAAACAGGAAATACAATGTCTACACAAGTTCAATATCGCCGTGGCACAGCAACTCAAAACAACGCATTTACAGGTGCCCTGGCTGAAATCACAGTTGATACTACCAACCAGATCCTGAGAGTGCACGATGGTGTCACAGCCGGCGGGTATTCGTTGGTGGGATTGACTGCTAGTCAAACACTGACCAACAAGATATATCAAGGCACCTCTGTGAGTGTGACTGGCAACGTCGCTGGTGGCAATGTGACCACAGCAGGTATTGTGAGTGCCACGGGCAACATCACAGGTGGCAACTTGTCAGGCACCAGCATTGTGGGCACATTGACCACTGCTGCACAAACCAATATTACTTCAGTGGGCACATTGGGTAGTTTGAGTGTCACAGGTAACATCACGGGTGGTAATTTGCTGACCAGTGGTAATATTGTTGACACAGGGGCATTTAGTATTATCACAGGCGCAAGTGGCAATGTTAATCTAGCACCCAATGGCACAAATGTCTTGGTTACTACCACAACTGGTGCCAACATCACAGGTACACTCAATGCCACTGGCAATGCCAATGTGGGCAATCTAGGTGCCGCAACAGTGGTGGCAACTACACTAACTGGTACATTGTCCACTGCTGCACAAAGCAATATTACTTCAGTAGGTACTTTGGGTAGTTTGAGTGTCACAGGTAACACCACAGCCGGCAACTTTGTTGGTACACTCAATGGATCAGGGGCCAATGTCACTACAATCAGTGCCACCAATATCTCATCAGGCACACTGGACCAGGCACGCCTGGCCAATGCTGCAGTCACACTGGGTTCAACTGCACTCACACTTGGTGCAACAGTGACCACAGTGGCTGGACTAACTAGTGTGACATCAACCACATTCGTGGGTGCACTAACAGGTGCAGCCACTAGTGCTACAACAGCAGGTACAGTGACCACTGCTGCACAGCCCAACATTACATCGGTGGGCACATTGACCAGTGTTAGTATTACTGGTAATGTCACTGCTGGAAATGTCAACGCTGGTAACATCACCATTGCTGGCGACTTGATCAGCAGTTTAGGTGCTACACTTACCATTGACCCAGCAACAAGTGGAAATGCTGGACTGGTTGTTATCAACGGCAATTTGCAAGTTAACGGCACCACGACTACCATTAACTCCAACGTTGTTAGCACAAATGACTTGACAGTTAACTATGCTAACAATGCAATCAATGCTGCTGCTGCCAATGGGGGCGGTATTGAAGTTGGCCCAATTGGTTCACCATTCATCACCTGGTTGTACAACAGCACATCCAATGTGTTTACATCCAGTGGTGGTATTAGTGCTGTTGGTAACATTACTGCTGGCAACCTGTCAGGTACCAGTATTGTGGGCACATTGACCACAGCAGCACAAACCAATATTACTTCAGTGGGCACACTCACTGCACTAAGTGTGGGTACTGGCAATATCACAGGCGGTAATTTAATTTTAAGTGGTGCTATCATTGATTCAGCACAGCTAGATATTCAAACTTCCGCTGCCAATGCCAATATTGTGTTGACTCCCAATGGTACAGGCAATGTCAACATTGGCCGTATGAGTGCCAGTGGCAATATTACTGCTGTGACCTTCATTGGTGCATTGAGTGGAGCAGCCACTAGTGCTACCACAGCAGGTACAGTGACCACTGCTGCACAACCCAACATTACCAGTGTTGGTACATTGACATCTGTCAGTATTACAGGTAATGTCACTGCTGGCAATCTGTCAGGTACCAGCATTGTGGGCACATTGACCACTGCTGCACAAACCAATATTACTTCAGTGGGTACACTCACTGCACTCAGTGTAACTGGCAACGTCACAGGTGGCAACCTGATCACAGCTGGACTTGTAAGTCTGAGCTCTATCACCAAAACAGGATCAAATGGAGTAGGCAACATTGGTGCAGCAGCCAGTGCGTTCAACACTGTGTTTGCCAAGGCCACAAGTGCACAATACGCTGACGTTGCAGAGCAATATCAAGCCGATGCTGACTATCCTCCAGGCACAGTGTTGATACTAGGTGGTACACAAGAAGTTACTGCTAGCACACACAGTCATGATTCTGCTGTGGCAGGTGTGGTGAGTCAAAAACCCAGTTATCTCATGAATGCTGGCCTGCAAACTGCTAACTCAGTACCTGTGGCCTTGCTGGGTCGGGTACCATGTCAAGTGATTGGTACAATCACACGTGGTCAACTGCTGGTCACCAGCGACATACCAGGCACAGCCATAGCTTTGGATCACAACAGATACGTTCCTGGCTGTGTGATTGGCAAAGCCTTGGAAAACTACAACAGCAATGTTCCCGGCACAATAGAAATTGCTGTGGGCAGCAAGTGATCAGCAAGCTTATTTCTAGCACATAAATACATCAACAAGAGAGACTCACATGCGACTGACCGAAATAAAAATCACCAAGCCAAACAAACGCACACGAATTGACGAATCCCTGCTGTTGCAAGATCCTGTTTATTGCAGTTTCAAGCAAGTGGGACGCTATCTTGCTGAACGCCGCATGAGCGAAAAAGAAATTCTACAGGTGTTTGCCGATGCAGAAGCAGGCATGACCAACACAGCAACTGGCACCAATCGTACCATGCTGGGCCGTGGCAAAGACAAGGCCACAGATCTTGCAGCCAGCATTAGAGATTCAGTCAACACGGTGTTGAAAGGTGTACAGAATTCTGTGCCTGTGTCAGCAGTTGACACTGCTTATGATCAGGCCACTGATTCCCTAGCTGACCTGGCCGGCGGACAAAAAGGTGCAGTAATGCAGGCGATCAAGAAATATCGCATGCTGGTAAAGAAATATCCCAAGTCTGCTGGATTTGCCAAAGCAGCACTGGTGGCCGTCACAGGCCTGGCCACAGGCGGTGCAAGTCTTCCAGTCATTGCTGGTCTAACCTATGCCCTGGACGCAGCAATCAAAGGCGAAAAACTAAGCAGTGTGTTTGGCAAAGGTGCAGGTGCAGCAGCATTGGCCTGGGCAGGTCAATCTATTGCTGGTATGTTTGGTGCAGACCCAGCAGCTGGTGCGGCGGCCGCCGGTACCGATCCAGCTGCCGCGGCGTCTACATTTGTACCTGGTCCTGACTTGCCTACATACACTGTGCAAGCCGGCGACACACTGAGTCAGATTGCTCAAGCAAACGGTGTATCGGTACAAGAACTAGTTGGGCTAAATCCACAATTGGCAGCAGACGCTGGCGCAGTAGGTGGCCAGAATCTCAATCCTGATGTGATATTTCCTGGACAAGAAATCACCTTGCCGCCTGCATCAGGAGCCGACGTTTATGCCGGCGGCGTGGGTACTAATGCCAATACCATGGCCGACATTGCCAAAGGCAATGTGCCTGACAGTTCTATCACACAAACTGGAAGCCTGGAGCGCCTAGGAGGGGTTGACGCTGCTGATGTGAGTCAAGCTGCTGCTGATCCAGGAAAATATTCTGCTCCTATTGATTACAGTCAATCGGGACCAACCAGCACTGACTCACTGGGGCAAAACTTAGAATACGGCATTCCTGTCAACGACAAGGGTAGTTTTATTCCACCAAACACTGGTTTGCCCGCTGACGAACTAGCCAGACAAACAGCCGCTTATGATGCCTGGAAAGCAGACTTTACCAAACGTTTTCCAAATGCTGAACTACAGCCAGACGGATCTATGAAAGCTACCAAACCAGGGTTGGCACCAATGGGTCCATCAAATTACACACCGGGTGGTACCAGCGGCAGCGGTTCAATAAGACCAAAAGGATTCACAGAATCTGTCAAGTTAATAAGATTGCCGGTCAGTCAGTTGATTGACAAAAAAACAACCATCTTGAATTGGAAATTGAACGAAAGCACAGGGCGCAAGAGCAAAACTGTGAACTTAACCACTGCTGGCGCCTACACAGTGTTTGAAAACGTTGACCGATACCGCAAAGCCATCATGGAACTCAAGGGGGTTCCTGGAAGCACACGTCCGGCATTGTATCGTCCCGACATGGCGGGTGCTCCGGTTGCACCTGCAGCCAAAAAACCCGGTCTGTTGAGCCGTGGGCTCAGCAAAGTAGGTGGTGCACTGAGCACATTTGGTCGTCAATTTACCACCAACGTGACCAAAGAAAAACTCAAGATGAATTGGCATCAAAAGGGCAAACCCAGTGATTCAGATCAATTGGCTGCTTGGTTGGTCACACAAGGTGTGCCCCAAGAAGTTGTGTCGTCGATCTACAAAAAAATGGGTCTACCAGTTGCTGCTGCTACTGTAGCAGCACAACCAACAGCAGCACCAACAACAGCACCAACAGCTCCTACCGCACCAACAACAGCACCAACAGCCACACCAACAGCAGCTACCGCCACTGCAACCAAGCCAGCAGCAACAGCAGCCGGTAAATTCCCAGGCGAAGATCCACAAGGGGCTGGCTATGTTGGTCGTAGAGAAGTTGCTCGTCGTCAAGCTGCACGTGATGCGGAAGCTGTCAAGAAACCAGCCACACCCAACTTTGGTCAACAGACTGCTGGTTACAAGAGTGTGAGCTACGCACCCAATATCAAAACTGGCGCCAACTTGCCCAAACCGACTGCTGTTGCGACACCAACAAAGACACCAACTCAGGCAGAAAGGGATGCTTACATTAAATCAATCAACGCACCTGCCATGGCTGAAACCAGCAATGAAAAAATTGCTGGGCGATACGAACCTGATGAGTTTGACGCCATGATGAGTAGACTCAAGAAACTGGCCGGAGCAGGACCGTTAAAAACAGTGTATGATCCTGCCCAACGTGTGTACAAGAATGTGCCCACTGCTGTACAACCACTGACACAACCTAAAAAATGAAAACATACAACTTCACAGTCAACGGCAAGACTTATACCATTGAAGCTGAAAACTTTCAGGTAGCTCGTGCTATTCTGGCTCAGCGTATTTCAGCTGGTGCCTAACATGAGATACAGAGAAATTCTCGAAGCTTGTTGGACTGGTTACCGCCAGGCTGGCATGAAGAAAAAAGGCGATAGAATGGTGCCCAATTGTGTTCCTGTGAACGAAGCCGAACTGGAAGAAGATCTACGCAAGTGGTTCAAACAAAAATGGGTGCGGTTTGGACCTGATGGCAAGATCCGTGGTGACTGTGCCCGTGGTTCAGAATCTGAAGGCAAGCCCAAGTGTTTGCCACAGGCCAAGGCACATGCACTGGGCAAAAAAGGTCGTGCAAGTGCAGCAGCCAGAAAACGCCGCAAAGATCCTGATGCCAATCGTTCAGGCCCAGCAATAAATGTTAGTACCAAAGGAAAAAGCAAATGATAATATCTGATCTACTGGCTGAATTTGCTGGTCGTTGTCCTGAGTGCGGCGGCCCTGCTTTTTCAGATTTAATACTGGCCGAAAAGAAAGATGCCTGCTATCACAAGGTCAAAGCATCGGCCAAGGTATGGCCTTCAGCATATGCTTCAGGTCGCTTGGTACAGTGTCGCAAAAAAGGTGCTGCTAACTATGGCAACAAGTCGGAAGGTGTGGCGGAAGGCTCTGTAACTAAAAAACCTCAACCTTATAACGAGCCAAATTGGACTAAAAAATTGCCCAAAGAAAAATCTGATGCTATAGCAGGACCAAGTTATAAAAAAGACAAAAAAGAGCAAGGTGTAGCAGAAGCAGGTAATCCAGCACAGCAGGCAGCTATAGCTATTGCCAAAAAGAAAAAACAAAGTGTCTCGGAAGCAGCAGATAACACTGCCTTTCGACAAGGCTACGAACGAGGCATAAGATACTATCGTCGCGGCCCACAAAATCCCTACCAACCCGGAACTCTAGAGCATACAGATTACAATGATGGCTATCAGATGGGCGAAGCTGACAGTTATGACAAATATGACACCTCAAGCATGGATGAAAACTCCAGGTAACCAAAAACGAATTAAGAAATGAAAACTTATAGGTTTACCAACCGCGGCCAAGAATTCATGATACAAGCTGTGGATCTGACTGCTGCCTTGGCCATTTATCGTGAGCGACTGCGTGATGCGAGCTAAAGAATTTGCACACTTGAAAGAAGATGCCGTGGAAGACCTGGAAAAAGATCTTGACAATCCCCGGAGCTACAGTGCAATTGATCACATGATGCAGACCATTGCTAGAGATCACGGCATCACTGGCAAACAGTTGCACGATGCATTTGTGGCCAAACATGGTGTGATTCCAGACAAGTGGACACGCGAACAACTAAAAGAACTTAGCTTTTTGGGATCTGAATGTACCAAGGACTGCTCAGGGCATCGAGCTGGTTATGACTGGAGTGCCCGCAAAGGCAATCGCCCAGGCAACAGTCCCTACAGTCCCAGCTTCAACAAAGGCGCCAATCTCCGAGCCGCTGGCAAGTGATCACAGTCGAGTATAAACAAAGTACAAGCGTTCGTTGGCTTCACGCTTGAATGTGTCCAGCTTTAGATTGTACAGTTCAGCAAATTCATTTGCTATTTCAAACGTCCAAGGAAAGATTTCCACATAAGGTCCTGTCTTGTGCGGAATTCCCGGATTGGCTCGCAAAAAGAATTTGCCTCCGGGCCGAAGCAAACTCACACAATGTGCAAATCGTGCTTGAATATCTGCTCGGCTGTTGAAGTTGATGGATCCCAGTGCAATAATCACATCATGGCTTTCAGGCTTAACCTTGTAATCTAATATATCCACTTCGTAATCTGCGCAGTTATTGTAAGGATCAATTCCCACAAGATTCTGTATGCGTCCTTTGAATGGATGATAGCCACAGCCCACATCCAACACACTCACAGGATCGAGTTTGTTGATTTCATCTGCCAATTCCCAGCCTGTGTGCTCGTAGTCACCAGTGCGCGGTTTCCATATTTCACTGAAGAAACGCAGGATATAGCGTTCACTTAGATCATCCACAATATCTCGCAGTGTGCCTTGATAGTCACAGGGCAAGCTGAGTTCAGCTTCTACAGCGTCTTTGAACTTGGTGTATCTTGCTGGCGTCCACGGCAGTTGATCTACCAGTGTATCAGCATCAATAACAATTTTCTGATACTTGGGTAAATTAAACGCAGACTGAAGATTTTTTTGGATTAGAGTAAAAATTTTTGTATTCATAGAAAAAATTTGGTAAATAAATGTGATTCAAAGTTATTTAAGGAGTTTTACTATGATCAAAAAATTATTACTGGTGTTGTTGGCAGTGCCTGCTGTGGCTGCTGCCTGGCAACCCACCCGACCCGTAACAGTTGTTTTTCCCAATGGTCCTGGTGCTGGCAACGAAATATCATTCCGCATTGTGGCTGACATTGTGGAAAAGAAAACTGGTGTAGTATTCAAGGCAGAGCACCGCCCGGGCGCAGATGGCAACATTGCTATCAATCACTTTGTGACAGTGCCCCGAGATGGGCATACCATTGCAGTGCCAGCTTGCCAGTCAAACTGGGTCACACCCGAAGTATGGTATCCCAACATGATCAAGTACAATCCCATGGACCTAGAACCCATTGCCAACATTGCTCGTAGTCCATTGGCATTTTGGGCACACCCAGGCAGTAAAATAAACACCCCTGAAGAATTTGTTGCAGCCATTCGCAATCGGCAAAAAATGTCAGTGGCCATAGGCGGTGGTGGTCACAAACTGGCAGTGGAATATCTTGTGGACAAAGTAAGTGTGCCAGGCAGCGACAACCTGCAAACCATAATGTACAAAGGTCCTGCACAGGCCTTGCTAGATGTCATGGGCGGGCATGTGGAGTTTGGTGTAACTCCTGTGGCTGTGGGATACCCACTGGCCAAAGCAGGCAAACTAAAATTCATTGGAATTGCTGATACTCAACCACTAGCAGGATTGGAAAATATTCCGCTAATGAGCAAGGCTGCACCAGGGCTCAGTATTCATGGTTGTTGGAACCTGGTGTTGCCACCCGGTACTCCTCAAGAAATACAAACATGGTATCAAGATAATTTTGTTCCTGCTATCCGATCATCAGAAGCTGCGGCCAAGTTTCGAGAAAACATGATGTATACCACTATAGCTGAACACACACCAGCTGGAGTTAGAGCCAGCATGGCACGACTACAACAAACTTGGCAACCAGTGGCTCGTAGAATCAAACCCGAATGAAGTATATTTTTCTAGCTGGTGCGCCTGGTTCTAAATGGAGCAGCGTGAGCAAAAACATCTACTATAGCGCCAGCATTGATCGCTCGGACTATCGTGATGAATGGACCTATTGGCATGATGCGTCGGGTCAGCGTGAACTCATGCATCTGGGAGCATACTGGGATCCAGGTATGGCTTGCCCACTGCCCGAAGACCTAACTGTGTTAACCCGGGTGCAGCTTGAAGAAAGTTTTGACTATCCGTTTGACAAACATGCGTCGGGAATAAGAATTGTCAAGAGCCATATCTTTTGCAACCACATTGATTTTCTAAGGGCCACATTTCCTGAATCACCCATAGTATTGGTGCATCGCAGTAATGATGCTTGCCTGGGATGGTGGGTCAAGTGCGGGCACTTTGATATCACTTATCCCAAATATGATAAGTACTATCAAAACTTGCGAGAAATGAGTCGGATCATTGCTGAACAAAACAATGGCATTGAAACAGCCATGTACAATTACAATGGACATGAGCTGCGCAACAACAGACAACTAGCACAACGACTGGAACTGTTGCCAGTTCCTGAACAGTACTCACAAAACTATGCAACATCAGACATAACAGTAAAGGTCATATGAAAAGCAATTGGGAATTAACTAAACAGCGCAGCAAATATCATTTTGACACGCACACTATAGATCCACGATGGGACACCGTACAACTGCTGGGCCATGTGACTCCAAATTGGTCCGCTGAATTGGCCGAGGCAATTGACGCCAGCCAGCCGGTGACTTGGCGTACTCGAGGCCGACCCAACGATGTCAAAGTTCGTGCCAGTGAAGAACATGATCGAGAAGAATACGATCTCGAAAGCTACGGCATGAACAAAGACTATGTGGTGTCTAATTTGAACTATGCAGTGGCTCCAGTATTTCAGCAACTAGCAGATCAATTTGCACTGGAAGATTCAATGTGTCGTGTACATGTACAGTATCCTGGGCAGGTATGGAATCTACACTTGGACAAGCTGGAAAAGTGGATGCCCGCCGATCCTGATCAAGTGGTGCGTTATTTTGTACAACTAACAGATTGGCAGCAAGGGCATTTTTGGAACTACGGAAACTATGCTTGGCAGGCCTGGCGGGCAGGTAGTGTTAGCACGTTTGACTGGAAAAATGTTCCGCACTGCACTGCTAATGCAGGACATGTGCCGCGTGTTACACTACAAATAACAGGTATCAAAACATCAAGTACACAAGAATATCTTGATAAATTAAAGCATGACACAATCTAAATGGTAATCTAAATGTATTTTTATACCAATGGCAAGTTGGCCTATTTAAAAATTCCAAAAAATGCTTGCATGAGCTGGGCACATGTACTGGACAATCTGGGCTGGGAAGAACAAGATTTATATATCCCACGCCAACCTCTTGATAATCTGGTGTTTTTTGGATTGTTACGAGAACCTGATCGCCGCCACACACAGGGATTGGCCCAATATCTAAAGAACCAAAAACTAGAACATCTTTTAAAGGATGAATTTTTCCAGCGTATTTTGGTATCTGCAGTATTTGATGAACACACTTATAATATCCACAGCATGATTCCATCAGATATTATAAAACGCACCAATTGGTTCATAATAGATCATCAGCATTACAATTATGAACAACTGGTACGAAATTTTTTGCAACAGCACAATGTAGATTTGCCGCCGGTGCCAAGAATCAACGTAAGTTCGGACCAGCACAAACAACTACAAACAAAAATAAATGAACTCAAAATCAAACACCATGATTCGCATCAGAAATTGGCAAAAAATTTTCTAGGGTCCGATCTTAGATTATATAGAACACAAATTTTAAATCAACATATATGGGACACACAATGAAATCACAACGCATATTAATAATGGGTCTTCCAGGCTCGGGCAAAACTTACTTTGCTGAAAGACTAAAAAAGTATCTAGAGGACAATTCCAATGTGCAGACCATGCCCCTGGAGCGTATGTTAAATTTGGAACACACTCCATTGACCTATTCCAGCAAGGTGGACTGGTTCAATGCCGACGAGATTCGCAAGCGATTCAACGACTGGGATTTCAGCCGCGAAGGACGCATTCGTCAAAGTATCAGAATGTTTGATTTTGCTGTGAGCTGCACTGAAGACTTTGTGATTTGTGACTTTGTGGCACCCTTGGTAGAACAACGCAACAACTTCAAAGCAGACTGGACCATTTGGATGGACACAATTGCGTCTGGTAGATTTGAAGATACCAATCAGGCATTTGTTCCGCCTGAACAATATGACTTTAGAATCACAGAACAAAACGCTGAAAAATGGGTGGAGTTTGTGGGTGACCATATTTTGTACAACCGTCGACGTCCACGGTTTAACTGGCAACAAGAAACAGTGCAAATGCTGGGTCGTTGGCAACCTTGGCACGCAGGGCATCGGGCCTTGTTTGATCGACTTATTGCTCGTACTGGACAGGTTGTTATACAGATTCGCGACGTGCAAGGTTGGCAAGGTTCCAATCCTTTTGCAGTAGAGCAAGTAAAAGACTTTATTCGTCGAGATCTAGACCTATTGTATCAGGGCCAATACGAAATACAAGTTGTGCCCAACATTGTACACATTGGCTGGGGCCGTGGCGTGGGTTACACACATGCAGAAGAAACATTTGACGAATCTATTACAGACATCTCTGCCACCAAAATACGCAAGGACATGGGTTTGGCATGATCATGCCCGACGTGCGGGTGAGTAGCAAGATAAATCAAATCTTGTCCTATTCCGGCATGGACACTGATGTGGGTTGCCTGGACAAGCTACATTTTGCCACCTATCCACACAAGATAGAATATGTGTACAACAGCCGGGGATTTCGTGATCAAGAATGGCCCAACTCAGATTCTGAGTTGGCATCAGCCATATGGTGCATAGGTGACGATTCCACTGTGGGAATAGGCTCACCGCTGGCACACACTTGGCCTGTGAGACTGAGTGAACAGACTGGCCTGCGGTGCATAAATGTGTCCATGGACGGGGCCAGCAATGACTGGATTGCACGGCGTGCGCAACAAATAGCAACTGTGGTCAACCCCACACACATGGCGATCATGTGGTCGCGTCTGCATCGCCGTGAACACTCAGACACCACACGGGATGATGAACACAGACGTTTGCATTTTCGAGCCACAAATCAGGCCGATTTTTTTGAAGATTTTATTCATCTTGCCAATTGTGTCGCTGCATGTGATCAGTTGGACGGCAGCATTGCGCACCTGGCTCGGCCTAATGCATGGTTTGACCCCTTAGATAATTCATGGCTCCACATACGAGATTCATCCTGGCCAGCACATCCTCCTAGAACCCAACAAGAGTTTGACGAGGTACCTGGAAAAATGATACAAGAATTTGAATCCAGATGTTATTTTTCTGTGCCTTGGCAGGATTATTTCATGGCGTGGACCTGCATGCTCGGTGTGTCACAGACTGTAGTCATGATACCGCAGATGGATATAGCCCGTGACAGCCGAGGTTTTGATCTTGTGACGTCGGACTATGCGGCTGCTGCCATGACAATTCAACTGGGTTTGTGATGCTATGATGCAAAAATTATGTGGTCAGTTAATCATCACAAATTGGAATAAATATTCCTATACAACAAGGTATCAACACTATGCAAATCAGCACTGCACAACTGCAACAAATCATACCAGGTAATCCCTATGTTTAGCATGGCCGCTAACACACAGGGTGGTCAGTCTAAAATTAATGGAGCACACTAAGATGTCAAATAATTTTGGGTTAACATTGTCACAACTGGAAGAAATGGTTCCAGGAAATCCTCATATTGACAGTTGGTACGAAGCACTGGAGCAGATACTGCCAGACTACGATATCAACACTCCGCAGAGAATTGCAGCATTTGTTGCTCAATGCGCTCATGAAAGCGGTGGATTCAAATTTATCAAAGAAAATTTAAATTATAGGGCAGTCAGTCTGCGCAAGACTTTTGCCAAGTATTTTCCCACAGATGAATTGGCACAGCAGTATGCAGGCAAAGGCGAAATGATTGCCAATAGAGTTTATGCTAATCGCATGGGCAACGGCAATGAAGCCAGTGGCGATGGTTATCGTTATTGTGGTCGAGGCCTTATTCAGTTGACTGGCAAAGACAACTACACTCGCTATGCCGAAAGCACAGAACAGTCAGTGGAAGAGGCCAGCGAACATTTATTAACCTTCGAAGGCTGTGTACAAAGTGCTGCATGGTTCTGGGAAGCCAACAACTTGAATCAATGGGCCGACAAGGGCGATATTGTTACACTAACCAAACGCATCAATGGCGGCACCATTGGCCTGGAAGATCGCATCAAGCACTACAATCACGCACTGCATGTACTAGGACTATAACATGTGGTTACTGCATTTCTTTTCAGACAGTTTTTTACAGTTTATAGTCAATGCAGTATTAATAACTGGCGCCGTTGGCACAGTTTTATTCTGTTTCTTTCTCAATAAGATTTTACAATTTTTTCCGCCATTGGCGCCATACTACAAAGCATTGCAAATTGGCAGTATAGTTGTGCTGTTGGCTGGCGTGTACTTTAAAGGTGGCTACGCTACTGAAATGATCTGGCGTGACAAGGTAAAAGAAGTAGAAGCCAAGTTGGCTGCGGCCGAAGCTGAAAGCAAAAAAGAAACTGTAAAAATTGTAGAACGAGTTGTCAAGAAGACCGAAGTTATTCAGCGGCGTGGTCAAGATGTTGTTCAATATATTGATCGAGAAGTTGTCAAGTATGATACAAAATTTTTACCTGGCGGTGTATGTGAAATACCTAAAGAATTTGTCAAAGCACACAATGACTCTGCTACTCCAGTTGAGGCAAAGAAAT
>Ga0181362_1000068_pt1 | contig 18991 bp, 21 predicted proteins | sample Su13NDMM110SN_FD_130095 | JGI IMG/M metagenome (GOLD analysis project Ga0181362, IMG submission 130095) | Freshwater viral communities from Lake Michigan, USA - Su13.ND.MM110.S.N | ecosystem: Environmental > Aquatic > Freshwater > Lake | place: USA: Michigan | collected 2013-07-16 | reverse complement strand
TAAATTACCCCTGATACAAATCAAAGGACGCAAGGAAAGCCCTGATCAGGGTATGCTGGATTTACAAGAAAAGAAAACATTTGCTCAATTCTTCCACAAAAAATATGGAAAGATTTCATAAATTATATCATCGACTCATGCGTGAATACGTGGAGGATTTTGATGAGAAGTGGAATACCGCTGTCAAGGAATCCGAAGAGCTTCAGGTTGCTTTGGATTTGATGAAAAATATCAAGGCGAAATTACAAGGAGAAATCTATATCGTTGGGGGAGTTCCCCGTGATCTGCTCATGGGCAATGCTATTGATGATGTGGATTTGGCTACCAATATTCCCGTGGAAGAATTGGAGAAGTATTTTGAATTGAGAAATATTTCCAAGAACGATTCCCAACCTGTCTATGCCATTCTCTGGAAGGGTTATGTTTATGATCTGGCAAAATTCAGAACTGACTCAGGGGATGTTGGAAGACAATCCAATGTATCATCGGAAACAGATTCATTTGAGAAGGATACGGAGCGAAGGGATTTAACAATCAATTCTTTTGGTCTGGATGAAGAGGGTAAGATCGTGGATTATCAGGGTGGATTGGAAGATTTGAAAAACAAAATCGTCCGTGCCGTGGGAAATGCAAAACAAAGATTTTTGGAAGACGCTACGAGAATCCTCCGTGTCTTTCGTTTTGCTGCCAAGATGGATTTTGAAATTGAGGATGATACCAAGAGAGCCGCGATTGAATTGAAGTATCTCCTCCAAGACCCCAAGGCAATTTCCCAAGAAAGCATTTCCAAGGAATTTTTCAAGGCAGCAAAAACCGGACAAACGCTTGCCAACTTTCTAAAGAAATTACAGGACACAAAAATTCTCCATGATATCCTTCCTGAATTCACTACGATGGAAGGGTTTGATCATGATCCCCAACACCATCCTGAAGGGGATTCCCAAGTTCTGGGACACATCTACGAATGTCTAAAGGTATCCCCATATAAAGACCCTGTGATCAACCTCGCAGTTCTTTTCCACGATTTTGGGAAAGCAACCACCAGAGGTAGTGGTAAATATGGGTTTAGTAATTACTATGGACACGAATCAGCAGGAGTTCCCATTGTAGAGGGGATCTTCAAAAGATTGCGGTTTGCGGAATTATCACCCCAAGATAAAAAGAACATATTGACCGCTGTTGATAAACATATGCTTATTCACAATCTTGATAAATTGAATATCAAGACACTTACCAAATTAATTCAGAATCCATCATGGGAAACGATCAAAGCAGTTGGGTATTGTGATGAAGCGTCCCGTGGTTCTGGGCTTTTTAATAAACAGGAATTTTTGGAGAAGATCAAAAGAGCGGAAGAAAAGGTTTCCAACATCGGTGGATCAGAAGATGAAACAAGAAAACGTCTCAAGCAATATTTCAGTGGTGAAAAATTGATGCAATTGTTTCCAATTCTTGTCAAGGACAAATCCAAATTCAAGGATATCACAGCAGCACTCCAAGAATATGTTCTAGAAGAATTAAATGCTGGTAGAGAGCCGAATGAAGAGGAGATGAAGACGATTGCTTCCGGTATTCTAAAGGGGAACCAATTCAACGAATGGGTGGCAATGTTTGAATCTTCTTTAAGAAAGAGTAAAACCCGTTTACCAAGCATTAAGAAAATGTCTAAATTGCCAGAATATCCTCCATATGGTTTTTGGATGGATAGAAATGGCTATTTAGAACCAGTAGGAAAATGGGCTGAACATTATGATGTTGCGAGATATCTATTGGGTCGGTCATATGATTATAATAATGAAGAAGATTATACAGCCACATTGTTAAACAAAGGATGGGTTAAAATAGTATCGAAATATGTATATGGTCCCATAAGTTTTAAATCGTTAAATCATTTAAATCCTTCACAAAGCAGGACAATGGAATATTTAGAAGATTTATATTCCAGAGAAAAACGAGAAAAAGAATATCCTTCTCGATCTTCTTATGAAGATGATATTAATTTTTCATATTATGAAAGTGTTGAAATGGAATATCCATTTGCTGTGTTCGTGGTCCACCAATTTCCAAATGGTAAAATAGCGGCAACCACTAGACCAAAAGATAGAATGAAAGATGATGAAGGTTTGTCTTATGGACTTCCGGGTGGTAAAGTAGATCCCGGTGAAGATCCCATGGAAGCAGCTATCAGAGAATCGAAAGAAGAAGGTTGGAACGTTTCTGGATTAACTCAAAAACATTCTGATATTGTTCAAGGTAAATTGGTGTGGTGGTATCACGCAAAATCTGCTATTCCTTTACGAGAATATAAAGAAAAATATCGTGGTATTAAACCAATTCAAATTGATATAAATCAATTGAAAGGATTTGGAAACAAAATTGCTATTCCAAAATCATTGGAAGAATAAAAAAAAAATTTTTCTTAATTTTGAATTAATTATCTCACAAGCCCAATCAACTTCGCAACTTGTGGACTGACGTATGGTTTAAAATCTTCCGCTGAACGGAACCCAGCCCGAAGATCAAGTGTCTCCTTAGACACCTTCATCCGTTTTAATTTAGAATAAAGACTCCCAGTGTTGTGTTCCAAGTCCATAAACTTATCAAAAGAACTCATTAAATTTTGAACGTTTTCCCTTCGGATGGCGTTATCCAGTTGTTTGGTGACGCTTGTGATAGTTGCCCACTTCTCTCCTCCATAAAGGTTAGCGTGTCTCCAGAATGGAGCGGAAAAGATGTATACAGTGGTGTTATAGTCAAAAATATTAAACCATCTCCCCCCTTTACCATTATTATAAGCATCCTTAAATTTCTTTAGAAGTTCGTTTTCTTTAAACCATTGGACAATTTCCATCAGGGGTTTTTGTTTTTCGTTCCCATCATAATAAGGACTAAAAAGTATATCGTCAAACAGATGCTCTGCTTCATCAGCAATTGCTTCCTTGGTTTCTTCCAGAAGGGTGTTGGAAATGACCACTAGAGCTTCCTCAAAATAGCGGTCAACTTTTTCCCTGACCTTGTAATTGCGAACGTCGGTGTCTCCGTAGCCATACGAAACCTTACCCCCTCCAAGCTCCCACCACAGGGCATACAAGGCATATAAATCCATTATCGCTTTATCTCCGGTGGATGGGTAGGTGTATTGCGCCTCCAGAAGAATCCTACGCCTACGGTTGGTTGGGGGGAGTTCCCCGTTTACAAATTTTTCGTAAAATGTCTTGAAGCTTTCCATTTGATTATTTAGTCACTACATGGTAATCTAGTTTTTAAATAATGTTTCCATCATCCAAATATTTGTCAATCACCATCGTCAGATAATCAGCAAACCAACAGATCACAGATGCGTAGAATCCCCAAAGCGGAATCTCCCAAATATGTTCGAACCATAACGACCCAAAGAACATCCCCACCCAAAAGCCCATGCACATGCAGCACTTGAGAAGTTTTTCAAAGAAATCCCATCGTCTGAGAAAGACACGGATAGGCTCGAAGATTGATCCATATTTCAGGATTAAACAACAGCCAATTAAAACGAATGATTGAAACCAGAGGCTCATCCAAGAATTAATTTTTGCGCGTCAATCGTTTTCACACCATCGGAAATCAGAAGGGCTTCTTCCTTGCGAACTACGATACGGTTTCCATTGTCATCCACAATCTCCACCATTCCATCGGCAAGTTCTGTAACAATAGGGCAGTTTTGTCCTTTGCAACACAATTGAATACTATTATTTTTTAGAATTTTAATCATAACAAATATATTTAGCGGAACAATTCCTCAAGTCTATTCTTTTCTCTGGGAATATGTATGTGAACCATTTCTAAAGCCAGCGATTATACACTCACACATTATCAATACCCCAAGCTTTCAGTATATGCTCAAACGGATTTCCTTCAATGTTCTTAACCAGATCAAGCATTTCTTGGGCAATTTCCCGTGTTTCCTGTTGTGTGTCGGTTTTTAACCTCAATTTCCACATATAAATAAATGCCAACAACGATCCAGTCCAGATGAATTGTGTCTCCAAGCAAAGAGGGAGAATAACTCTAGCCTGTTCTTTGGCAACACCAGCATCACATAATTCCTTATACAATTTCTTACCCGATGCAATATGATGATCCATCTGACTGATCAAATCTGGTCTATTTAACACTCCATCACTACCCTGTTTGGATGAAGACGATTGCTGTCTAAGTTCCTTAACATGATAATAATTATCAGAAAAATCCACATACCTTCCACTAATGCTGTTGGCTGATAATCCCACCTGATGTTTGAATAGTTGTCTTTCAACAAAAATAGGACACTCAATTCTGAATTGTAATTGAGGATGTCTAAATGGTGCAGTGTGTTTATGTTCCACGAGATATTTTATCAATTTTTCATCCTTTCCATCTAAAATATCTTTATTTTTCCCAAAAGAAACGCGAGCAGCGTTTACTACCATAAGATCATCCCCAAAATGTGAAATAAGTTCTGCTTTCATTTGTCCTTTAATTTACCACTATCATCAGAGATTTCAACTAAATAGTGATATGAAAAAGATTTTAATTCCACTTATTGGTCTGTTCATGATCAGTTGTACCCCAAAAATCCCTGTCATACCAAAGGCTCCCATAGTTTCGGAAAGCGCACTGAAGGATTTAGAAAAAACCCAAACCGGAATTGATGATAGTCTAGATGATAATAAAAAAATAAAGGAAAAGCTAAAGATCCAAGAAAAAACTATCTATTCCCAAAAGATGGAGATTGAAGAAGCTTTGGTTCAAGCGGGAAAAATAAAAGAAAAAGTTAAAATGCTTGAGCAAATCACCGATGAAGATGCTTTTATTTTGGTAGAACAACTTAAAAAGGTCCATAATCGAAATCTTTTTTTAGAAGCTGATCAAAAGGAATTGATTACAACCAACGAAAACCAATTAAAAATTCTGGAAGATACTAAAAAGGATGCTCGAAAAACACAAGAAAAATTAATAAAAGCTGAAAGTGAGTTGGGGGAACTCAGGAATCAAAATATATTTCTATCTGAAAATTTAGGAAAAAAGAATTCTGAAGTTCTTGAATTATCCAAGGACTTATCAACCGCCAGTGTTTATAAGAATTGGATAATCGGTGTCGTAGTATTCATCATCGTTGTAATCATTGCTTATATTGTCTTGAATGTTGCCAAGAAATCAGTCAATCCATTCGCATAAATATTATTATGAATAATAAAAGAAATCCCTTGGATAAGGAAAGCTTCATGGTTGGAGTTCGCCAAAAGTGGGCGGCTGTTTTCTTGCTTTTTGGCACTGGAGTATTCTTTGGAACCATTATCGTCCCCGGTCTTGACCCCACACCATTCATGCAATTTCTTTTGGCTATTGGCTCCCTTTTCATTCTGGGAGCATCCGGCGATTCTTGGGTAAAAGCTTACAGCGTCAAATCCATTCGGGAAACGGAAGTCAAAGAGGAAACCAAACGGATCGAAGTCAACTCCAATAAAGAGGGAGAACCCAATCAACAGATCATCATGCAATACCAACAACAATATTCCTCCGATAAAAGCTATGCTCCTTTGGGATGGATTGAAGAACAAGCACAATGAATAAAATAAAATTATCACAGACAATCCTTAAGAAAGCCGGATTATATAAAGGCGAGATTGATGGGAATTTTGGTATTAACAGCATTAATGCCGCCAAAAAATATTACGATTTTGAAAAGAATTGGAAAAGGGATAAGATTTCCGTTGGTGTTATCCAAGTCTATGCTACCCGAAACAACATCTCAACTGGAGGTATTGATGGGTATTGGGGTAATAATACTGAATTAGCATATCCAAAGATTTTAGAATTGATGGGTATGGAAGCCCCGAAAAAAGTTGTTATCGATCAGAACATCATTGTTAAACCAAAATATAATAATTGGCCAAAACAGACTTACACCGATATGGTCAAGTTCTATGGTGCGGTTGGAACCAACCAGACATCATTGGTTATTCCATATGAAATGAAATTGGCTTGGGATTTGGATACCAAAGTTTCCAAAATCACTTGTCACGAAAAAGTCAAGAATTCTTTGGAGTGTATTTTAAAGAATACTCTGGATCATTATGGTCTGGAAACCATCAAGGAATTACAATTGGATGTCTTCGGTGGTTGTGTTAACGTGAGAAAAATGCGTGGTGGTTCTGATTGGAGCATCCATTCTTGGGGTGCTGCAATCGATTTGGACCCAGACCGTAATCAATTAAAATGGGGTAAGGATAAGGCTTATTTTGCTAGACCTGAATATGAACCTTTTTGGAAGATCGTGGAAGCAGAGGGAGCCGTCAGTCTTGGTAGGGTTAAAAAATATGACTTTATGCATTGGCAATTTGCAACTTTTTGATTATTAACAAATTAATTATATCCAAGCCTTCGTAAAAAACTCGTAACCGGAACCACACCCGTTTCTCCTAAATGTGAAATATATTGTCTACGATCATTTAGCGAATAAATAAACCATTTATCATTTTTCTTTTCATATCTGATAAATCCTTTTTCAGCAGCATCTCTAAGTAAATCTTCAAGCCTTCCTTTCTTACCATGTTTGGCGATTTCCTCAATGATATCCTTGACCATCTCTTCTAATATTTCCTGATCCTTATTTACGATAATTTTTCCTTCAATTTGCCAAAAGCCAATCTCACAGCATTATTTATTGGAGAATCCCCCACATATTCCGATTCCACCTCTTGAATAATTTTTAAAATACCCACTGCTTCCTCCTCCTGTTCCCCATAAACATTGGTAGTTATAGGAGTATTAACCATCCCCATTTTAATCTTACCATATGATAATTTACCCCCAGCTTCATCGGGAACCGTTTGGTTGGGAATCCGTTGAGGAGGATTGAACCCCGATTGGTATTCTAAAATTAAATTAGAATAGATGTTTGTTAATTCTTTATCCACATCTTTATTTAGATTGTGAACTCAAATTTCCGTGTTAAGTATTATATATGAAGTGGCGTTACCGAAACGAAGATGGAGACAACGAGGCAACGAATTCCTTTCAATTACCACAGATCATCATAAATTCTTCGGATGGTGAGGAAAGTCAATCATCCCAAGGCATTAGAGTTGTAAATAATAAAATTTTATTTTATGCCGATATTGGAGAAGGAGCGATGTTGGAACTGAACAGAGTTCTTCTGGAAACAGATTTGAAGCTTCAAAGTGTTGGGATTGCGTTTGACGGTGCTTACGATCCTGTCATCCATCTCCACCTCAATACCTATGGAGGTAGTATCTTTGCAGCATTCTCCACGGTGGACACAATCCGTAGTCTGAAATCCACGGTATATACCTATATTGATGGTAGTGTGGCAAGCGCGGGAACGCTCATTACAGCAGTGGGAAATAAAAGATATATGGGACAACATGCCCATCTTCTGATTCATCAACTGACTTCCGGTGTGTATGGGAAGTTCTCTGAGATGGAGGATGAGATTTTCAATTGCACTAATTTGATGAAACTTTTGAAAGATTTCTACAAAAAAAATACGAAGCTACCCATGAAAAAATTGGATGAGCTTTTAAAGCGGGATATCTGGCTCAATGCGGATGAATGCCTACAATACGGGTTTGTTGATGCGATAATTTAATACTTGATTTTTGAAAAACCTATGCCAGTATTTAGCATAGCGAACAACGAAAATCGAGAAAGAGAAACAACAAAGGCGACGGATAAATAATCAGGCACTATGAGCATTTTTGACGAACAGGTAAGCAGGAAACCAAACAAATACCCTTGGACGGAACAATTCATTGAAGCCATGCACAATGGATTTTGGACGGATAAGGAATTTTCTTTCAAAAGCGATCTTCATCAATTCAAGACACAACTCACAGATCAGGAAAAGGAAATCATCGTGAGAACACTGTCTGCCATTGGTCAGATTGAGGTTGCGGTAAAGACATTTTGGGCAAAGCTTGGGGATAATCTTCCACACCCATCTCTATCTGATTTAGGATTTGTCATGGCAAATGTTGAGGTAATCCACAATAATGCATATGAGCGACTCCTATCTGTATTAGACATGGAGGATATTTTTGAAGAGAACCTCAAATTGGAATGGATTCAGGGGAGAGTGAAGTATCTCAAAAAATATACCCATCGCTTCTACAAAGATTCAAAGAAACAATATCTATACGCTCTGATTCTTTTCACTTTGTTTGTGGAAAATGTATCATTGTTTTCCCAATTCTATGTGATCAACTGGTTTGGGCGAAACAAAAATGTCCTGAAAGACACTGATCAACAGGTTCGATACACCCGCAACGAGGAGATGATCCATGCGCTGGTGGGTGTTAAGATCATCAATACCATCAGGGAGGAATTACCGGAGCTTTTTGATGAGGAATTGGAAACAAAAATCTTACAAGAAGCGGAACAAGCTTTTATATCGGAATCCAAAATTATAGACTGGATGGTGAATGGTATTGACGAACCGGGATTGACCGCACCAATTCTCAAAGAATTTATTAAAAACAGGATCAATAAATCTCTGGTTCAAATCGGATTTAATAAAATTTTTGATATTGATGAGAATCTGTTGGAAGAAACTACATGGTTTGATGAAGAATTGATGGGATCGAATGCCACTGATTTTTTTCACAGCCGTCCCACGGAATATTCTAAAAATTCTCAAAATTACGACGAAGACGAATTATTTTAATTATATGACAAGAGAAGATTATTACTGGTTGAACGAAGACTCCATCAAATTTTTGGAGAGAGGATATTTAAAAGAGGGGCAAACCGCTCTTGAAAGAATTGTAGAGATTTCAAATACAGCAGAAAAGATTCTTAATATCAAGGGATTCTCTAGGAAATTTCAAGGCTATATGGCAAAAGGTTATTATAGCCTTGCTACTCCTGTTTGGATGAACTTTGGAAACAAGCGTGGAAATCCTATTTCATGTTTCAATAGTTATATTGATGATAGTGTTGAAGATTTTCTCATTAAACAGGCGGAAGTTGGTATGATGACGAAAGTGGGGGGAGGAACTTCCGGTTATTTTGGGGATATTCGCCCCCGTGGTTACAAGATTTCAACGGGTGGTGTTGCAGAGGGTGCTGTTCGTTGTATGGAATTGTTTGACACTGTTACAAGTATTGTTAGTCAGGGTAGCGCACGTAGGGGAAGTTTCGCAGCATATCTCCCAATTGATCACGACGATTTTGATGAATTCATGAAAATCCGTTCAGAGGGACATCCAATCCAAGATATGTCAATTGGGGTATGTGTATCCGATGAATGGATGAAATCCATGCTTGAGGGGGATAAGGACAAGAGACGTAGGTGGGGAGTAATTATCAAAAAGCGCACTGAGACGGGTTATCCATATGTGTTCTTCACTGACAACGCCAACAATCAGAAACCACAAGTTTATAAGGATAAGGGATATAAAATAAATAGCTCAAATTTATGCGCTGAAATTTTCCTTCCTTCCACAAAAGAAGAATCATTTGTTTGTTGTCTATCATCCCTAAATTTGCTCTGGTGGGACGAAATCAAGGATACTGATGCAATTGAAACACTTATCATGTTCCTAGATGCGGTGATGAGTGAGTTCATTGAAAAAAACTCCGATAGTCGTTTGATGGAAGCTGCATATAATTTTGCTAAGAATCATAGAGCATTGGGAATGGGAGTTCTTGGGTATCATAGCTATCTCCAATCCAAAATGATTCCTTGGGAAAGCGTTGATGCTCATTTTGAGAATATTGAAATTTTTTCAGAAATTCGTAAAAGAGCAGATAGTGCAACTGAAGAATTGGCGAAGTTGCTGGGGGAACCAGAAGTCCTTAAAGGATATGGACGGAGGAATACCACAACGTTGGCTGTGGCACCGACAACGAGTTCGGCGTTTATTTTGGGGCAAGTATCTCCATCCATCGAACCTCTAAATTCCAATTATTTTGTAAAGAATTTGGCGAAAGGTAAATTCACATATAAGAATATTCACCTAATCGAATTATTGAAATCTAAAGATAAAAATACTAAAGATGTTTGGAAAGATATTTTAGAGCATGGTGGAAGCGTTCAACAGGTTGATTTTCTCTCCAAAGAAGAAAAGGAAGTATTTAAAACGTTTGCAGAGATTTCCCAGAAGGAAATTATTATTCAAGCAGCACAACGGGGTAAATTTATAGATCAAGGTCAATCTCTCAATGTTATGATTCCGGCTGGAACCAAACCAAAAGAAATCAATCAGCTTATGATATTTGCTTGGGAGCAAAAGATTAAATCTTTGTATTATCAACGCTCGTCCAATCCATCACAGGATTTAGCTAGGTCGATACTAACATGTAAATCATGTGAGGGATGACTAAGCTATGCTACGTGCGAGCTTCCTCTCATGTAGTTGAGGATAAGATTGAGCAACTGAATTGTGGACGTTGATACCATTCGCCTGTGCCTCCTTACGAACATCCTCGTTGGCTTGCATAAGCGTTAGTGGTAAATTGTGAAAGTGGTGGCTATGGGGATATGTAACGATCAAATCATCAGCGGCTCTTGCATATACTGGATAAAATGCCCCCCCAATCTCACACTCCCCAATAAACAAACTGCGATTCGTGGTAGTTGCAAATCTACCAGAAACGAGTGTATTTTCCGTTTGCTGCACCTCCAGAGGGGCTGTAACACCTTGTAGGTATGTCTGACCCTCCACAGCAAGACCCCCACCCACAATTAAATTATTTTTAATTCCCATAGATGATTCCACATAAACCTGTCTATTCGTTCTAAGCACGATGGTTTTCATAGATTGTAATTCAATAGCATTCTCAGAACCGATATGAATACCATGGGAAGCGTTTAGATTTATTTTCTTGAATCCCACTTTCAGGGTAGCTCCCCCCAATTCGGTAGCTCCAGTGGTTTTCAAAGAAATACCACCTGAACCAACGATACGATTGTAGGAATTACCGACGATCTTAGTATCTTGTCCACATGGAAAATTGGATGAATTATCTATTTCTTCCACATGGGGTATATAATCATGATTTTTATATATTCCGGTATCAGCAACCAACATCTCAAATGGTTGACTTCTTCCCTTCTCATCAATGCGAACGGATGGGTAGTCATTGAAAACCGCCCCCACCGTCTCAATCTTGTTTCTTTTGATAATGATATGTTCATCACCCCCATCTCCCATCCGTTCTTCAATGGGGGTAAGTTTTTCCTGAATAGCAAGAATTTTATCAGCGATATTCTGTGCATCACTATCAGCCTCCCAGCTCCCATTTTCTGTAGCGGCTGATTTTTTAACTCCAAATTCCAAAATACCGGGAGCTTTTGATCCTGTATTTCCAGCACTATTGGTTATATCATCTTCTGTAATATCCCGTTCCTCTGCCGTCTTTGTTTTGCCATGATCAATAACAGTTACATAAGTAGCAACGTCATCCCTAGCAGAAAGTCGAAGTGAAATTTGTGGAATATACCCACTAAATTTATTTTCAACGGTGAATACTTTGGAACCAATTACCGGATTATCAGCACGTTCTCCTAATAGATCATTAATCGCCCCATTTGGTTCTGATATTCCTCCTCGTTTAATTTTGAATTTGGAATTAATCAATGCTACTGAATTGAAGGTGTCTTTCCATTCCTGATAAGCTTCGTATTCACTATCTTGTAGGAATCCTTTAAAATCATAACGAGTATTTCCCACACGATTGGTTTGCACACCTTTGACAAACTTATTATCATCATTTATAACCGTCTCGAAATTATCATTTATTACGTGTGTTTGCTTATTGTTTGTGGCAAGCTCAGAATTGACCAGATTGTTTATTAGAACATTACTACCCGATCTTTGGGAAAGTTGAACACTCTCTTGATCAGTGTTGTTTGTAATCACCAAAGAACCACCTCTTTGGTTTAATATCGTCCTATTTCTATAAATTTTATCAGCCATAATTAATTTTCAAAATCATTTGGATAATAAGGGGAAATCTTATTATCATTATCGGTTCTATTTATCAATGTTAATCCACGGAAATCCTGTGATACCCCAAAGTAGATGGGAAAATTCAAATCTCCCAGATAATGGAACACCCATACCTTGGAACCCACTTCTGGAATACCGAACATCCCTTTGGACTTGTTGGTAAAATTATTTGATTTGTAACCAAACGCATAGGGATTACATTTGACAGAGAAAACATCCAAAGGATTTGCAAACGCATCTGATACCATAGTAGATTTGTTTTCATATAAAAATGAGGGGGAGAACGATCCTCCACTCAGAGTTGGGACTTCAGTATTATTATTTTCATAAGTTTCAGAATAGTTACTGTCCGTTATAACAGCCAAACCATCCTCATCCTGTTTGAAGTATCGTCCATTACCAGATTCCCCCATCAGAGGAAAACATGGTTCTGCCCAAGGTATATGATTGGAAATCTCTTCGTAAATCTTGATATCAACCCAAGTATCTTCTGGATTATTAAATCCGGGTCTTTGGATATTCATCTCCTCATATTTCTCAAACCATTCATCAAAAGGTTGGTTGGATAATTCGGGAATGAATATCTTGACCCGATTCATTTTTAAGGGATCGTTATTCTTGACTACAATTCCACGGTAGAATGACTCATCGTTCCTTCTTGCTTCTTTGCCTAGACCGCTTCCTCTGATAAACACAACAATACTTAATAAGGTATCTCACATCACAAGCATAAGTGGTGGGTCTGTTGAAAATCCACCCTCGATTAAAAACTGCTCCAGTTCTTTTTTCTCTCCCAATCCTTCCGAAAGAATGCTGGAACCATCGATGGAACCACCTCCGGGTAAAGTAACACCACTTATTTTAGTTAGTATCCGACCCCACATGATCTTTGACATAGCCGTGGCATATTCCAAAATCCATTTTTCTTTGATCAAATCTCTCAAAGGTTTTTCCACGTAACAAGTGACTAAGCCATAGAATTGTGTGTTTTTCGGTTGTGGTATCAACCGGAGATATTGTGTTCTTGCATCAAAATACATATCGCGGCGAGTGGCGAACATTTTTTCACGGGTATCTATAAAATCCTTGACGGTGTGCCAAGATAGGATATCAAATCCGTAGTTGCCCAAAGAATATGCATGATATGATTGTTGGGCCATAGTTTGTTCAACGGAAAACAATGTGTTCACACCAGTCGTAGAACCTTCTTCGAACGCAACAACATCAACTATTTTACGATAATCCATAATATCATAATCAAACATATTGTTGAACGATTGGACACCTGTTTTCTCTTCACATTGAACAGTGAAAGGTTTTTGATAAGATTTTTGAAAAAGAGAACTTAATGAAGACCTGAATGTAGTAAATAAATTATAAGTGGTTTGGTCAATGATTTGCATGGAAGTGATACCATCAGACGGAACCACTCCGCTCAATGCCGAAGATGCTGAAAAATATGAGCTAGGAATTGTGGAAAGGGAAACATATAACGGAGTTGGAAGAGTGATTTCGTAATCTGGTTGTGGACCAGTTCTTTCATCATTGAGCTTTTCCGATGGTGTATATCCTGAATTGGCAACTGTGAAAAGAAGATCCAATCGAAGTCCTTTGTTACCATCATATAATCGGCTATCAAAAATGAGATATTCTTTAGTGTAACCACTATATACTGTAAAGAAGTCAACTGCCATTGATATGGCTTCATGCAATTGATCATAATGCAATTCCACATTAATCATAGGATAACCCAAAGTCCTTAAAATTCTCTCCCCCAAACGCTGGTAACACTCGATCTTGGAATTGAGGTTGGTGGACATGAATGCAGAAATTGGTTCAACTTGACAGAGACTCATAGAATTATTTAATCAGTATACTAAATAATAACATGGAATCCAATAACGGTACAACTTTTTTTAATACCAACACTTCCCGAAATTTCGTAACAACGATCAATACGGGATTATCAGGACTTCAATCTTTTACTTGTTCTGAAGTATTGGTAATTAATAGAACTGGACAGGATGTGTTTCTATATGATAGTGGTGATACTTTAAATACAAACAGACTTTTAATTTTAGATGATGAGTCAATTGTAATTAGAGGTGTTAGTAACAGTTCATCTTTAAGTGCTAAAACCCTTTCTGGTAGTGGTGATTTATATTATCGTGCATCCAAATTTAGTAATTACAACCAAGGATAATGGCAGGAATACCTTCAATAGCAAATATTAATAGATTTAATGAATCTATTTCAAGTTCCAGTCTTGGACTCTCCCTAGACCTCCAGTTCGCCGCCGACAAAACCCTTACGGCTCGTAAAGGACCGACTCCCGTACTCACGCGAGCAAATGCGACGGCTACCTTTGTTGGAAGTGACGGCTTAATTCAGTCTGCCGCTGTTAACCAACCTCGCTTCGACCACGATCCAGTTACTCGTGTTTGCAAGGGGCTACTGATCGAGGAGAGCAGGACAAATCAATCGTTACGTTCAGAGGCTATTGTTGATAATATTGGTTGGAGTTTGGTCAACACAACATCAGTAGTTAGCGGGACGAGTCCTAACGGTAATAGTTCCTACCAGATTAGTGAGACGACTACCAGTGCCAACCACTTGTTGGTTAACACTGGCGGCAATACTGTAACTGCTGCAACATCGGTAGTTAGCGGGGCAAGTTACACAGGATCAATCTTTGTTAAAAAAGTGGTGGGGAGTGTTGATTGGGTGCAACTTACGTTTAGTTTCACTGGGTTTGGAACGTCTCAATTTGCCAATTTCAATATCAGTAATGGAACCGTCGGAAACTATTCAGGTTTAACATCAGGAACTGTCCCACGCATCGAAGAATTTCCTAACGGTTGGTATCGTTGTAGCATTACAGCAACAGCCACTGCTACTACCAGTTCAACCAGTAATATTGTTTTATCTTTCATCAACAATATTGATATCCTAACCCGCTTTTCATCTTACCCTGGGAGTACATTAAACTCTGTTTTAGCCTCACTTTGTCAATTTGAAGCAGGCTCCTTCCCCACCTCCTACATCCCGACCGTGTCATCATCCTTGATTCGCAATGCCGATGCTTGTAGCATCACAGGAAGTAATTTCACTAATTTCTACAATTTTACAGAAGGAACAATGTTTGTTGTTTTCAGTGGTTTAATGACAACAGCTACTGGTGGAAACAGAGGTATTGCATCCATATCCGACGGCACTTATACCAATAACATTCAATTAGTGAAATCATCAGGCGCAGCTAACATAGGTGGAGACATGACTAATACAAATCCTCAGTTTAATTTTTCACAGGCTGGTTATGTTCAAGGTGGAACACAAAAAATTGCTTGTGCTTTCGCAGCTAACAACGCAGCTTTCTCATTTAACGGAGGAATAAGCACTGACAACACAGTAGTGCTTCCAACCACTTTAACAAATCTTGCGTTCAGAGATCCAACAGGCGTGGCAAGTGGACAACCAACTGGACATATCCAATCGTTCCGATACTTCAGAAAACGCCTACCTGACGCCAAGCTGATTACCCTCACGACATGACTGATTATATTTTGAAATTTCCAAGCAAGTCCATCGCCGAGCAATTCGGCATCGCCAACGGTTTTGCCTCGATTGATGAGGATGGTGAGGTGCAATCAAGTTTTGTATTACACGAATACGCTCTCTGTGTTATTGGTGAACATAATGGATCTGACTGGTGGGTTCTGTTCCGTGACCTTGTAGGTATCCCGATCCCCGAAGGCGGTGAGCAATTCATCTACTGGGCAAGCAACTCCGACACGCCGCAACCGACCGACGATCCCACAGTTCCAAATACTTTCTGGGCATAATTAAAGTTGTTTAACATAACAACAAAAATACATTATTAATGATAAATAATGTTATGGATTTTTACGATTTGTTACAAAAATATGCCAAATTTATTACCATTGTCATTGGGGCGATAGGGATGTTGATTTTGACTTGGAAACAGGTGATTAATTTTATAATTAAAAAATATAAGGAACATCGGGAATATATTAAATCCCGCAATTCCATTCCCGAATCTTTGAAAAATATCCAAGGAACGGTGTCAAATATTGACACTCGCCTCCAAAATGTGGAATATGAAATATCCCCAAATGGTGGGGGTTCCATGCGGGATTCCGTAAAAATAATCAAAGCTGAGATAGAGGCTATGTTCTGGCTCAATTCCAAACCATCGTTTCGCACCACTTCCAAGGGTCTGAATATTATGGTGAATGAGGCATATTGTAATCTCTGTGGAACATCATCAGAGGAATTGCTTAAATTAAATTGGAAAAATTTCGTGGAAGATGAACATCAACTTGATGATTACATGCGTAGGTGTGAGGATTCAACCAATGTATTTTCACAATTTTCAGGTAAATTAAAATTCAAAAACTCCAAAGGGGAATATATGGGAGAGTGGATTGTGAAAGTCCGTCCTTTGGGGGCAATTGATTCTGGCAATGATTTTCTATGGCACGGAACGATTTATCCCTTTGACCAGAAATCAAAGGAATATGCCAAGACTTATGACATTCCAGTAAATTAAACTTCCGCTGGCGGTGCTTCAGGAGCTTCTGCTGGTGGTTCATCGCCTCCTAGATCAGCTTCTCCTCCACCACCTGTAGCTGCGCCCGATCCTGAGAAATCTGGAGGTATACCGCCGCCACCGCCTCCACCACCCCCACCCATATCGGGCATTCCACCACCTTCTCCACCGCCTTCATTTTGTTGGGCAAGCATCTCCTTCCAATTCGGACCACTACTACGAATCTGTTCAATTTCAAACATGTGTTCCGCTTCCACCTTTTTGAAGTGTAGGTTGGCAAGGATATCAGAATCTTTCCAATCCAAATATTTCTTCATGGCATAGATTGTGGAAATCATTTCATTGTTCGTAATGTTATTGAAAGTGTCAATCTTGAGGTTGAGCTTCTGACTCTCCCGCATGTCATAGAAACTCGTGGGAACATTGAACTCTACCCGAATATTATCATCAAACAAATCCCAATCATCGAACATCTCCTTGAATTTGAGATGTGTGATGAACGCCCGTTTGATACCTTGGGCAAAGCGTTGTTGCTGACGGATGATCATCTTGGCAAACTTCAATTCCTCCCGAAGCATTTCCGTTCCATCGCTGTAACCCGTTTCAGCGTTCAAACGAGAAGTTGGAGTCTTGAGAGAACGATATAATTTCTTGATGAACCAATCGAGAGGTTCCATATTACCATCCGACATTTGACCCCCAAATGTTTCAACCGTGGTTGCTTCCATTCCCTGTCTCTTGGCAAACCAGAAAGAATCCAACGTGGATTGGGGGGCATATTTCTTGACAATATCGCCTTGGTCAATATCAAACGTCTTAGTGGACCAGTATTGGCTCTGTAGCTTGCGTAGGTAGGCTTCCGCTTGGGGGACTGGCAATCTACCAACATCAACGTTGAAGAGGAAGCGTAGGGGTGCATGAACCATTCTATGGATCACCACGGAATCCTCGATCATGGAAAGCTGCCTGTAAGCTCTGCGGCAATTCTCAATGAAAGGGATAATGAAATCCTTGGTTTCATTGTATTGCCCACTGTTCACATAAAGGACTTGATTTTGTTCAAAGGGAATGTATTCATAACGTTCCACCTTTTTGTTATCCACCGACGAGAAAATTGGCTTCTTGTAAATGAACGCTTTCACCAACATGGTCTGTATATTATCATATACAGGATCAAATTGTTCAGCCGGAAGATTCTTGACAGCAACCACCCCCTGTTTGATATAATCATCCTTCAGAATAAGCTCAAAGAATAGTTCCCCTTCAACGAGAAATTGACGAAAATAATTCCAACCATTATCTTCCAGATCCATCATGGAAATAAAACGGGAGAATTCCTTTTCAATTTCCTCTTTCTTTTCCGATTCCAGATCGGTGTTACGAATATCCAGTGTTACGATATCGCCGTTCTCATCGACATTGATCGTCTCATCACAAATCTCATCTATAGCATCCGCCACTTCAGAGTAAGCGGCAATCATGCGGTAATCTCGCAAACGTCCGGGTTTTTCTTCCGAAGCTTGGGAATACATCAAATCCGTGAAAGACTTGTCTTGGTAAATCGCAGAAAACGCTGTGTTGTTCCAGTCGTTATTGAGAGCTACGGAATTACGGGCAATCGCTTCCGGTCTGCGTAAACCAATCTTCTGGAAATATTTATATTTTGTGTTCTTCGCTTCATCAGGAGTCTTCTCAATGAAATTCCCACGATTCTTCAAATAGGACTGCATGTTTCTATCAAATGTGGAACCTTTGCCGTCATTACTAACGTAGGATTTATTTGAAGATTGTGTGGATGATCCATCTGCGCCCGCCATATTTATTATTTAGGGTAGATCATCATTAATTCAACATTTATCTAAAATGCTATAAAGCAATTAATATTTCAAATTATTAAAATATCTAATATAATAATCAGAATCTAAAAAATTATTGGGAATTTGTTTAATTTTATCTCGATATGGCATTATTAATTTGTGATAACGATCTATTAATTCATCTCGATAACCATAATCATTTCCAGAATTTCCATCAATTCCTTTTAACAGGTATTGTAAATATTCTCTATCTTGTTCAAGTTCTTGGTATAATTCAGTGTCTTCAAAAGAACCAGATAATTTTATATGATTATCGTCATCATCCCACGGTGGATCAAACCATTGTCTATCTGTTGACACATTTTCCATATATAATTCAGCCAATGCGATCTGATCTTTCGTAGTCATGATATTATTTAGTCAAATTGTTTTTTTTTTAATAGGATGCAACCCACCCTGCGTTATTCGCTGTTATGAAAACTATATTTCCCGATAAATTACTGAAATAATTGGAACTCAGCGACACTGTGACAATATTATCATTCACAGTGGTAATCACGTTATCTGGTAACTTATAGGCAGAAATGGTGGGGAACTTGGCGGTATCGATCTCC
>Ga0181362_1000061_pt1 | contig 19458 bp, 22 predicted proteins | sample Su13NDMM110SN_FD_130095 | JGI IMG/M metagenome (GOLD analysis project Ga0181362, IMG submission 130095) | Freshwater viral communities from Lake Michigan, USA - Su13.ND.MM110.S.N | ecosystem: Environmental > Aquatic > Freshwater > Lake | place: USA: Michigan | collected 2013-07-16 | reverse complement strand
GAATCAATATGCTCTTGTGCAATACCATATACAGTCTCTGCAACTCTCTCAACACCTACTCCGTTATCAAGTACTCTAAGTTGAATAATACCCTTACGATCTAGCTCTTTGAAAGCTTCAAGCTCCGGATCATCAGCAGCTATTGTAGTTGTATGATCAAAGATATGTTGTAGTTTAGCTTTGAGCTCCTTAAGACCTCCAAAATCAACACACCAGTTCTTATCATCTAAAGTCGATGCACCGAACCAAAGCTTAGCTTTGAGCTGATACCCGTGAAGAAACCTACAGTGTGAATGACTCGCGCGCCATTGTCTAAATGCGCATGAACCGAGTTCAATAATTTTTGTGCTTTGGTAACTCATATACTATATTATACGAATCAATTATAAAATTCAACTGACTTTTTCCAGTTTTTTTAATTTGTTCGTTAAATATCTTAGCACTAATAAAAGCCCGTTTAACCAGTTGTATTTCTGCATCATCAAGAACATCAGCTCCCTGCGTCTTTTTAGTAAGCTGTTTTATAAAATCTTCTATTGATTCTGGGCTGGATGTAGGAATATTATTCGTTGTGTATAGTGATGTTATCCTCGGTCCTCTTAAATGAGTAATATCATTTATCCAGTTGACTAAATCTTGAACTTTAATAGATGGACCAAAATCCTCATCTTCAAAAGCATCAGCCCAACTGGGTCTCTGTTTTTGTCTCTTATCTTTAGTACCTCTAATTATTTTATTTTGGGAATCTCTAATTTCTACCTGATACTCACCACCTACACCTTTTTGACTACGTGTAAGTATAGCTGTGTATATTTCCTCATCGCCTTGACCACCTTGAAGACCTGAACCAGCTGGTTGTAGTTGAGTGACACCCTTTATTCTTTTTGCAGTAAAAGTTATGGATACTCTACTTCCTCCACCCGGATCATTAGGAAGTTTGGCTTCTTTAAGGTTTTTAACAGAAGCGTAATCAAAAGTATTAAAATACTCTGTTTTAAGCTTTTCCTTTAATACAGCTTTAGGTTGCATGCTCGAAAAAGCTTTTACTGTATCAACAAAAGGTGCAGCAACCTGCTTCACTTGATCTACTAATCCAGGTGCAATACCTTTTGCAGCTGCAAGAGATGCTTTACCAATGCCTCTCACAATATCACCAAAGCCTTCATCTAGGAGCTCGTTTTGAGATAATTTAATCATTATATATATTTATAGTTGTAATTAGGTTTTTTAATATTAAAATACGATAGATATGGATGATTTAGAAGAAAGTGATATTGTGTGTGAAGGTATAAAGCTTCCTAACGCTAATGGAAATGCTCCGCGTTCTGAAAAAGAGAAGCTTATTATTATCAGGAAAGCCGCAAAAGCCTATGAAAAATATCTGGATGCATTGGGTTTTGATTGGAGAAATGATCCTAACTCCTCTAATACTCCTTTAAGGGTAGCTAAAGCTTTTGTTAACGATATTGCATCAGGCTGCTATAATGAGCCACCAACCGTAACAGCTTTCCCTGCTGATGGATACGACGGTGTTATAGCTCAGTGTAATATTCCAGTGAAGTCACTTTGCTCTCACCATCACCTAGCTTTTTCTGGAGTAGCTCATGTAGCATATATACCGTCTTTAGAAGGTAAAGTTATTGGACTTAGTAAGTTAAATCGTATTGTTGAGTTTTATGCTCGTAGACCTCAAATCCAGGAAGGTCTTACAAAACAGGTAGCTGAAGCGATTGATAAAGTATGTGAGAAGAATAGAGGTATTGCTGTTGTTATTAAAGCTCAGCATACATGCGCATGTCTTCGTGGAGTAAAGCACGAAGGTTGCTATATGATTACCTCTAAGCTTACAGGTGATTTTATGGAAGATGAAAAAACTAGAACAGAGTTTTATAAATTCATCGATATGGCTTCTAAATAGGAACTATATTATATTAAGGTATGAATATATTCGTTACTAACGAAGACCCTATTATAGCAGCGAGAGAGCTTTGCGATAAGCATGTTAGATCTAAGATGCAAATAGAAGGGGCTATTATGTTAGCGCATGCGTTTCCTCAGTGTGTATTGGACCATTATTCAACTCCTAAAACTAAATCAGGCAAAAATCGTAGATCTGGAAAGGGATATTCTAGACATCAGTGCTCTATATGGGCTCGTGAATCAAAAGAGAACTTTTTATGGCTAGTAAATCATACTCTAGAACAATTTGACGAGCGTATGTATAGATGGCCTACATCAGAAGAGCACTTTACTAAAGAGTTTATTGTATGGTGCAGTAAAAATATACACAATACACTAATTGAAAAAGTGTGTCTTACTCCTTTTGCTGTAGCTATTGGTAAGGATACAATTTGTAGAAGTGTAGTACCTAATTTTAATGAACTATCAGTAATTGATCAGTATAGATATTATATAATATATGATAAGCCATTTGCAAGATGGACTAAAAGAAGCTCACCTAATTGGTATAGTCCACCTCAATATCATCCTCAGCAATATGATTTGATGTTACATCAATTAGAGCATCAAGTTGCTTAATAAAGTCCTTACCAATAAGCACTTTATAGTCATTTTTTGATCTATCACCTATACTAAAAGGAATATTATCAAATTCAGTATTTGCAAATTTCATTCTAAATGAAACTACAAATCGCTCTTCTATATTTCCTGCTCCAACATTTATAGCTACAGTATCCTTTATATCTTTTATAATTCTCTTACCATTAATAGTTGTAAACGTAACCTTATCCCCTTGCCTTATTATATCCTCCCCGTGCAGAACATTATAGGCACCGTTACCAGAGTCTACCTTTGCATCTAAAGATCCGATACCTGCAAGTTCAATCTTTTCTATAAGGCCTATTACCCTCGACTCGTAAAATGTTTTAAAGGTCTTCATTTAGTTGCAGTCAGAACAATTACCACACTTGCAGCCCGACGCAGCATAGGAACATTCATCTGTATCCTCATGACCTGAATTATACATAGAGTCATCCTCATTATTATATTCACAAGAGTCTTCATCCTGTTGTTGATACTCTAGCCAGTGATAAACAGAAGATATATAATCTGCTGCTTTTGTAATTTTAGAAGCTATCCACCCTTCAAGCCCTGGCATTTGTTCTATTATTTCTTTTAATTTTGGTGCATATTCCGCTATCTTATAAAGATCAGCTGCCGCCATTTCAATCTCACTATGATCGTGTTCTGTAGAGTCATCATGATGATCTGCACTATTGCTATGACTATCTACCTCTGCACCTGGCATATCCATAGTCACTATAACAGGTACACCGCCTTGATGTGATGGCATTCCTAATGCTCCATGCATTTCAGCTATTAAGCTATACGCTCTGGCTAACCCTGTTTGATCTTGTTTCGCATACATAATTTATTATATTTATGCCGAAGCAGCTATTAAAAACTTAGTTTTTAATTCGTCAATAAACTTAGGACTTAATACAAAACTTATAACCGATAGGTAAGGATTTTCATTATCGAGCAGTCTCTTTTCAATACCCTTAATAAATATATCTATCTTTGTTTTCTCTGCACTTATAGCATTTTGAGTATCAGTCTTTGACTTAACATCATCACCAACCTGTAACAGAGCTCTTTCAATATCTATCTTATACTCTCTTAGCGTAGCTGTTAGATCTGCTACCATTCGTTTTGATTCTAAGAACTCAACCTCGCTAGCCGCATCCCCATAAAAAACATCTAAAATTTCATCTAATGACTTAAACTTTGAACCACGCATCTCAACAGCATCTGTAAGCTTCTGCATTTGTTTATCAGTTAAAATAAAGATATCTGCATTCTTAAGAATATTATTCTTAAGATCATTATATAATTTTTTTCTATATTCTTTTAATGCATCAACTCCTGCCCACTGCTCAACTCTACGACGACCGAAGTCCTCAAGATCAACCAATTTAGCAATAGCCCCTGTTTCCATATTTCTAATAATTGTACCCTCAATTTCTTTAGCTCCTAAGGAAGAGGAAACACTTTTAATATTTGACAATAGATTTCTTTTTACTAACAGCTTGAGTCTTTCAAACTCTTTTACGGCCTTAACCTTTAACGCAACCTCGTCACCCGTCCTTTTTCTCGATGCTATAGCAGCCATATTCTCTGCTGAACACACTCTAGTAATTTGCTTCTTAACTATATCTCTTATCTTAAGATCTACAGGCTTTTTTGTATAAGCTTTAAAAGAGCTGGTTTTATTTATAGTTTCAGCGATTTGAGATATAATGTCTTTACCCGCCTTAGATGTAGTAATATCCTCGCCTCTCTTAGCTGAGATCTTAACAGCTCCGAATAAAACTACAGCACCCTTACCTATAAGCTCTGGTGAGTACTCAATAACGTTCATGTGTGCCTTACCGAACAGTTCACCAAAAATTTGTATTGGTGCTTTTATTTTATTCTGTAAGCCGATTAGAACTTTCTTAATATCACTCTTTTTAAGAGAGTTTAAGAAATTTCCAAAACTCTCAAATACATCATTTTCAAGAGATTGAGCTAACTCATAGAATTCATTTGCATCTGTAATAGGGTTACCTCTCTTTGACTTAACGTATAAATTATTGTCTTCATCCAACCCAAATGATACATTAGAGCCATCATATTTTTCTGAAACCTCCCACGCATCACTACTAAACAAATTACAGAAATCTTTCGGTGTCATCTGATCAATATGAGGTATCGTAACCATCTTTACTGCCTCACCCAAAATATCATCTGTCGTCTTAGTAAACAACCCATCAATATCCTTATTAGTTACATCTCCGAAAAATGGCATTAAATAATTAAGAGCAGATTTTGCATCATCTAGAGACATCTGACCTACATTTCTACCCCTAGAAGGATCAGGTATCTTTGTTTTAAGATTCTTAATAAGATTATCCCAGATCTCTTGTTTTCTTGTTTGATTGAATGTTGAAATTAGTTTAGCCATTTCAACAACGTGCTTCATGTGTTCAGGAGTCTTAAATCCAAGAATGTTAGCAATAATTTGTAATTCGTTATAATCTACATTACTTGCTTCTCCATTAGTAACAAATCTTTGTAACTGGTCATATTGAACGCCGCCGCTGCTATAACCTTTTTCCCTACCGTCGACCATCCACGCTATCTTATATGCAAGGCCGCTGCCACCTAGGGTGTATCTAATTTTAAAAGTAACAGGCCCTTTTTTACCGTGTTTATCAACAAACTTTTTGTATTGTTCAGTGTTCTGAATCAATGATTTAAGATTTTCTATTTTCTTACTATCTATTGGTGTTGAAGAGGTTATACCTCTAATTAAAAGATCTCTCACTACCCCCTTAACCCCCGCAGCAATATCTGCAAAGCTAGAAAACTGTGTAAATTTAAGAAAATCTTCTTTATTAGACATATCTACAATATCAATTTGTATAACTTGATTAGTATTACCGACAACTACTGCGGTATTAACTTCACCACCAGCTGAAGCTGCTGCATATTTACCTGTAAACTCTTTATTTAAGAAGTTAACTATATCAGCCGCATTTACACCTTGAACGTAGTGTACATCGAGATCGATATCTCCAAAATCTTTTTTAGTCTCAAGCGCTCTATTAATTATATCTGGCGTTTCAATTTCATTAGGTTCAGGCGCTCTAAACCCAGCCTTAATAGCAAACAATCTACTACTACCTAAAACATATGACGGCTCTCTTTCATCAATAAGTTTATTTTTTCTTAATACAGATAGCATGCTTCTTATCTCATCCAATACCGTAGGTGATACTGTAGCGCGGGCATATTTTAGCCTTTGATTACCTGTAGTAATAATTAAATCATTAATTAGGCTATCAGCAGCCTGACCACCCTCGATCAATATTTTAAAATATGTTTCAAATGTAATCATTGTAGTTTATATATCACCTATTTCATCTAAAGAGAGCAAGTTCTTTATCGTACTTACTATTTTATCTGGATCAGTTTCTCCAAACTCATTAGCAACAGCTCTAAGCATCATAATTTCATCATCCGTTGGGGAGTGCTTAAGAGATCTAACTATAAGATCACTATACATAGGAAAAGCCTCCTCTAAAGAGATATTGTTTTCATCTTTTAAATCTTTTACAGGCTCTTCTTTATTTGATAGCTGCATATCTTCTCCACTATCAGGTTGAGACTCAGTACCATCTGCAATTTGCTCTATTAATTTAAAATATTTTTTAAGCAATATATTTGTTTTTGACTCAACCTTTAAGCTTTTATCCATAGATAAAATACTCTTAACTACATCTATTGTCTCCGTAATAGGTTTATTTATAAGACTCTTAATAGACTCGATCTTATTTAAGATAAGATTTTGTTCATTTTTATTAAAATTATTAATATTAAAAATAAAAGAATTAGTTAACACCTTTATAATGTATTTTTCATTACTAGACATCTTATTAACTTGCGGCGCTGGTTCTGCAGGAGCTTGCTCAGGCGCTGCGGCATCAGCTTCCTCTTGCTCTACATGTAGCTTCATAAGCTTTTGTAATAAGTTATTAGTTTTTTTCATATTTATTTATTATTAAACTCCTGCAGCCTTCTTGAAATCACTAGCTATTTTTTCTGCTGCAGCAGCCATATTACGCTTAGCCGCTTGTAGCTTACGACTTGTAGAGCTCATTAGTTGTTTACCAAATCCCTGATCTGGTATGCTTGCTATAGCTGCAATTATTTTAGTAGGGTCCTCAGCTTCTTCCTCTTTAGAATTTGATATACCCTTAACCTCAAGCTCAACAACTCGCTTATCAGGTAAAGTTACAAACAATATATCTTGAAAGACTTTAGCTTGAACTGGTACCTTAAGATTCATTAACATTCTCTGTAGACTTCTCTTTGCTTCAGTAATAGCATCAATATCAACTGCTGGAATAGCCTCTTCTATAATCTGTAAAAATTTACTCATATATATATTTATGACATCACAATAAGTTTATTAGTCGCTCTTCTGAAGTACTTATCATACAAAAATATTAAGCCGTTTCGCTTTAGATATGTTTTAAGTTTCCTATATGCTGTAGCTAAATTATTACGACTTATTAATAAATTATAAGCTTGATTAAACACATATAGATTGGATTTATTTCTACTTTGTAAGCTAGCTATAAATACATCATAATTATCAGTACCTACTATATAAACTAAAGACATACTATTCAATATCTCATAGATTATATTAAATATTTTAGGCTTCATTTGTGCAGGTATTATGTGTGTATTAGAATCTATATATATAATTTTTTTATCTAATAGTGATATGTTTTTAATTCTATCGCATAGTGTAATTATAAATGCATTTTTAAAAAGCTTTACACAGTCCTTATTGGACTCGATGCTAGGTATAATAGCATATAGTTCACAGTCCTTTATAAAATAGGTAAATGTATCACTAGCTAGAGCATCAAAATTAATTAGTATTGTATTATGTGTAGCTATTTTAAAATCTGTTTGCATGTTTTGGCTTAGATAATCTGAGATTAATTATTCCATTATAGTAGTTATCACTAAATAATACTTCCTCTCTAAATTGAATTTTAGCTTCCTCATATGCAAGAGCAAATTTTGATTCACAAAATTTTATTATTTCAAATATAAAGTTATCTTTACCGTACTCTAATATATCATTATTAAGCTCTCTTGAAGATGATGTGTATGTTCTCCAATCTGTCTCACACACCCTACAACGCTTATTTTTCTTACCTTTAAGTGGAGCTCTCTTTTTAACAGTTGTACACTGCTTCTTTCCTATATACTGTCTATTATTAACCTTACAAGTAATTCTGTAAATAAAACCAAAGGGTATATCTTTTTCTAAAGATAAGGTAGTCGTCCAGTGTCCTAAATTCATTATTTTTTAATCTTTTTACGACGCTTCTTACGCCGTGTTTTACGATTTTGAGTATTTACCTTACCCGCTCTTGAAATTACTGACTTACCGGTCGGTATTCTCGAGTCACCAGGTGCGTAGAAATCTGAGCTGGTAATATTATTAGATGAAAAACCACCTACTGACCCACCTACAGCATCACTTGAGGTCATATCCTCATAAAAAAAATCCTTAAAAGTTATAGTTGATTTAGCCACTTAATTATTTATTATTAATATATGGATTTGCTATTACGATATAGGGAGGAAATAGCCAAAGACTTAATAGTAGATGACTTTAATATTAAAGACGTTCAACAGAGATTACCTGCCCGTAAACATTTTTGGGTTGCAAGACTTATTGATACTAAAATTGAGTTAAATAACCTAATTAAACTTAAGAAGAGATTAAAGTTAGTTCTAATTAAAAAAATATCTGCAGAGTCTACTGTTAGTTTATCACAGGCAGCTTTGTCAAATGCAGTTGATAATAGTGAAGAAATAAATAAACTAGATGATAAGATTAAGGATTATGAATTTATTATTGAATATTTAGAAAAGACAGATAAAATAATGAATAATATGCACTGGGAAATTAAAAATATTATAGAAATTCAAAAGCTTGAGCAGTTATGATATCCTTTAAGCATACTAAGCATAGTAATAAAATTATATTACAGTGTCAGGATAAAGATATTTTTAATAATATACGTGAACACTTTAGCATCAAAAATACTGGTGCATCTTTCGCGAGGAGAAAGTTTGGAGGTAGGTCCTTCTCTATTAAAGATAGAAAGTATGCCATTACCCCTACAGGTAAATTCGATATAGGTTTATTCTATGAAATTGAGAAATATATTATAGATAAACAAATTGTTTCAGATGTTACAGTTGATGATAGTGTAACTAATTTATTAAAAATTGGTAAATCGTATGAGGTTTATACTAGATTTAATAAGCAATTAAGGGATTATCAAATTGATGTTATTGATAAAGCCTTAAAGTTAGGCTGGGGTACGTGTGTATTGGGTACTGGTGCAGGTAAGACACTAGTAACAGCTGCATTAATTGAAAATTATTATCTAAATAGTAATAATAAAAATACATTTAAGTGTTTAGTTGTTGTTCCTGACTTAGGACTCGTCACTCAAACATATAATGAATTTTTAGAATCAGGAATATCATTTAGTGTCACTCAGTGGACAGGTAAAAAACAACCAGATTTTGAATGTAATGTTATAATATGTAATATGGGTATATTACAGTCACAATTTAGTCAAAATGAATGGATAACGTTTGTGGATTTACTTATAGTTGATGAGGCTCATAAGATTAGATCCGATAATAAGGTAAGTAAAATTATATCAAGTATAAAAACACCTAATAGGTACGGATTCACAGGAACTCTGCCTGAGGATGACTACGAGAAATGGTTTATTATGGGTAAGTTGGGACCTGTTATTTACGAAAAAAGTAGTTTTGAGTTGAGATCTGAGAGCTATCTAACTAATGTAGATATAAAGATTATTAAACTGGTATATAATAAACCCACCATACCAAAAATTACAGATAGTAAATATCGAAATGAGTTAGAATTCTTATATACAAATAAAAGTAGAAACATCTTCATACAAAAATTATGTTATAAACTTAATTATAATACATTAATACTAGTAAATCATATTAATCACGGTGAATATCTATATGACTTAATTAAATCAACATCCAGTAAGCAGGTTTTTTTCATTAGAGGAGCTGTTGAGGTGGAGGAAAGAGAGCGTATTAAGCAGTTAATGGAGAAGTTTGATAATATTATATGTATTGCTATAAGCGCTATATTTTCTACAGGGGTAAATATTCATAATATACATAATATTATGTTTGTAGCTGGTGGAAAATCATTTATTAGAACTGTTCAATCTATAGGTCGTGGTTTAAGACTGAATAGTAATAAGGAAAAATTAGTTATATATGATATATGTGATAACTTAAAGTATAGCACTCAACATAGCTTAAAGCGCAAGGATATCTATATAAAAGAAAAAATTAACTATATTGAAAAAACAATATTAATATAAGTTAATAATAAGTTGATTTAGATACAGCAATATATATCATAATTATATGTCAAAAGAAAACTATTATATTGAGCCTGCGGTATTTATGGCCTCTCTCAAGAAATATTATGATTCAGACATAATGACTGATGATCTAGCGGAAAATATTAAAAAAATAGTTTATGGATTGAGCTATAACAGCTCATTTATTAACTATACATTTAAGGATGATATGATTGGTGATGCTTTAATAAAGATGTATTCAGCGCTAAAGGGTAAAAAATATAAATTTGAAACAGGCTCAAATCCGTTTGCTTATTTTACAACTATTGCCTTTAATGCCTTTGTAAATAGAATAAAAAAAGAAAAAAGACACTACGAAGCAGAAAAAAACTATAGAGAGCAAGTATATGAGGATCTTATGACGGATCCAACAGCGTGTGAAAACTCCATATATGTTAAGCCTGTAAATCATGACGGGGATTATGATTTTTATGATCAAGATTAACAAATCAAAAGTATGTATAATTTCCGATTTACACTTAGGCGTACATACTAATAGTACACTATGGCATGAAATTGCTGTATCCTGGGCTAAGTGGCTATCTGCAGAGCTTGATAAGCGGAATATCAAAGATATTATATTTTGTGGTGATTGGCATCATAACCGAAGCGAAATTTCGGTCAATACACTACAGACATCTGCAGATATTTTAAGAATCTTAGAGAAATATAATAAAATTATGATTCTTGGTAATCATGATATCTATTACAAGCATAGAATTGACGTTAATTCTTTATCTATATTTAAAGACCGTAAGAATATTACTATTATTGATAATATTTGTACAATAAATGCTTTCGATAAGACTATTACTTTGTGTCCATGGAATACTTCCATAGATAATATTCCAAAAAGCGATATAATATTTGGTCATTTTGAGATAAAGTCCTTTAAAATGAACGCATACAAAGTATGTGAAGAAGGCCTGGGTATTAACGAGTTACTTGATAAGAGCTCATTAGTAATATCAGGGCATTTTCATCATCGACATGAAAAAGTATCTGCAAAAGGTACAATATTATATGCAGGTAACCCGTTTCAGATGGATTTTGGTGATGCAAATAATTCCAAGGGGGCTTATATCTTAGATCTTGATGATTTAAAATATAGTTTTATAGAAAATGATATATCCCCTAAATATCATAAGATATCGCTTAGTGAATTAGTAAAATGCGGTAAGATTACTGATGATATTAGGAATAAGCTTAATAATAATATAGTTAAACTCAAAATTGATAGAAATATATCTCAAGAAGACCTTTCAATTCTAACATCCAAGTTAAATCAACTAAATCCTGAAGTCTTAACACTGGATTATGATATTGGATTTAATAAAATTAGTGATAATCCCCTATCTAAAGATCTTTCTGGAATTGATATAACTCAAGCAATAGCAGAATTTATTAATTTACTAGAAATAGATTGCAAAGCAGATATTCTTGATTACACTTTAGATTTATATAATAAATGTAGTATATGAAGAGTGTTATCTTTAAGAAAATTAGTATCCAAAACTTTCTATCAGTAGGTGAGGACCCTGTAGTTATTGAGTTTACTAAAGGACTACACGTTTTAACAGGTAATAATCTTGATAAGCCGGACAGACAGAACGCAGTCGGTAAATCGTCTATGGCAGATGGTATATATTTTGCTATATTTGGAGATACTCTTAGAGAAATTAAGAAAGAGTTAATTACAAATAATATAACTGGGGGAAGAACACAGGTAGAGTTAGATTTTGATGTAATATCATCAAAAGGAACTGATAGTTATAGTATAATTAGAACTCTCCTACCGAATAAGGTGTCTATATATAAAAATGGTATTGATAAAACACGGGATAGTATTGCTAATACTACAAAATATATCTGTAATGTACTAAGTGCCTCTCCTTCTATATTTCAAAACTGCGTAATAATGACGGTTAATAATGCAGTTCCGTTTATGGCTAAAAATAAAGTCGAAAAACGCAAATTTATTGAAGATATTTTTGGTATGGAAGTATTTAGCCGTATGATATCCTCTCTGAGGCAGGAATATAATGAACTAAAGAAAGATCACGAAGTACATTTATCTAGACTAGATGAAATTCATAACTATACTAAGACATATAATACACAAAGAGATCTCGTTATTAATAGACGAGAGGAGAAACTTAAGCTCTATAAAGAAAGACAGTCAAACAACAAAGATAATCTCAGGACTCTACTAGTAGAGAGAAACAATGCACTAGTAGATGATAACGTTTTAATCAACGCTGAGTTAATTATACATAAGTTAGATAATAAACTATGTGAGTGCGATAATAAGATTAACAACATACGTGAGGTTAGTGGGGGTAAGCGAGTAGAGGTCAAGCTTCTTATAGATACATACAAAAAAATAGGTACTGATACCCAAAAGTGTCCTGTGTGTCTTAAGTCAATAGATGACCATGATAAGGAAGTTATTAATCAGGAGAAGGTTAAGCTAAAAGCAGATATAGCCATATTTAAGGATGAAATTGATGCTTTAGCTGAATCACTCGAAAAAATTATTTTAATAAAAGAAAAGACTAAGAAAGCTATACAGGTTAAGAGTAATGATCTTAATAATATTAAATTAAAAATTAATAATACTAATAACATTAACCAAAAAATTGATCAGATTAACAAGTGGCAAGAGGAATTAATAGAAGATATAGCGTCAATTAATATATCTAATACAGAGTTTGATGACTTAATCAAAGAGACGGAAGAAAGATTACTAGAACTAGAGGAAACAGTTAAGGTCTGTGCAAAAAAAATTAGTCAGTTAGATATTGTTAAGTATGTAGTAAGTGAAGAAGGAGTTAAGTCATATATAGTTAATAAATTACTTGAATTACTTAACTCTAAATTATTTTTCTATATTAAAAAATTAGATTCTAACTCTGTTTGTATATTTAATGAATATTTTGAAGAACAGATTCTTAATGAGCAAAATAAAGTATGTTCTTACTTTAATTTCTCTGGAGCTGAAAGAAAGTCCATCGACCTAGCGTGTTTATTTACGTTTTCCGACATAAGAAGAGTTCAGGGTGGGGTTAGCTATAATATAGCTATATATGATGAGCTGTTTGATTCATCGTTTGATGAAAAAGGTATAGAGTTGATTACAGACATACTAAAAGAGCGAGTTGAAATGTTTAATGAGTGTGCAATAGTAATATCTCACCGTAAAGAATCAGTCAAAGCTGTAACTGGTGAAGTTATATATTTAGAAAAAAGTAAAGGTATAACCCGTCGAGTTAATTATAGTGATTACTAGTTGATATAGTAGTATTTTTATGTATATATATAAATAATATGATTTGCGTACCATTGTTTCCGCCACCAGTTATAGATCCATATGGTAATAATTTATTTAATGCTTTTGGTGTATTTGAGCAACAGCCACCACAACCACAGCAGCCAATAGAGCTTTCATTGCCGAGATATGTTAACTATTTAGCTGACTATAGCGGCTGCGGTTTCTGGAGAATTTTATGGCCTGAATTATTAATTAACGCATCTGGAATAGGATGTTCCTCGTCTTTAACTGCTATGGTAGCTAATAATCACTGGTATCAAGGTGTAAAGGCCGTAAAGATACAAAGACAAGCATCAAACGACCAAAAAGAATTTGTTAAATATCTTAAGAGTATACAGCCAGAGTATGGATTTAGATTAATTTATGAGGTTGATGATGTTGTGTTTAGAGAAGAAATTCCTAATTATAATAAGTTTAAGTTTGCCTTTGATACAGATGAAATACGTAATAACTGTGTTGAAATAATTAATTTGTGTGATGAGGTTGTAGTTACGTGTGATTACATGAGACGTCTATATATAGATAAAACTGGTAAGAAGGAAATAACTGTTGTACCTAATTTTGTGCCATACTCGTGGATGGGACATGATTTTAATAGATCTAATATTTATAATTCATATGATAAAAATAAAAAGAAGCCACGGGTTATTTATACAGGTTCTGGAGCTCACTATGATGTAGACTTCAAGAATAATGGTATAGATGACTTTTCTCATGTTATTGATTTTGTTAGAAAATCTATTAATAAATACCAGTGGGTCTTCGTAGGATCATATCCACCCGGTCTACATAATTTAGTAGAAAGCAAACAGATAGAATTCCACGCGTGGCAGACACTCGCTAACTACCCTTCGTTTATTAAAAGCCTAAATGTACAAGCCATGATTGCGCCTCTTTTAGATAATAATTTTAATAGGTCAAAATCTGATATTAAGTTTATTGAAGCGTGTGTAATGGGACTACCGTGTATGGTACAAGATATGGAAACATATAAGAATGCACCAGATTATTTAAAATTTAAAACTGGTGAGGATCTTGAAATAAAGCTTGATGCAGTTCTTAAGAATAAATCAGCATATTATAGTAATGTAGATAAGTATAGAGATATTGGAGCTCGACGATTTCTTGAACTTACAGAAAATATAGGGTGTCATCTCGAGATACTCAATACACCTTTTGGATCACCTGAGCGTAAATATCTACAAAAATGGAATAACGTTGATTTTTGATAAATACCTATTATTATAGATGTAGATGTATAGGAATGCTATCTACAATAGTAAGAATCAATCAGTTAGGATATTTACATGGGGACCTAATGGAGAGCGAGTAGATTATGATGTATCAGTACAGCCGTATCTGTATGTAGAGGATAATAAAGGTGAGAAGACATCTATATTCAACACTAAGCTAAGGCGTAGAATATTTCAAAATGCTTACGAACGTAATAAGTATATACAAGATTCTGGAATTAAGCGCGTATTTGAAAACTTACCTGTAATTCAACAGTTTTTAGTAGACTGTTACGGTAAAGAAAGTGAGCTAGATAGTTTTACTCAGTTTGAGATTAAGACTACTTATATAGATATAGAGACGTACTCTGTATCCAGCTTTCCTAATATTGATGATCCGGATCATACAGTAAATGTTATTACATGCTACGATAATTTTAGTAAAAAGTTTTATACTTTCGGATTAAAGCCTTATAAGCCTAAAGATAGCAGCGTCATATATACTCATTGTAAGAACGAGAGAGAGTTATTTATTAAATTTTTAGAATATTTTGCAGATGACTATCCTGATGTACTTTCGGGGTGGAACTCAACAGGATTCGATATACCTTATATTATTAATAGATGTACCAAAATATTAGGTGAAGAATATACAAATATGCTTTCACCGCTTAAAAATATATACTTCAGAAACTTTAGAGGTAACTTTGGTAAAGAGCAGAAAAGATATTTTATAGATGGAATCTCGTGTATTGACTATTTAGATATATATAAGCGCTTTTGTCTTACATTAAGAGAGTCATATAAACTTAATTCTATTGCTGAGTTTGAGCTTGGTGATAAGAAAGTCGACTATGGCGATATAGATCTTGCAACTCTAGCTGATACTGACTGGGATAAATTTATTGACTATAACATACAGGATGTTAACTTGCTCGTAAAGCTTGAAGAGAAGCTACAATATATATCTTTATTAAGAATGTTATCTTATGTAGGGTTTACTACTCTTGAGGGTGCTATGGGTACACTATCCGTAATAAACGGCGCGCTAGCTATTAGAGCTCGAAATAGAGGAGAGGTAATATCAACCTTTATTAGATCAGATAAAGAGAGTAAGAATCCTGGTGCGTATGTTGCTGAGCCTAAGAAAGGATTTAAAGAAAATATCGTTTCGTTTGATGCTAATTCACTATACCCTAATGTAATGATATCACTAAATCTATCACCTGAAACTAAGGTAGGTAGGATAACAAATACCCTAGAAGGTAAGGTCGAAATTCAGCATGTATCTGGTAAAGTATATGAGCTAACTAAAGAAAAGTTTAAGCAATTTGCTAAGCAAGAGCAATTATCGCTAACAAAAGCTGGGTTTTTGTTTACGCAGAAGAAAAAGGGTATTATTCCTGAATTCCTGGATTTTCACTATCAAGAGCGCGTCAAGATTCAAAAGGATCTTTTTAATAAAATGGTTGAAGAAAAATCTATTGAAGATGAACTCAAAGAAATAGAAAGACAGCTTACTGAGGGTTAAATAAATTTCTATATACGATATATAGTTGAATGCCTACCTGTATATATTATACTAGGTTAGTAACCTATATTTAGATATATCTTAATATGACAAAGGAACAATTGCTTAATAGGAGGGAAGAGCTTTTAAAAAAGAAGCGTGAAGTTGGCTATGAGGTTGAGAGATTGAATACCAAACAAATGGTCATTAAGATTCTCGTGAATAGTTGTTATGGCTATATGGGAAATAAGCGCGCTCCTATTGGAGATGATGATATTGCATCATCGGTTACACTTACAGGTCAGGCTGTTATTAAGCACGCTGGTAAATTACTGCAGAACTATTTAAGAGAAAACTACAACATTACAGATTCTAAAACTCTTGATGATAGCTGGGTGTATTCTGATACGGATAGTTGCTACTTCTCGCTGGAGTGTATTAAGGATCGGGTGCCTATATTACATAATGGAGATATTAATCCTGAATTTTATAATACTATAACTAACCTAAACGAGTATCTTAATAGTGGTATTAAGGCTTGGGCAGAAAAGTTTCTATTAACTAAGAATAGTCGGTTTATATTTAAGCGGGAGTATATTAGTGATATTGGTGTTTTCTTACAGAAAAAGCGATACGTTTTACATATATTAGATAATAATGGTATTAAGTGTGATAAATTTAAGTATACAGGGGTTGAAGTTGTAAGAACAACTATGCCGGATTCTATAAAGCCATATGCTAAAAGAATTATAGAAACCATGTTTAATACAAAATCTCTAAAAGAGACAAATTTAATATTAAATGAAACATATAATAAATTTAAAAGCTTAGCGCCTGAAGAAGTTGCTTTTGTAATGGGAATAAAGGGCTATGAAAAATATGCGAGTAAGTGTAAAGAGTTTAATATAGCTAAAAGAACCCCAATACACGTTAAATCAGCTTATTATCATAACTATATAATGAGTAATATAATTAAATCTAATAAGGTTGAAGAAATAACCTCCGGTGATAAAATTAGATACGTTTATTTGGAAACACCTAACAAATATGGTATAGAGTGTATTGGATTTAAATATGATTACCCACCGGAATTCAAAAACTTATTCAAAATTAATTATGATAAAATGTTTGAAAAGGTGCTGTTTGACTCTATTAAACGGTTCTATGAAGCTGTATCGTGGCAAATTAGAAAGCCTTCTGAGAATGTTAAAACAGACTTATTTGAATTATTTAGTAGTTAGTTGTAGATTTAGTTTATTTACTAAGTAAATATACTTATGGAATATCTAGATAAACCGCTACACGATGGTACACGCAATTCACATCCAGCATACTGGAGAGGTAAGTCAGCAGGTATAGGAGAAACCTTAAAAATAGTTTCTGATATCATGCTAGGACTCGATAATGGAACAGGCACTAATAATAATAAAGACATTGAATTAATGAGACAATCCCTACTTACATGGAGAGACAATATTGATAAAAATAATGTAAAAAAGGATTGATAAATAATAAATTAAATTTAAATATATAAAATGAATAACATAAAAGTCATAACAGATCAAATTGGAAGAACAGTAGTAGGTGAAGTTATTTCAGAGACCGATACAACCTTAACTCTGAATAACCCAGTTATAATTCACGTTCAACCTAACCCACAAACAAAACAACTTCAGGTACAGTCCTTTCCGTATCTTTTTATGGAGTTTATTAAGGCAGGCTTTAAGGATAAGAATCAATGGACATTTTACAAACAGAATATTGTAACCTCTACCGTTGAACTTGATGATGCGATTGTTACACAATATAATAACATTAATACCCCTCAGCCGCTACCATCTTCACCACAAGGTGATCCAGAAGTTATAAAACTTTTTGAAGATTAATTAAATAAATTTAGCAGACCCTTGATGCCTCTGATTCAAGCACACTTTCAAGGGTATTTTTTTGTCTTGATTTATAGAGTAAAGTATTTATTATATCTATATGGATAAAGATATTAAAAGTGCCTTGGATAGTATTGATGAAGTTAATCCCTTTGCTACTTATCTCTCAGACAGCACTCTGAGTAGAGTTGATAGCTGGATTGATACGGGTAGTTATGTTCTTAATGCTATTATTTCAGGTTCTGTTTATGGAGGTATTCCTAAAGGTCGTGTTGTTATGCTAGCAGGGGAATCCATGACTGGTAAGTCCTTATTTGTTCAGAAAATACTCGCCAATGCTCAAAAAGAAGGTCTTATTCCTGTTATTTTTGATACAGAAAACGCAATTGATGCAGAAGGTGCAACACGCATTGGCTTAGATGTTTCAAAAGTTAAATATGTACCGTGTGTTAGTATAGAACAAACACGTAACGCTCTATATAAATTTCTAACAACCGTACAAGAAAAAAAGCTTCAGGGTAGATTCATCGTAGCGATTGATTCTCTTGGCAATCTTCAATCTGAGCTTGAACATTCACGTATGGGTAAGGAGAGTACGAGTTCAGATATGGGCTCGAAGGCAAGAGCGATGAAGACCTTAATGCAAACATGCACTAATTTAGGATCAGTAACTCAAACAACTATTTTACTTACTAACCATGTCTATGATGATCCAACAGCAATGTTTCCGTCTATTGAAAAGAATATGCCCGGAGGAAAAGCGTGTGTTTATTTGCCATCAGTTACTGTTCAGCTAGCTCGCAAGCCTGTTAAGGATGATGGTGGTAAGACAACTGATGCTAAACTTGCCGTGGGTCAGAAGAGCTACTCAGGTATTATTATTAGAGCTCTTACGCGTAAGAACCGATTTATTAAGCAGTATCTTGAAGGTGAAATGTTCTTATCATTCTCTTCTGGATTAGATCGTTACTATGGATTACTTGATCTTGCAGTTGGTCATGGTATACTTATTCAGGGTGGAGCTACTTATACCCTTGAAGACGGCACAAAGGTAGGATATTATCGCAATTTCAGAAAAGACATTAAGCTGTGGGAAGAGACTATTATACCGAAGCTAGAGCTAAAAATTAAAAAGGAATGGTCATACTCTAATGATGAGCATGAAGCCCCTGAAGAAATAATTGAAACAGAAGATTATGAGTAAAGAGCAAAGCGTATCAGAAATTTTAACAAACTACGAAAAGACTATTGGTTATGTAGAACCAAAACCACCAGAAAAGCTCGTATTGGCTTTTTCAGGTGGAGCAGATAGTACAGTATTATTACATATTGCTGCAGCTGGAGGTGTAAAAGAGATTCATACTGTGTCTTTTGATTATGGTCAACGACATATAAGAGAGCTCGAATGTATTGTTATTCAATTAGATACTATTCGAAGAAAATATCCTAATATTAATGTTACAAACAAGACACT
>Ga0181362_1000060_pt1 | contig 19524 bp, 36 predicted proteins | sample Su13NDMM110SN_FD_130095 | JGI IMG/M metagenome (GOLD analysis project Ga0181362, IMG submission 130095) | Freshwater viral communities from Lake Michigan, USA - Su13.ND.MM110.S.N | ecosystem: Environmental > Aquatic > Freshwater > Lake | place: USA: Michigan | collected 2013-07-16 | reverse complement strand
GAATTTATGTGAAATGTTAAAGAGGATTTCTTACTAATCTTTGTAAATTATCTTTAATACTTAGTATTATATTTCGTATGGTACTAAGTTGCCCTTTAACCTGTTCAATTCCCATACTTTCATCAAGTTTATTAACATATCTATTTAAATCCATAATAAGTCTATCAAAATAATTATCAACTGCAGTAATTTTAAAACTATTTTCAAAAATATTCCTTTTTGATTTTTTATTTCGTGATAAATAACTTTCTGATAAAGGAAGATTTAAAATAGAAGCAATTGAATCTTCAATAGGAGCTAATATTTGATCAACTGAATTAGAAAACATTTTTTCTGTAATATTGTCATCAATATATTTGTACTTTAAAGTTTCAAAACTTCTATTGAATTGTCTTACATTATCTTTCATTTGTTGCAATTTAGCCCCTAATTCATTATTTTGTGATTTAGGCGTATTTTGCTGCTGAGGAACGTTATTTTGCTGCTGAGGAACGTTATTTTGCTGCTGAGGAGTATTATTTTGCTGCTGAGGATATAATGGTTCAACTATTGGTATTAAATCTAGCATTCGATCTATAGACATTTTAAAAGGCAAAAGTCCATATTGAAATTTTCTGATAAAGTTATCTAATTCATCATTATCCGAAATTTCATAAATTTTCTTTAAAACTGAAAAAACTTCCAATGTTGCTTCAAGGATTTTAGGAAGCCTAATTTTCAATATTGAAAGAGTATCTAAAGGAGAAGCTGAATTTGGTAATTCAACCTTAAACATGTTATAAACTGCACTAGATAATGTACTGTATTTTTCAAAATAATTTTCGACTAAATTTGAAACCTTAGAAGTATCAGTATTATTTAAAAATCTCTTAAATTCAGTTTGAATTTCTATAGCGTTGTTATAGTTTCCTATGAGTACTTTAAATTCATTACGCATCTCTTCTTTTGGATCCCTTTCAACTTCCTCTTTAATAACTCTTCTTACTAATTTTTTTAATTCATTCAACTTGATTTTCATATAACATTTTTTTTAGATTTATATTTTATTATAAATATATCACTTTGCCTAAAGTATAATCATATTTATTTTTATTTGAATCCAAATATGTTCCAGTTAAATCAATCTCGTTCAGTTAATTTTATTTTATCTATAATATATTGTATTAACCGAATGGTTTCAGATGAAACATATTGATAGTTACCAAAATTTTTATTATTAGAAGCATATTCATTTAAATCATCCTCCATTCCTTGCAAACGTTCTAAATATTTCTGTGAATACCCTTTAAGTAAATGTATCCAATTATCATTACTTTTTAAAAAATTTGTTAACTCTTTTAAACCACTAACTATTTCATTTTTTTCCTCATTATCAATATCTTCTTCATAATCCATTTCCAATATACTTACAGCATTTTGCAATTTAATCATTTTTTCTGAAAAATCTTTAATGCCATTAGTTTTTTCTTGTATTTTTTTATCTATATCTGGATAATCTTCCAATAAATCATCGTCAAATTTTATTTTTGGATTTTTGTTTGAAAAATCTCTTGTAACAATATCTAGAATAATTCTTATTATCTTATTTTCATCAAATTTATTTCTTGTAATTGATACAATCATTGGATCAAAATAACCCTCAAAATAAATTGAATAAAATTCATTGTCATTTGCAATCTTTTCCCAAATATTTCGAGCTTGAGGTGTTGCTGATGGTGTTGAACTTGCCCACCCCAAAAATTTAATAAAACTCTTATAAATTAAATAACCCAAACCATATCCCCTCAACTCTTCAGGTATTCCATCTGAAAAATGAATCCTATTTTTTGGTAATCTTTCAGATGTAATAATAATATTACTTAATATTTTATTTTTATCTTTAATGTTTTTAAAATGAGTATTAATAAATTCATCCGAAAAAATTACATGATAATCATCATAGATATAATCAGCTGTTATCTTTTCAAAAGATATTCCATCAATACCTGAAATTTTATGCCCCCTCTTTTCATAATTTGGTTTCATTGTATAATCTAAATAGGTATCGGTTAAATCAAGTCCCTCCTCAAATTCTACTGATAACTCTTGAACAATTCTATTATATTGACTCTCAGTAATTATAATTTTCATAAATTAATTTTATTATAAATATATTATCCGCTCTAAAGCATAATAGAAAATTTTTATAGTCTTTTGATATATTTTTGATTCCTTTTGAAACATTTTTTATACTCTTTTGATATTTATTATACTTTCTAAAGAAATTATATACCTATTCTAAAATTCAGGAAGCAAAAAATTTTACAACTTTTTTTTTAATAGGGGTTTCAAAAACGCCCTTTTGATAAAAAAAAATACTTTTTTTGAAAATTCACAATTTCTTAAGAAATAATATTTTGTTTTTTGAGGGTTTTACAAAACTTTCTTTTGTGGGTTTTTAAACTTTCTTTTGAAGGGGGTAGCTAAACTCCCTCCCCAGCTGGATTTGGACACTCTAAAGAAAATAAAAAACCCTCCAAAGAAGTATAAAAACTTTCTATTGGAGGATTAAAAAAAAATATTGTCCCAAATCAACTTTCAAAGGAAATGTCCCACCTATTTCCAATGGACAACATAAAAAACTTTCTTTAGAAAATTATCATAGCTTTCTCTTGAAGTACTCTTTCGCTCATTGTTGCGAATTGAAGTGTCCCTTTTTCAAGAGCTGAGGCTTCATTAGGAGATAAGAGTTTCATCAGTTCAGGCTTCTGAATTCGGAATCTTTTGTATTTCTGACGTTTTTCGTTAATTTCGTAGAGATCAAACAGGTGGTTGTTCGAATAATTGACAATTTCGTATAATCTGTTCATAAAATTTTCTTTATTAATATACAATTTTCCAAAGAAAAATAAAAAATTCCCAGAGAAATCATAAAAAATTTCTTTGGGAAGCAAAAAATGTCCTAATGTGTATACGAAATTTATATCATATCTCCAATATACGAAGATTCAAACGTCCCAGTCCAGGTTCAAAAGAACGTATATTCAATTTTCTTTTGAAAAAGATCAGGTTTCTCATGAAAATGTGAGTGTCCAAGGTCAAATTTCGGCTGTCCAGGGACCAGAAATGACCAAAAAGTGTCAAAAAACACGGTGTTTTACCAAAAAATACAACAAAAACGTTCAATTGGATGACCATAAATTGCATAAGTGATTGATTTCCAATGAAATATTAAATTTCAAAGGAAAAAAGTGTCAAAAAACACGGTGTTTTACCAAAAATGTTCAAATGAATCAGCCCTGAAACGTTCAAAAGAACGATCTCAGGGCTGAGGGAATTTAAAATTTTTCAAAAGGAAGTCTACTAAGCTTTCTTTTGAATAAAATGTTTGTTTAATTTTCTTAAAATGGACTGTAGCGAAGTCTACATTCTTCCAAACGACAATTTTTGTGGTACCTCTTTTGAAGGTATACGGATTTTTATCTGGTTTGAAACCCCAGGCTAGCAAAGTTTGCTTCATAAGATATACTAAAAATTTTCTAAAGGAGGTAATGTATATGTTCAATAGTAGCAATATACGTAAAGTACTGAACTTTGGCACTGATTGCGACCTGAGCCTTCACTCAGGGTACAGCAAAGGTGGGAAGCATTTTTGAGAAAACCAAATTTTTTTGGAACTTTAACAAAAAATATTTTTGGTATTAGAATATGTTCAATATACGAAAATTTCGATTTAGTGTTGGGTTGGATTACAAACCCCCAACTTTACAGTTTAGCCTCCGATAGTATCAAAGGTACGACTTTCTTCTGACATTTCATAATTTTTCTTAAGAAAATTTCAGTTTCTTTATATTTATTTTAAAAGCAGGCAATGAAAATAATTATAACTGAATCTCAACATAAATTTTTGATAAGCGAAAATTATGATCTAACCCCAGAAGAGATGGACCAGGTTAGGGAATTAGCTAGAAAAAGAGCTGTTCAAACATTAGAAAATTTGAAGAAAAATGTAGGTGAATTAACTCAAAGGATAGAGAGAATGGAAAATATTGATTATTCAAAAATACCTCCAGATGTTGCTGAAACACTTAAAGAAACCATGGATACTCTTTATAAGGAAACATCAAGAGATTTAAAATATAATAAAAAACAACTGGAGGAATTTGATCTGGAAGATTCTATTGAAAAACTTGTTAAATGGGATTTAAGTTCTGCAAACGGTATAAGTCATGAGTTCAGATATCAAAAATATAAGAAGGAGGCATTGAATCGTAAATTAACAAAAGAAGATATAATCAATTTATTTGTCACAGCTCTCGAAGGTGGATCCAATTATTGGTATTACGTAGGAAATTCTGATAAGATTAATAATACAGGCGAACCATCATCTGAAGAAATTGGTAAGTTTATATTGAATGGTGGTGAAGTAATATTTTATGATAAAGAGCTCGTGGAAGAAATTTTGGGGAAAATGGATGATTCTTATTATCATATTCAAGGTGATATTGTGGATGAAAAATTATTCGCTGAAGATAAAGAGAAAGCATTATTGGGGCGTGTCGATATGGATTCAATTTTGAAAGGGATCAGTATTACTAAAGAAGATTACCCTGAAGTTTGGGAAAATATATTATTGGAACAATATGATGCAAATGATGCTGACGTCTTTCTGCAGTTGTGTGTGATGGGTGAAGTTGTATTTGGTTAAAAAATTTCTAAAGAAAAAAAAACGCTTCCTTTTGGAAGCGTTTTGGTTTTTATGAAGAGTGGTTTTTGGCAGCTGTTTAAAATCTAAATCTAAATATCCCACTATTAAAAAGCTTTTTAACCTGTGGATTATATTTATTTGCTGGAGCATTTTTATATTGTGAAAAATCATCTTTGGTTAATTTTCTTCCCATTCGTTTTTCTAAACAGTTCATACAAAGAGTATTTGATTCATTACCATATTCACTCCAGATGTCATCATTTACCATATACATATCGTAATCATAAGTACCACAATCCTTACAAGTGAATCTTTCAATCTCCTCTTGAGGTATATCGGTTTCTTCTTTGATAATTGCTTTTACAATTTGTCTGAGTTCGCTTAATTTGATTTTCATAAAGATTTTTTTATCTTATTTCTTGGTGTTTGTATAGAGTGAGAGCAAGTTCCCAGTTGTTTTCTGCTATATCTATTAGTTTATCAATTGTTTCTTTGTCTTTTTTCACACGTCTTAATTTTTTAAAGTAATAAGCCATCATTTCGCCTGGATCCGCTACAATAGTCAAATTACGTTCTCTTGCTTCTTTAAATTCAAATGCAGATTTTATTACGTAATCAGAAAAAAAGTAATTTTTTACGCTTAATTTAACTTCCCCTGTTGTAAAGAAATATTTAGCTTCATTAGCAGTTAATTTATAGTAGGTTTCATCAGAATTTTCAGATTTTATCAAATTATCTTCAAAAGTCCTAAGAATTTTATCATATGATAGTAGATCCCCACTAGGATTGAAAATACTATCAGTTGAGCGTTTAAATCCATTACTACCAACTTTTTCAGAATATATTTTTTCATATTCTTCTTTAGTTTTTATCTCATTTAATTCATCCCAAGAAATATTATTTAAAGGCATACCAAAATAAAAACCCCATTTTATTTCAACGCCATTTTTATTTACAAATACACCTATACCATCAGGTTTTCCTTTTTCAATATTTCCTGTAAATTTTCCTCCTTCATAAGGGAAATCTTTAAAAAAAAACTCATTCAATATTTTTTTGTTTTGTTCTTCTTTGATAATTGCTTTTACAATTTGTCTGAGTTCGCTTAATTTGATTTTCATGAAATTTTATTATAAATATTCTCTAAAGAAAGTTTTAAAATTTCTTCAGAAAAATTTGGAAATGCCAAAAGAAAGTGAGACTTTTGTTCCCATTAAATCACTGTTAAAACATTTGACTTATGAAATCTGAGATTATTGAAAATCTTTCTAAAGAAATCAGAGTACTTTCTTCTGATGAAGTTGAGGCTGAAAAAGCTGTTTTTATGTTAGAGCGCAGCATCATGGTTTTTAATATGGACTCCAATAAGGATGCTTTGGTTGAGTATGTTAAACGCCAGCTTGATACACACAGAAAAGGTGCAACCTGGTATGCAGAACATTATGTATTAGCTGGTGAATCATTTTTAAAATACGTTTCTCATGGCGAAAATATATAGGGCATATTATTACAGTGGCTGCAAAGATTGGAAAAAGCCTGAATGGAATCACCTGATGTACAGAGAAACCTTTCCAACTTTCAAGCAGGCAAAAAATGATGTCGATCGGATCCTGATGTATGAAGGAAGAAAAGATATTGTTTCTGAAGAAATCGATGAGAAGAATGGAACTTATGAAATTCGCTATATCTGTGATGATGCCAGGAAGTTTCAGCATTACAAGAAAATCGAGATCCGTTGTGAAGAGGGTGTTGCTCCAAAGGCACCTAAAGCTTCTGAAGAAGTGAAAGTTGAGAAGCCAGAATCTAAACCTCAAAAGAAAACTGAAACTTCCAAAGGGAAAAAAAAAGAATTGAAATATATCTAAAACTTTTTAATTAATTTTATTTTTAACTTTTTAAATTTTTAACTTATGAAAACGTATAGCTTAAAGTTTTCTGTCACAGAAACACACACTCTTGAACTTAAAAAAAAACCTACAAAAAAACAACTCGATACACTTAGAAAGATGAGTACTGGAGAAATGTTAGCAGATAGTGTACGTGCTGAATTATCTGATCTGATATATTTAGAACTTGAGCATAGTGTAGAAGATGTTACCCCTGAAAAATATCATTGGTTTGAACTTTGTGAAGGTGATGAAAAAACTTTAACTTATAAAGGATAAAACAAAAGTCCTGTGGCGGAATTGGTAGACGCACCGAAAGGTAGGAACGGTATGGAACCCGATTAAATAATCCTAATTACAGGTTCAAATCCTGTCAGGACCACAAATTAATAAATATGAAAAATAAGATATTAACATTAATTTTCTTTTCATTAGGAGTTTTATGTTTTTATATTTTTGCATGTCAAATTGAATATGATAATTATTTCATTACAAGTTTATGGCTGCATATTTCTCAATTTTTCTTTTTTGGAGCCATATATTATTTTCATTTAACCTTTAAAGAAAATAAAAATCATGATAAAGAAAAATAATTTTATTTCTTCAGAAAATTATTTTAAAATTTCTTTTGAAAAAATTTGGAATTCTGAAGAAGGTTTACTACTTTTGTTACTACAAATTTGAATCATTAAAATTATAGCATTATGGAAGAGTTAATTAAAATCAAATCTGAAAACGGTATACAACTGACAGATCGAGAATTGGCTGTCAGATGGTGGGGGAGACGTTCTGAAGAAGAAAAGAAAGTTCTTTTAGAAACATATTTACCTTCTTATGAAATAAGCAGTGTAACCTATGAAACTATGTATTGGATCTGGTTGAAGCAACAAAAATTATAATTTTTCAAACGAACTATATTATTTAATTTTTAAAAACAACAATTATGGAAACCACAAATCTCGGTAATCAATTTGATACACTTCTTGGTGATATCAGCAAAGAAACACGTTCAGACATGATCCAGATCGACATCAGAAACATTGATGTCAACTGGGAAGAAAATGTTCGTCAGATTTATAACAACATTGAAGCATTATCAGAATCCATCAAGGAGCATGGATTGAAAGAGCCTCTGAAGTTGTCTCGCATCAAAGGGACCGACAGGTATCTTTTGGTGGATGGTCACAGAAGATACAAAGCAATCATGTTTCTTTTGGAGCAGGGGGTTCCAGTTTCCAGGGTGAAAGCTATTCTTGTGAACAATTCCCCAGAAGTTCGTCTTTCAGAGATGATCATCACAGGATTTCAAAAGCAACCTTTGCATCCTGTAGAACAAGCTGAAGCTTTCTTAAGACTGCAGAAATATGGATGGGATGTTAAGAAGATTGCATCTATGCTTTCTGAAGATGGCAAAAACAGGACGAACCTTGTATACCGCTACTTGAAACTTGCCAATGCTCCTGAAGCGATCAAACAGAGATGTTTGAAGGGTGAGATTTCCCACGACACTGTTATCAAAATTATTGAGGATACTGGAGCCGATTATGAAAAGGTTGTGGAGACAGTTGAAGATGCTGTTGCTGCCAACACCATTGTCACAGAGACTGGTGAGAAGGTCGTGAAGAAAGTTAAAACTCGTCAAGTGGAAGCTATTGTAAAACCAAAGAAAGCTGGTTTTATGGAGAAGCTCCGTTTGGCTTCTGATGAATTCTTCAACGAAGGAGAAGAAAACGACATCCTGGAGGAATTCATCAAGCTGGATAACACTGAAGCTTCTACAGAAGATATCAAAGCGTTCTTTAGAAATATTACTAGGAAATCCTAATTGTTGTTACCTGAACCCTCTTAGGAGGGTTCTTTTTAAATTGTATTTCTATGGAACGCAAAATAAAATACTTTGGAATACTTGTAGTATTTCTATTGATACTTCAAATGCCAATTTTTTATAAAATTTCTAAGCTCCAATTAGGCTTCTGGATCGATTTGATAAGCTATCTATCATTAGCTTGTCATATGGCGATTTTTGCTATGGTTGCTATCGAGATAATAAAAAAAGAATTGGAACTTTAAAAAATAATTTAAAACAAATCCTTTTATTTTCATTTGAAAGTATATATATTTGTGGAATAAAATTTTTATAATATGAACCCTCCAAAGAAAAATTTACCAGATTCTTTAAAAAAATATTCCGAAGATTATTCTGAAGATGATCTGGATATATTCCTTCTATCTTTTATAGATGAGGATTATGAATTCAAAACCAGTAATGCCAATGATCCTGATATCTGGGATGGATTCAGTTACCCCGAAGAAGAATACTTTCTTCCTATGGAACCTTCAAACATTCAAGATAGCACAATACAGGTCAACCAAAGACCACTTTAAACCACATTTATTTTTAATACTTTCAAATGAAAATTGCAATTTTTATTTTAGCACTCGGTATTTTCTTGGGAAGCTGCACAACTTGCAAAGAAAAATGCTGTACCGAAAAGGAAAAGCAGGACTCTACCAAAGTTGCTGTAGATACAGTTGTCGTTGACACTGTTTCCAAAGACTCAGCTAAGTAATTTTAAGTTAAGCTTAACTCTGGCTTCTGAAGAAATTTCAGAAGCCTTTTTTTATTCTAAATTAATTTCCAACTTAATTAATTTTATTTGGCTTTCTTAAGAAACCACAAAACTTTCTTTGGGGTATTTCCCCTACAGTATATATTAAAAGTGTATGTGTTCTATATTATTCAATATAATATTCTTCTTTAGTTAATACTTTTGAGATTCTTTATATCTATATTATGAAACTCAAAAGTATTGATCTAAACAGTCTAAAACGAAGTAGTGATGGGGCTTTCAGCCTATTCTATGCTTTTTATATTAATTTTTAGCATTTTTTACAAAAAAAACAGGTGGACAACTTATGTTATTCACCTGTTTGCGGTCGAGCCATTTATTTTAGATTTAAGACACTTTTATTTCTTAGGCTTGGTCTTAGTCCCACTTGGCTTAGTTTTTTCCTCCTGTCCAGCTTCAGGTTCATTCTGAAGGGATGTAGATTTGTCCAAGTAATTAAAAATTTGTTTTCTTTTGGATTTGATAAAGCTTGTGAGGATGGAATCAGATTTTCCATTGATGGCTGAGAAGTTCTCAAGGATTGATATGATGTATTCGGTCATAATATAGATGACCAGGATATTGTGTAGGGTATAGAAGAAGTACTCAGTAATTTCCGAAAGAACATCTGGGTTGTCAACATAAGAAAGATAGAAGCTGTTGGTAACGAGTAATAGTCCAAGCCAAACAAAAATTTTAAGTCCGAATCTACTAAACTTTCTGCTGACGATTGGAATTCCTTTTACTACACTGGCACAAAGTCCTGTTATTAGTTCTAGGATTGCTGCAAAAATAAATCCAACGATAGCCATTGAAGATAGTCCAAGCCAAATTTCCAACGTAGCAAAGATGGAAAAGCTAAGGATCGAGAATGGGAGTGTGAATAGAAGTAACTTTGGGTGGACAAGAGAGTTAAAGAAGTCCGAAAGGTTTGCAAAGCCAAATTGGTGGACAAACAGATCGAGCTGGGATTCAATAATGGAGATGAGTGGTTTCATATTTTTTATAAATAAATATTCAATAAATATGATAGCAGTCAAGAATTTATGGGCTGTCCAAAAGAAAAAAAGGGTAATATCCTGAAGACATTACCCTTGGTTAGTTTAAGGTGGACAACTTAGAATAGATCTGCGTTTGAATATAAAAGTTCCGAGTCTTCTTTAGAAGGTTCAACAATTACAAAAGTGTCCAAGATTTTTTCAGAGATTTTTTTGATGAATGCTTCGACTGTTGTGAAGTAGATCTTTGATCCATTATGATTAGAGCATTCAATATGGATTCCATTATCTTTGTACAGTATTACGAATGAGCTTATCTCCCTGTCCAAGTAAAGAGGTTCTCCTCCATTAGTCCCTTGAACTTTGTGGAACAAGTTATTTTTTAAATCTTCTGGCGTGTCCAGAAATACATTCAAGGGGGTACCTTTAGGATTTCTGTAGCCTTGTTGATGTACATAGTATAAGAAATCAATAACTTCACAATACGATTGATAGATCACTTCCTTCTTATAATTTTCCAAAGAAAGTTTATAATTTCTTTCGATGGTTTTTTGTTCCTTAAGAGTGTCAAAATAATTTTGATAATTCATGTTGATTAAGTTTTAAGATTAATGTTTACATCCTGCAGCGGACATAATCATAAATAATGTTACAAAAAGTATTAATTGGAACCATCTGACTCTTCTTGCGAATATAGTTTCAAGTCCATAGCAGATTGAAAATCCGAAGCAGAATAAGGCTACTATTTCTCTAAATATAGGTTGGTCGCTGACTGCATCATAAATATCGAAAGCCCATACAAAGCTGATTGCCCACCAAAAGATTGCTGTTATAACTTTGAAAACGAACATAGCTTTAAATTTTAATAGTGAAATGATAGTAAAAATACAAAAGAAATTTCAAACTTCCAAAGAAATTCAAAATTTCTTTTGGAAGTCCAATGTTAAAGATGAACAAAATTCTTGCAGTAGACGAAAAAAACCAAGTTTTTTATGCAGACTGAATCTGCTCTGTTGAGAGCTTGTTCAAGGTTATTATCGATAACTGCTTGAACAAAGCTTCCACCTAACAGAACTTTATCTCTTGTCATCATAATGGTTGCAGCAATATGGCAAACATGGTATTCATCTTCTCCAATTGGCGCAGGTATGCCATTATAAAATTGTCCGAAAGCTTTTTCAGCTAATATATAATATTTTTCCATAATAAAGTTATTTTTGTACAATAAATCGATCAACTTTAGAAATTAGTTTTGAATTTATCATTCAACTGGTCGAAAAGGTCGTTGATTTTATCAACTTCTTTTTGGTAGTAATCTTTCAACTCTTGGTGTTCAGCTTTGTCCATCTCATAGATATAAGTGTTCCTTAGAGTCAAAGTATTTGCCGTTAGGAGAACGAATTGTTCTTCTGTTAATTTGAAATTTTTCATAGTCTTTAAAGTTTTAATAGTAATTTAAATATTGTTCTTAGATTCCAACCATTTTGAATATTCAAAATCTATGATGTCTTGCTTAACCTCATACACATTGTCATTGTAACGGTACAAATCATCTTCTTCTGACCAATAAATCAAGTCCAAAAATTCTTGTTCCACATAAGTTACGTTATATGTCCCATCGGCATAAACCTTTGCTGTTCCGTATACCTCACAGCTATCTTCATCAAACTCGGTTTCGGCATCCAAACCATATTCTCTACAGAGTATAGCCAAATCTTCAAGATTAGGTGTCCACTTAGTCATATACCTTATTGAAAATTCTGTCCCATCAGCTATTTCATTTGGTTCATCTTTAACGATAAAACAGAAGTAACCATTTTTTATATTCTCGCTGTGTATGGCTTGACCTTCATTGTATCTTTCTTCTGTGTAAGCAGCTTTGTTAATAGCATTGGTCAAAGCTTCGATTTTGTCCGAACTTCCTTTGAAAGAAGTAAAGTTGTTGCACCAATTCGGCATAAGTTTAAAGTTTTAATAGTGATTTAAAAATAAGAGCGTAAGCGATTAAAATTGTCCAACAAAAATACAAAAGAAATCTTGAACTTCCAAATGAAATCCAAGATTTCTTTTGTGTAAACCCAAAATTTTTATTTTGAAATAATTTTATTTGTTTCTTTCGATTTCGGCATCGTACAGAACTTGCCATCTCAAAGGAATGTTTTTAATACAGACAAATTCCTCATCCTCCTCAAGTTGCATCTTATTATTCATTAACTCAATCAGCGAGGTGTAATGATAGACAATGTCCAAACTCTCCTTCGGACAATTATTCTTTGTGTCCCAAGCGACAAAATCTTCTCTGAGGATGTTTGGCAGTTCTATTGGGGGAAACATATTATGCCAATTCTCTTTTACACAATAATCGCTGTCCATATCAAGCAAATGTTCAATGTCATTAGTTGCATAATGCATTCTATTATATTCATCCATGTTCAAGTGAATCGAAATTCCCGAAAGTGTTTCGGCAGAACTATTGTGAATGATAGCGTGTAATTCACTCAACACTTTCTTTGCACAATCCATTCGGTTTTGGATTTCAAGCAATTTGATTTCAAGAAGCACCATCTGTGCTAATACTTCTTTAGAGTGTACATCTTTGTTTGCATTTGGATTGGCAATCAACTCTCTGAGTTCTTTAAATTCTTTTAGCATAATCTTTAAGTTTTAATAGTGAATAAGTGATTTAAAATTGTCCAACAAAAATACAAAAGAAAGTTGACATTTCCAAGAGAAGCATCAACTTTCTTTTGAAATAATATTATTTTTTTTCTGTTCCGTATTCTTCAATATAATACGCCACATCATTCCAAGTTATGCCATAACTTGCATCATGATGCTTAATCATATCCTCCAAAGCCTCTTGCGCTGCTTCTTTGTCTATGGTGTATGCCGAATCGTTATATTCTATAAAATCCTGCACAGACCACTTGATGGATTCTTTTTTGTACTGCTGAAATTCAGCCAGTAATTGCTCATACATTTCTTTGTAATTTTCCATAGCTGTTATAGTTTAATAAATGTTTAATAATTCTTTTTCTACTGCATTGTAAAAGTTGATTTGGTTTACATTGTGCTTGTCTCCGTTAAACTTTTTTAGGTCTATCAAATACTTTCTTATCTGTCTTAAAAATTTCTCATTAGATTTGAAAGCATGCTTCTCTACCTCTATGAATTCTAAGACTCTTTTTTTAGTCGCATAATAAGTTACCTTTCTCATAGCTGTTATAATTTAAAGTGATTAAAACCAATCCAACTCAAGTAGTGAGATTTTACCCTCTAATATGCCTTGCATTGTCTCTTTGCTAACAATCGCATTTACCCAACCACCGCAGGTTTCTGTGATGTCAAATTTGTCCTCAGACATTCTGTAAACATCACGAGTAATCAACCCGAATTTCCAATCAATAGAATGTCCAATTGGCAAGTTCATAATTTTTTCCATAGCTGTCATAATAGTATAAATTTTAATTGTGAATTAATTGTAGTACAAAAATAGAAAATACTTTTCACATTTCATAATTTATTTTGAAATTTCTTTTGTAATAATTACTTTTTCAATAAATTTCCCATGTACGAAAATATCCCCCAATCCAACTTCATCTGTTGACAATACGGTTGCCAAGCAATATTCTAAGATTTCTTGTCTGTGTTCTCTTGCAATATCATCCTGCTCACCTTTCAAGCGATAAACAAACTCTCTTGGTTCATCTGCATCATTTTCAAATGCGTGAATCAGTTTTGTGTTGACATCATAAAAGATATCAAAGGTGTTGTCATTGGTAGTGTTGTCAGCCAATTCAATTTGCTCTAAAAATAATTCTAACATAGCTGTAAGTGTTTAAATAGTGAATTAAAGATAGTGTAAAATTACAAAAGAAATCTCGAACTTCCAAATGAAATCCGAAATTTCTTTTGAAATAAATTAAAATACTTTTGAGTAATCTTCTTTGTTAAAGAGTTTTATAATATCTCTCAATACATCTGTATAATTCTCAAGAGGAATGTTTATACTAAATTCAACGTAACCATGCCCAGTACCATCCCCTAAAAAGTTTTTATCTGCTTTTGAGGTTTCTTTATACTTTTCATATAACTCTCCTAAGCTAATAAATTGAGTGCTTTCTCTATAACCTAATACTTTCATTTTAAACTTAACAGAATCCTTTGTAGCGTAAAATGAAGGCACTTCATATCTTTGACCTATTTTGCCTAAATGAATAGTGCAATAGGAATTGTAGTCGTGTACTTCAACATTTATTCTAAATACATTTGAGAGGTCATTTGCTAATGTTTTTGCAAATGCTTTGTTTCTTTTAACGTTATCAATTTCGGTTCTTTCAGAATCCAACATTGCTTGAAGAAATAAGTTTTCCATAATAGTATAAATTTTAATAGTGAATTAAAGATAGTGTAAAATTACAAAAGAAATCTTGAACTTCCAAATAAAATTCAAGATTTCTTTTGTGTAAACCCAAAATTTTTATTTTGAAATAATTTAAAATACTTTGGCGTATCTATTTAATTTAAACAATGATAGAATATCCTTTAGAACATCATCATAATTCTGAAGGGGAATTTGTATTCTAAACGTAACGTTACCATGCCCACTTTTCTCATTTAAGAAATTATTATCTGCTGTAGCTGAATCTTTATATTTCTCATATAAATCTCCTAACAGCCTTCCAAAAAGTTGCGACTCACCTCTATACCCCAATACATTCATATTGAATATGACACCATCTTTTTTAGCAATAAAGTATGGGCAATTAAATCTTTGACTCATTGTTCCAACATAAATTTGTGAAGAATCAATAGAATCACTGATTTGCAAATTTATTTGAAATACTTTCGAAAGGTCATTTGCTAATTTTCTTGCGAAATCTTTGTTTGCTTTAATGTTATCAATTTCAGTTCTTTCAGAAATTGGCATTGCTTGAAGAAATAAGTTTTCCATAATAGTATAAATTTTAATAGTGAAATAAATAGAATGTAAAATTACAAAAGAAACTCCAAACTTCCAAATAAAATTCAGAGTTTCTTTTGTGTAAACCCAAAATTTTTATTTTGAAATAATTTAAAAGTTACATTTCACGAACCCATTCATCAGCATCATCATTTGAGATTCCGAATTTTCTACAGAGAATATCCACAATTATATCTTGTGTAATAAACTCTTCTTCGTCATCAGTATCCATACAATTTCTTACAATGCCTTCTTCTACAAGAGAGTCAACAATTTCAATAGCCAAATCTCTAACGTAATCCAAATCTTTCGGGAAGTTAATCGTTTCCATAATCTTAATGTTTAAATAGTTAAATAATTTAATTGTAGTACAAAAATAGAAAATACTTTTCACATTTCATAATTTCTTTTGAAATAATTTTATTACATTAACGAATTCCTTTATTCCATCGACCTCGGAATAATCTGCCATTTTCTTTATCATTATTATTATAAGCATAAAACAAATCACCATAATGTGATGTAGATAATAAATCTACATTATCATAAACGGATAAATCCACCTCTTTTTCAGGGTAATACCAATCGGTATTATTTTTTAACCAACCCCAACATTCGATAGTTATTTTACCATTTTCCATAAAATCAGAAAAACTTTGCATAAAATAAATTTTAATAAGTGAATTAAATATTTGACCCTACAAAGATATGCAAAGCAATTCACATTTCCAAATGAAATCCAAGATTTCTTTTGAAATAATTTTCAATAAATTTCATCTAAGTCGATTCCGTGAGTTTCATACCACCATTCTTTTGACTTATTAGAATGTTTATCCTTTAATCTGTTATATCGTTCCAAAATTTTGTTTTGGCGTTCAATTTCATTATTAAAAAACTCATGTTCTAATACTTCTCTACACTTGTATATTTCACGAAGTATTTTACGTAAAACATAACCTTGTTTTAGATTAGAGGGTATATAACCACTTTCTATAATTTTTAGAGCCGTATCTTTGAGTGTTTCAACTTTATCTATTTTTTTACCATTGACAAACATTTCAAGTCTTTCAAGCCCAAATCCAACATCAATACAATTATCAAGTGGGTTGACAATATTACCAATTTCAATACCATCAACAAAAAATTCTGTACAATAACCTCCTATTTCACCATCGCTCCAATGACAGTTTTCATCGTCTACTATTACATCCTCAATGCCCAGTTGATTATAATATCCAAGCCACTCTTTTCTGTCACTATGAATTGTAACATAATCGGGTGTAATACCTATTTTTTTTAAGAATGTAACCCAAAAGATAATAGTATCTTCAATAGACATCTCTCTGAATGAGAATAACCCAATCATATTAAAATAGAGCAAATGGGATAAATCGCCTATTTCTTCAAAGTCATTCATTCGAATACAAGCTTGAACATTTGAAACAGTATTTTTATATTCGCTATCTTTGAATTGACATTTGAATTTTTGCATTCCTGCAGGGCAAAACAAAGTTGTATTGTCATAAGGATTTACTTTGTTTTCAATGCTAAAGAAGATATTTTTTTCTTCGCAAAATTTTTGGTATTCTTCAATAATATTCATAAAATAAAATTTAATAAGTGAATTAAATATTTGACCCTACAAAGATATGCAAAGCAATTCACATTTCCAAAAGAAATGCAAAATTATTTCAAAAGAATTTTAAATTCTTCCTCTGAAGTATTTAAGTTCCTCGTTATAGTTTATTTTCTTTCTAACGAAGTTTAAAATACTTTCCTTTGTAAGTTGCCCACTTGCATCACAAAGTGGATAATTTTGCGTTCTGATGATTTCAGAAGCTGGATATGGGTTGCCTTGATGATTTATGAATGCTGGCAGAAACGTTGACATTTCCAACCTGATAAAACTATTAAGCTTGACACCAGAAAACTTTTCATTTGCTTCCCAGATTGTTACAGCTGCTTTGGCTTGTTCAACATAATTCATTTGAAGCAACTCTTCTTTAGAAACCTTTAAAAGTTCTCTTGCGTGATCACCAAACATTATAAGTCCAGCAAAGCCACCACCATCAGCTTTTGGATCCATACCAGATTCACCCCACATTATAAGCAAACAGAATTTCCAATCCAATTTTCTGGCATCACCAAAAGATTTCAATACTTTGACAAACTCTTCCCTTTCAACATCAGGAACCTTGCAAAGCAACTCTTTGACATCTGAGTGTTCAATTTCAATGGGAAGAGGTACCTTTATTGAATGCGCATAATTTTTTGGCGCAGCAGCGATCAATGTAATACATAAAAAAATAGAAGTAAAAATTGTTTTCATAATAAAATTGTTTTAAATAAAAAAACCCTTGGGCTCACTACTTCCCAAGGGCAATTCACTATTAAACTATAAGAACTTTTTCTTTGGGAACTTATGAGTTATTCCCAGGAGCATTTTTGTTTTCGATTGTATTTTTTAGCGTTCTTATGGACTTTTTTAATCGCATAAAACCCATGCGGATGCTTCTCCAGATAGACTTCTCTTGCACCAGAACCGCAAGCTTTCTCAAGAATTTTATTTGATTTTTTCATAAGTGGCTGTATATCATATTATAAATAGTATCCAACTATATAAAAAGTGTATCACCAACTTTGGTGCCAGAAAATAATCTGGCTTCAGAAACTATAAATTTTCTAAATTGGGTGCTTTGCATATAGTTAAATCTGATGTCATCTTTTATTTTTGTGAGGGGTCTTCTTGTGTCCTCTTTAGTAGATTCAGATATTTGTTCTTTGGATTCAAGGAACCCGAACAAGTACAACTTGTCATCCTTCTTTTGTAGTCCAACCCCGATATTTTCATAAGGGTCCTTCCAATTGGAGTCCTCAGAAGCTTTCTTAGGAAACATAATCTTCTGAAGAATTTCTTGTCTAGCTTCTTCATAAACCTGCTCTTCAAAAGAAAGGTTTGAAAGTGTATTGATGTCATGTCCAATGCATTCATAGACATTCTTCTTGATATCTATAAGGTATTGTGCTGATTCTCCTTTGGAGTTGGTGTATTCCATACAGATGCATCTTACATCTTCGGTCAACTCATTCCAGCGATTTGAAACTTCTGTTACTTGCATAATAAATATTTTAATTGCAAATGTACAACTTTATTTTTTAAAAAAGAAGGGTTCAAAGGAAAAAATTTTAATTTTCTTAAGAACCCTCCGAAAACTCAAAATTATACTAATACCTAAAGTACAAAACAAGGTACTGAAACTATATGTCCAGCTTCATTTCTTACAACAGCTGGATGTCCAGTTGCAGGTGCAAGACAATCAGTTCTCCCTTGAAGCTTTGCAGCTGTCAGAACCACTGCTGAAACTATAAAGAAAGTTCCCTCTGCTGAATCGGGCAGGTCTTGAACTGTCCCAAACACTTGGGAACAAATTCCGTTTTCTATTTCAGAGAATGTCGCAGAAACTCTTGCAACAGTCCCAGATTTTACAAATACTGTCCCATCGTTGAAAACGATATCGTGTGGGGTGCAATTGATGAATGTAGCAGTCATAGTAGTAAAGATTTAAATGTTAATAAAATTTTTCAATGCTGCTTTGCCTGCAATGGGTTTAGTGTGAAAAAATACGGGCTTTAGGGTTTCCCACTCCCTTTTTTTTTTATTTTATAAACAAAATCCCGATTTTTTCTTTGACTTCTTTATATTCACGAAATAGTCTTTTTAGTTTTAAAAAATAAATTGGTGGCGTATTAATTATTTCACGCCTTAACTCCCAATATCTATCAATTAGTTTATCCATTCAATTTTCTTTTTGCTTCAAACAAATCAAACATTTGCTCTCCAGTTAGCGATAATGTAATCCTGCAGCCATCTGTATGAGTGCCTGTTATTTCATCTTCCCTCTGCACTCAGTTGTAATACTAAATAATGCTTGTATTTCTACACACTATTCATTAGAAGGTTTTCGTTTTATACCTCATAGATTACAACTGCTCACCCTTGGGAACTGATTAACTTACATACTCAAGGTTGTCATCCTTGTACTGTTCCTGAAGACTTTACAGGTTTCACATTATGTAATTCATTCTGACTTGTGTAACAGTCTTATTAATCAGGTAGTTTCACATCTTAATAAGACATTCACTACTTTAAGTGAGTTGTGGTGCATTAAAAAGAGCAGTTTGTCTACATGCTCAGATATACGCAGAATATCAATGCCTTTCTATGTTCTTTAATAAATTATTGCGCATTAAAATTGCAGAACCTAATCTTTCAATTTTAGTGTGAAAAAAAAGGGGGCAAATGCCAAAGGGAAATCGCCCCCCACTTCACTAATTAAAACACTATATGGATGGAACTAAATTGCTTTTTAATACCTCTTGT
>Ga0181362_1000057_pt1 | contig 19948 bp, 31 predicted proteins | sample Su13NDMM110SN_FD_130095 | JGI IMG/M metagenome (GOLD analysis project Ga0181362, IMG submission 130095) | Freshwater viral communities from Lake Michigan, USA - Su13.ND.MM110.S.N | ecosystem: Environmental > Aquatic > Freshwater > Lake | place: USA: Michigan | collected 2013-07-16 | reverse complement strand
GTCATCAGGTAGGCGAGGCTGGTGGGTGGGCGCGGCTAGCATGTGGGTGAGAGGCATGGGGAGGATCGTGGGCGCGGCGTGAAGGGTGATGCCAGTTCCACAGAAGGCGGGCGAGGGCAAATAATGTCAGACATTATTTAGATTAGATAAGATTGCATAGATGCTTATAGGTTTTAGTAGTGTTCACTATGTTCACTATGTTCACTCACCAGTGAACAAGGTTTTTGCAGGGTGTTCTGTTCGTAAGTACTTGTTATATATATATATTTTAATAATAAATAATAGTAGTGTTCACTTGTTCACTCATTTTCAAAATTACACCGTCCCTAAAATATCCTACTAAAAACTATAAGCTCTTTTATACACAGTAAATGGTGTCAGCTCGAGCCTTTTTGCAGGTGCGTATCATCAGTGAACAAGTGAACATTACTACAACTAATCGCGCTAACCTAGTATCCATGAGCCTTTCCGCCGCAACGCCGCCAGTGAACATTGCCTCAATCCAGTGAACAAATCAGTGAACATTGCCTCAATCCTAGTTTTAAATTCTCGTTAAGAGATCACTCACCCACCTATACAAAGTAAAGCTCGTCCAATCCTAGTTTTAAATTCTGGTTAAGAGATCACTCACCCCTGCCAAAGCTCACAGTGCCTACTCAAACTTGGTTTAAAAAACTACTTACAAAAGTACTTGACACAAGGTTGATACAGGGTTATAATAGATGTTAGGGTTGGGAAAGCGTCTTATTAGGTGACACACCACTAGCACTCAACCGAAATAATGTCCGACATTATTTTTGCAAACCGTTCTTTAACAACTTGATGTATCCGCATGGGTCTGGGTCTGATGTATGACCGTGACCTGCCTATTCCTGTGCGGAGCAAACCACATGGTCTTTATGACGGGCGTCATATTGGGAGTGGTGCGTATTGTGTTGGGTTCAGATATATCGAACCCCAGAGCTTTTACTTAACTTATTTTAGCCACTACACATTGTGCATCTGTGCCCCTTTCCTGAGCCAAGCCGATGCGTTCGGGTGTGAGGAGTAAAAGTCTCTAGCTAATAGTTGGTAGTGCGTGCCTATCTTATTGGGGTGTCCCCGTTCGGGCTAACTGCTGTCTATTAGTTTCGCTAGCACAGTGCGTCAACTGTGCGTGTGCTGGAGGATCTAGGTACACAAGAAATTCACAAAGATCTTATGGAAACAGAAGATTTAACTAGGGGATGTGATATGGGGTGCGCCGTGCGTCCCCTGACCTAAGTCTTTTTAAGTAGTACAAACAGTCGGAATAATGTCCGACATTATAAGGAGAGTAGCTATGAGTGAGCGCATGAAGGGAGTATGTCTATTGTGCGGCGATACATTCAAGTGGGCTAGGTTTCAGCTTGGGTACAAGCTGTGCCTCGACTGCGGTGAGGATGCCGCACATAAGGTCAAGCACACAATCGTCCCGTCCCACAAAAGCAATTACATAGTCATCACAGATATGGATGACCTCAAAGACTTAAACCCGAAGTACATAAGGAGTGCGAGATGAACATTAAATACCTTGACTGCAACGAAATCCCATACGAAGAAGTAAATCTACCTGACCCAAGGAGTAGTGAAATGAACATTATTAAGCCAACTAAAGAAGAGTGGATTGACTGGGCACACGAGGCAACAGCACCACACCTACCATGCCTGTTGACGGACGATCCGACATTCGTGTACTACAACTCTAGCAATACTGATGTGACCCGCACATGGCGTAAGTACGGATGGAAGCCCGCCTCAGAACTTAAGGAGAGCTTAAATGAAAATAATGTCTGACATTATTCTGTGGACGGTGGGCGTTGTCTGCCTAGTCGTGTTGTTTTGGTTGTGCCTAGTACTTTAATTTAAATCCAAGGAGAGTAACCATGAGTATCAGAGTCTATGAGCAGTTCAAAGAGTTGTATCACTCAGTCAAGCCCATTCGTGGCAGAGCGGTAGAGGTGCGCCCAATCGGTGATCGTAGGCGTGACGATGAGCAGGTGATTTGTAAAGTGCAGGACGATGGACAGGTAGCGTATGGTGCACGACTGCACTCAACGGATGTGTTTTTTGTACTGCCTAACGGTGACCTGCTATATAACTCAGGTGGGCATCACTCTAACCTAACCTCAGAGTTTGCGAGTTCTCTCGTGCGAGGTATCAATGTAGTTAAGAAGTTCGGTCTGTTATGGCTGATGCGTGATGTAGGCACAGAAAAGTTCTGCGCTGTGCTAGACAGCCCTGTGCTGGTGAAGTGGGACACAACTAACTCCAACTACGAGCACTATCGCCTCGAGAAACCGACCACGGTAGTTAGAAGGATGGCGGATCCAATCAAGCTCAAGGTGGCTCGTGCGCCCATACAGAAGTTTAAAGATTATGTGACAGCAATACTCAGTATGTCCGAGGGTGTCGTGTCTAAGCAGTTGCTAGATGCACACATAACAAACCCTGATAAGGGTAGCGGGCATAACTATTCTTTTTGGCACTCGTACCTGACCCTCGACAACGAGAATTATTCTGTGTCCGAAATGTACAACTTCAGCTTCAATCAGGTTGTGATGGACAAGATCTATGAGTACATGTCAAGCACAGACGAGGACAAGTGCATGGAGATGTACCCCAAGCTATTAGTAATGATTGCTATGACTAGCAGAAACCAAACATCCGATGGTGGTGGAGAGATAAGTATTACCCAAGCTAAGCGGGTGATAGATAGGGTAGTGGTTAGGTGCAATGATACAACCCAAGAAGTACAGCAGGTTGTCACTAAGCCTGTCGATAACTGCATCAAGGTTGTGACTAGCACATGATTGACTCAAGTATGTATAAGAGTTATAATAGTAATAGAAGTAATAACTATATAAGAGTGTTCTTGTCAGCCAATAATGTCTGACATTATTTTTTATTCAAGGAGTAGTAAACATGGCTTCAATCAATTTCGGTTCTTCCCTTTCTCTTAACGAGTTTGCAAACGCTATCGCAACAGTAGGCGATCAGGTAACTATCATTGGTCAAGGCGAGCCGGGAATCGGTAAGTCGGCAATGCTCAAGACCGTCTCTGCTAGGTTCCCTGACTACGAAGTGGCGTACATCGACTGCACCCTGCTAGACCTAGGGGACTTCGCACTTCCTTATACAGAATTGGCATCAACGGACGGGAGCTTGAAGGTCACCAAGTTCGCACCAAACGCACGCTTTAAATTTCAATCCAACAAGCCGGTCATCGTGATGCTTGATGAGATCGGCAAAGCTATGAAGGCGGTGAAGAATGTGTTGCTCACACTCATGCTTGAGAAGCGTATCGGTGATGTGCAGTTACCTGAAGGCTCTATCGTATTCGGGACTACTAATCTTTCTACTGATGGCGTTGGTGATAGCCTTGAGGCTCATGCTCGAAACCGAGTCTGCTTTGTTACTGTACGCAAGCCTCACGCTGGCTTTAACGGTGATGGCTCAGTTGATTCTGATTCTTGGGGTGCTTGGGCTTTGGATAACAACATCGCACCGGAGGTCATCGCTTGGGTGAAGCAGTTTCCACAAGCACTTGAGAGTTACACCGACAAGGCTCAGTCAGACAACCCCTACATCTTCAACCCCACTCGTGCAGGTCAAGCGGCTTTCGTTACACCCCGTAGCTTGGAGAAGGCGTCACACATCGCTAAGAAGCGTCCGATGTTGGGCGAGTCGGTAACTATCTCTGCACTGGCGGGGACAATCGGTGAGTCTGCGGCTCGTGACATGCAAGCGTTCTTCACAGTTGTGGACAAGTTACCTACATGGGATGCGATCATGCAGAGTCCTGATACTGCGAAAGTTCCTGACGATGCGGTAGCTAAATGTATTCTCGTGTTCTCTGCTATCAGTCGTGTCGAGAAGGACACTATGGGTAAGTGGTTGCGGTATGCCGAGCGTCTGGAGAAGGAGTTGCAGGCGCTGTTCGCTCGCAGTGTGGTGAAGTCCTCGACCAAGCAAGCGATGGCTGTATCTAACAAGGACTTTGTGGCATGGGCGACAACTAATCAGTGGTTGTTCTAATAATGTCTGACATTATTTTTGGAGAGTAACTATGGGTTACAGAAGCGATGTAGCGTTTGCGTTCTATCCGGCATCCGAAGAACACAAGGGTGTAGTGACTCTGTGGTTGAAAGAGAACCTACCCTTTGATACTTGGGATGTTGATGAGTACTGGCTGATTGATGAGGCTCGAGGCACATACATATTTCAAGCTGAAGATGTTAAGTGGTACTCCGAGGATCGTGATGTTGAAGTTATAGAGTCCGCCTTTAACAAGTTTAGAGAGTTGTTTTGTGGTGATGATGCGGTCGGTGGTTGTGAGCATGTCCGCATCGGAGAAGAAATTGCGGACTTAACAACGGAGTACCACGGCGATAGTGATTACAGATTATCCGTAGCTAGATCAATACACATAGGTTAAACAAGGAGAGTAACAATGACTACCAAATTGACAGCAGAACAGCGTGTACAGAAGTCCCATGTTGCGTTGATGAATAACCCCAAGTACTGCATGTACTCCGGTATCTTTATGCTTGGTAAGACCGAGGTAAACGATGACATACCCACTGCCGGTACGGATGGGCGCAACACATACTATGGTCGCAAGTTCGTAGACAAGTTAGATGAGCGTGAGTTGAAGGGCTTGATCTTGCATGAGAACTTACACAAAGCCTTTCGTCACACAACCGTATGGAAGCACTTATACAAAGAGAATCCAAAGATCGCTAACATGGCGTGTGACTTTGTAATTAACCTGATGATCGTAGATAGCGACACAGATGGTAAGGAAGTTACATTGCCTGAGGGTGGGTGCTATGACGAGCAGTATCGTGGCATGGATGCAGGTGAGGTATATCGCAAACTAAAACAAGAGCAAGAGCAGGAGAAGAAAAATGGAAAAGGCAATGGTGATGGCACTCCGAGCGAAGAAAAATCAACGGGCTTTGACGAACACGATTGGGATGCCGCAGATGAGATGTCAGAAGCAGACAAGCAAGAACTTGCTCGAGAGATTGACCAAGCGTTAAGGCAAGGTGCGATTCTCGCCGGTAAGATGAAGGGTGGTATGCCTCGAGAGTTGACCGAAGCAATGCAAGCCAAGATCAACTGGCGTGAGGTGTTGCGTGACTTTGTTAATAGTATCTGTGCAGACAAGGACAACAGCACTTGGCGCAGACCAAACCGTAGGTGGGTGGATCAGGATATCTACATGCCCTCTGCTGTCGGTGAGGCGGTGGGGTCTATCGTTGTGGGTATCGACACATCAGGCTCTATCGGTCAGGCTGAGATCGGACAGTTCTTAGGTGAGTTGGTAAGTATCTGTAATCATGTACAGCCCGAGTCTATCGAGTTGGTGTACTGGGATACCGAGGTTGCCGCACATGAGACATACAACCGAGGTGACTACGAAGCGTTGATGTCCTCAACTAAACCTGCGGGTGGTGGTGGCACTGACCCTCGCTGTGTACCTGCGTACATCGCTGACAAGAAGTTGAAGCCCGAGTGCGTCATCATGTTGACTGATGGTTATGTAGGCTCGTGGGGTGAGTGGTCGCACCCTGTGTTCTGGGGTATTACATCCAAGCGCATCACTGCTGACTGTGGTGTTTCTGTTTATATCGGAGATTAAAAATGGCACGCAATGATGGATTTGCCGCACTGATGGTACGGCACAAAACGAAAGATAATTTCTTAGCCGCTAAGAAACATATCGAGAAGCAACTAGGTTTAACGGATGCCGGTACAGCGTTCACTGTATCAGGTGCGATTGATTTTATGTGCAAAAAAATAATGTCTGACATTATTTCTAACCAAGGAGAGTAATCATGATCGGAAGCAACGCAATGTTAGTCGAGTTAAACATCCCCCTGTGGACAGCTCGCAAGATGGACAAGAAAGTATCTGAGGAAGTAGACAGTGCCAAGGGTACTCATGCTCGTGGTGGTAACTATCACAAGAACTTGTTGGCAGGTTCGGACAAGCTCGAGCGTATTCAGAAGATAGCAGGTGCGGCACGGACATGGCACTACGAGAACACATTGCCTTGGACGGACAAGGGCGCACGCCTGTTGCCAATGAAAAGTTTTTTTGATTACAAGCAAACTCTTAACAACTTTGAGAATCAATTTACGCAAGCTGTTAATGACTTCTGCATAGAGTATCCGCAACTGGTATCAAAATCTGCGTTCACGCTTGGCGGTCTGTTTGATCGGGACGAGTACCCTGATGTTGAGAAGGTGCGTGTCAAGTTCGGCTTTAAGTATTCGTTTAGCCCTGTGCCTGAAGCGGGTGACTTCCGAGTTGATGTGGAAGAAGAAGCACTCAACGAACTCAAGGAGCAGTACGAGTCACTGTACAAAAAGAAGTTGGACGATGCTATGCAAGACACATGGCAACGACTGCATGATGTACTGACGCACATGAGTCAGAAGCTCGACTTCTCCGATGATGCAGTAGACGAGAAGGGCAACAAGCTCAAGCGTTCACCGTTCCATACATCAACCATTACCAATGCAGTCGAGTTGTGTGGGTTACTTACCAAGCTCAACATCACCAACGATCCCAAGTTAGAAGAAGCACGACAGAAGTTAGAGCGAGCATTGGTGAACATTGATGCCGATACGGTCAAGGAAAGCCAAGAGATTCGCCAGAGTGTTAAGGCGAAAGTGGATGCCATACTGGATATGTTCTAAGGAGAGGACGATGATACAACTAACTGAAGGTTTAAAGTATGACGATGTGCTACCTGAACTGCGTCACTTACTTGCGGTTATTCAGCTTAAACATGCTTCCATATCAGAGGATAATTTGTTGGTTAAGTATGTACCGCACCACACACGCACAGACGTTGGGCGGCTAGCGTTCTTTGATAGCAGGTTTGTAAGTGATGAGGACAAGCCTGTGTTTGAAGTGCGGTATGCCGATTCGTACACACGAGGTAAGGACTTGGAGTATGTAATAGATTCAAAGCGAATTCAGAACGAGAAGTTTTCGATTCACAATTCTGACTATCACACCCGCTCAACCGTAGACCCTAAGAAGGCTGTGCGTATAGCTATGGATGTAGCCAAACCATTTAGTTGGTATGAGCTTGGCTTGCGTACAAAGAAGGAGGCGAACCGACAGCACGAGATGTGGATGAGTGAAGGCTCAGGTGTAACTATGTCACTGAACATAGGACACAGAGAGATCTACGAAGAACTTAACAGTCTAGTCAAACAGAATGTTATTTTTACTACCCTTGGGTTCAAGAAGGCTGTTGAGTCTTTGGATTCTTATCGTGAATGGCGGGAGAAACAACAAAAGAGTCCGCTTTTGAACTGTATGGTTGAGGATGCGGGTAAGTACTACTTGGTTAAAGACCCAAAGGTTAACCCCGTAGTGTACGAGGACTTTGACTTACTACCCGAGGGGTACCGCAGTAAGGTGTCGTTGCTACGCATAATGGGTGACAAGCACTTCATCCCCGAGGTTGGGTACAAGGCTGATATCAGAACCTATTGGCTGTACGAAGATACCGTTTGACATCATTAGTACTAGAACTTATACTCATACCAATCCGAATAATAATTCTAGGAGAAAGAGTGAATGAGATAAATAAAATACGAGTAGCAATAAACTATACGAGTATGGGTATCAGTGTGCAGTGTACGGGGGGTCTGAAGTTTTCTAAACCTACGCAGATATGGTTTGAGTACATACCGCAGATACTTGCACCAAAGATATCAGTACTTAGAGTATCGGGCGCAGGCGTTGATATCGAAGGCGTAGGACGTCAAGTAATAACTAATGTTTTTTATATAGCAATAACAACGTCCGAATGGACACAACTTATCAAGGAAGAAGATCATGGGAACACCACGCGGAGCGTTAATGAAGGCGGTTATCAACGCAGTAATTGCTAACCCTTACAGCAGACCTAACGAAATCGGGGAGTTACTAAGTAAAGATGCTAGAGGAGTATCGAATGTACTGAGCAAGCTGTACAGAGACGGTATCTTAGGGCGCAAGAAATGCAGGTACTACTTTAAGAACGCTACACCACGCAAGCAGACTAAGGTAGCCCTAGTTAAAGAAGTAGGGCAGGTTGACGAATCTAAGCAGCTCGAGTTGCCTTTGTTCGCAGTACCTCCTAGCCCGTACAGTAGGATCGAATCACTTGAGAAAGAAGTGTATGAGTTGAAGGTACAGTTGCTCGATCAGTATGCAATCGTTAAATACTTAGAAGATAAATTGGAAAACCATGAATGACGAAGACTTGCGGGACTTGTTTGCGGGGTTGGCGTTGCAGGGGTTGCTTGCAGAGAAAGGTGACAGTTTACTAACCAGCAACGGCGAAAAGTATGTATCTGAATATTGCTATATCTTAGCGGACGCAATGATCGAAGCAAAATATGCAGAACCCAAACCTATACCCGAACCTATACCCGAAGAAGGCATCACTGCTATCAAACCCAAACGCAAGGTGAAATAACTATGGGACAAACTCCAGAAGCTAAAGTTAAAGCTCGAGTTATTAAGCAGTTAAAGGAATTGGGGGCGTATTACTTCTCTCCGGTAACGGGTGGATACGGACGCTCTGGAGTGCCTGACCTTGTGGCTTGTATAAACGGTAGGTTCGTAGGTATCGAATGCAAGGCGGGTAAGGGCGTGACCACTGCGCTACAAGATAAGAACTTAGCAGCAATCAAAGAAAGTGGGGGCGTAGCTCTAGTCATTAACGAAGACAATGTAGCTAGCCTTACTGCAATCATAAAGATTATGGAAATCAAACATGGAAAATAAATCGGTACTGGACGAAGCCAAAGAGATTATCTATGGCGACAGAGAAAAGACTTACGGACATCCGTCGAAGAACTTATGGGCAATTGCTGTTATGTGGCAAGCGTATCTAACATCTAAGAGCGGGGGAGGGTTAGTGAAAGATTTAGACCTAGAACCACAAGACGTTGCTGTGATGATGGTGCTGTTGAAATGCGCTCGCCTTGCTAATGACCCAACCCATAGAGATTCAGTAGTAGATATCTGTGGGTACGCCGCATTGATTGAACGCTGCGATGAGCAAGACGGTTGAACCCAAGCGTGTGCGTCGGGCGGCGGTGATTCGCTACCTGCGAGGACGCCCTGCATGCACTATCAAAGAAGTTGCTAGAACTATTAAGGTCGGTTACTACACAGCGCAAAGACTGTTGAAAGAACTATATAACGATGGGTTAGTGGAGTTGAGTGATGTAGACACCAAACCCTATAAATATTATGTATCACTGAGGAATAAGCTATGAGTAACATCACACAGTTGGCTAACACTATCGACATAATTAAACACAAGTTCAGTCTTGACGACATCGACATCCAGATTCTTGGGGTCATGAGCGCTAAGTGGGACGAGGGTCGAGATGTGCGGGTGACTGACCTGACCTTGAAGTTTGGCAAGACCGTTGCATCCCCTGCGAGTATTCACTACCGGCTTACAAAAGACTTGGTTGATCTGAAACTGATTAAGCTACAGCAAAGCGAGGATGATGCGCGGGTTAAGTTTGTAGTCAAAGGCACTAAGTTCGATGCACTTGAGGAGTACCTAGGAGGAATACTGTGAAGGCAACGCTAGAAGAACAACTACGCACTTTGTTTGGCAATAGACTAAGAGAGGCAGAAGAGCATGAACAACGGAATGAAGCTGATACTAGCAAGGATGGAAACGAACCCCGAGGAGTTCCAGAATCCCAAAAACAAATGGAGCGCATTAACAGATAACTATTGGGAAATCTTTACCGATGACGAGCGGGATACATTTAAAGCAAAACTGAGAGAGGTGCAAGGCGATTCTTTTTCCGAAGCTGTTTTGAAAACACTAATGGATCAAGATGCAACTACCGTAACATACAAGGCAAGTGGTAGATACGCATTATCCGCAACTGAAGCCGCCCTTGCCAATAAGTTAAACATATCCCTTGGGGATTACGCAAAAATTAAAACAGATATGGGAAAGATAAAGTGAACATCATCACTGTAGATTTTGAAACGTACTTCAGTGTTGACTTCTCGCTTACTAAGATGACGACTGAAGAGTATGTGCGGGACGATAACTTTGAGGTAGTGGGCGTTGCCGTTAAGGTCAACGATGAGAAGACCCGTTGGTTCACTGGAGACTTTGAGCAGACTAAATCTTGGCTTGAGCAATTTGATTGGGCTAACTCGTTTGTACTGGCACACAACATGCAGTTTGATGGGGCTATCTTGTCGTGGTTGTTTAAGGTGAAAGCTAAGGTGTGGCTCGATACGCTGTGCATGGCTCGTGCTATTCATGGTGTGGAGGCAGGTGGGTCACTAGCTAAACTGACTGAGCGTTACAGCATCGGTGTAAAGGGTGACGATACAAAGTGGTCTAAGGGTCTACGCCGTTCTGACTTCACGCTCGAACAGATGGAACAGTATGCCAAGTACTGCAAGAACGATGTCAATCTAACCTACCAATTGTTTACTATATTCATGCAGGACTTCCCCAAGCAAGAGCTAAAGGTTATCGACAAAACCCTACGCATGTTTATCGAACCAACTCTGGAGCTAGACCTGCCCCTGCTTGAGCAGCATTTGGAAGATGTTAAGAACAAGAAGGAGGCACTACTCGAAGCAGCAGCCGCAGACAAAGACACGCTTATGTCGAACGATAAGTTTGCCGAACTGCTAAAGATGTTAAAGGTAGATCCGCCTACTAAGATCAGTGTACGCACAGGCAAGACCGCATGGGCATTTGCCAAGACGGACGAAGAGTTCAAAGAACTGGCTTCACATCCCGACCCTCGCGTTCAGGCTTTGATTGCGGCTCGCCTTGGTAACAAAACAACTTTGGAAGAAACACGCACGCAACGGTTCATCGACATAGCCAAGCGTGGCAAGCTACCTGTACCCATTAAATACTACGCAGCTCATACAGGGCGTTGGGGTGGGGACGACAAGATCAATCTACAGAACTTACCTAGTCGTGGGGCTAACGCTAACAAGCTCAAGCTATCTATCAAAGCGCCAGACGGGTGGGTGCTGGTGGATGCTGACTCTTCACAGATCGAGGCTCGCACAGTTGCATGGCTAGCGGGGCAAGACGACTTGGTTGATGCGTTTACAAGGGGGGAAGATGTATACAAGATTATGGCATCAGCGATATATGGCAAAGCAGTTTCAGAGATTACTAAGGATGAACGGTTTGTTGGTAAGACGACTATCCTCGGGGCGGGTTATGGTATGGGCGCCAAGAAGTTCCAAGCACAGCTCAAAGGTTTTGGCGTGGATGTTGACGAGGTTGAGTGCCAGAGGATCATCACGGTCTACAGATCGACCTACCCTAAAATTCCGTCGTTGTGGAAAGAAGCGCATCGGTGTCTTGAAGCAATCCTTTCGGGCAACCATGCGACCTTGGGGCTGAAAGGTGTACTAGAGTTCAGTGCTGAGAACAAAGGGTTTAAGTTACCAAGTGGTTTGTGGCAACGCTACGAAGGACTCAAAGAAGTAACCGACCCCCAAGGCAATAGGCAGTATGAGTATCAGACCCGCAAAGGTGCTGTCAAGTTGTATGGCGGCAAGATTGTGGAGAACATTTGCCAAGCCTTAGCCCGGTGCGTAATCGCTGAACAGATGTTAAAAATCGGCAATAAGTACCGTGCTGTGTTGACAGTTCATGACGCAGTAGCGGCACTTGTACCAAAGGCTGATGTTAAAGAAGGTCAGGAGTACATCGAGCAGTGCATGAAATGGCGTCCCACATGGGCGCAGACTCTACCATTAAATTGTGAATCAGGAGCAGGTAAGTCGTATGGAGAATGCTAAAACAGTTGAGTATGTGTCGTATCAACTTGAACTTAAAAAGGAGATGAAGCTAGCACAGGAAGCCTTAGCCCACAATGATTACAAGCAAGCAATGGAGCATTGCATAAATATGCAGGTAGAAGTAAAAATGTTAACTAACGCAGTAAGTACTTGGATAAAGGAGCAGAAATGAATGATCGAAACTTTGCGGCAATATTACGCACGCTAGAGCTTGGTGACATGATGACACACGAAGAGATGAGTACAGTCGCAATGATGTTAAGAAGTTATAAGGCTGATGCTGAGCGATACAGGTGGTTAAACAAGTACACAGCACAGCTATTCATGGTGACAGACAAGCAGTTAAACGAACAGGTTGACAAGGCAATGAACGGGGGACGGGAATGAAAACAAAAAATATATGCGAATGCTGTGGTGCAAAAATAGTTGAATACAAACATAATTTTAGTAAAGCGTTAGCTATTGGTTTGTATAAGTTATATGCCGCTGGTAAACCGATCAACATAAAGTATTTAAGGCTAACCCGAAATCAATGGGATAACTTTCAAAAATTACGTTATTGGGGTTTGGTTGTTAAAGCTACAGATGAGGACGGCAAGCGCATAGGTGGGTGTTGGGCGATCACATCGAGTGGCATTGCGTTTATAGAAAAAGGTACAAGCATTACAAAAAGTGTTTGGACGTACCGAGGAGAGACCGTTAGGTTTGAGGGGGATACTTGTTTTTTTAAAGATAAACATCCTGCTGGTTATACACAACGAGAAACATATGCTGAAGAAGCAGTTGCTCATATAGAGGGAGAACAGAATGAGTAATTGCCCTAACTGCGAGCATCACAAAGAAACTGCGAGGATGTGGAGGCAAGAGGCACACAAAGAATGGGTCGGGTTGACGGATGATGATTGGGGTCAGCTATGGCAGGATTTTGAAGACGCTTGTGATGAGGGGGAGGTTGCGTATCAAGAAGAAGCACAAAAGAAACACGGTGAAGGACACTACTACATAAGTTCAGAAGATCAATGGGAATACGACAAAAGAACCATCCGCGATTTAGTCGAAGCCAAACTCAAGGAGAAGAACGGTGGAGCCATTTGACAAAAAGAAAGCCGCTGAGTTCTATATCGTGGCGTGGGTAAAGGACTGGAGGTTTCACACCTATTTAGAAGCTATCAACGCAAAAGATATCAAGTACGAGGATGTGCATAAGCACTACCCTTGGATGCCAGACAAGACGCACTTTTATTTTAAAGACCAACTCATACGAGCGTGGACAGGAATGGCTATGCGAGTCATCAACAACAAGCTTTGGGATACAGACAACAATATAAAACGCCTGTCCTTAGCCAAGCATATTGAGAATTGGACATCAGACGATGTAAAACAATCAACAACAGAAAAACAAGACGCCAACGAGCGTAGGCGAGCGTTGATGCAAAACAGACAGAGCGGATTAGGTCACAAGGCATCAGTAGAAACGATGCGTAGAGGCAGTGGAACTCATTGGAATGTAGTTAAATAAGGAGAAACCATGACTGAAACAGAAGCGGTTATTAACTGGGTGTTGCAAGGTAACGCTCGCAAAAGAAAAACCATCAACCGAAAAGTATCAAGCTACGGTTTGAAGCACATCGCGGAGAGAAGCATCGGTCGATATATCGGAAATAGCTCTTTCATAGAAGCAATGGATATACTGGGCTTTGAAAAAAAAGAAATAAAAGGAACTCCAAATTATTTTTTTAATATCCACTTGGAAAAGAAAAATGAATGAAGAAGAAACATGGCAGGAGCTTGAGCGCAAGCAACGCAAGGCAGATGAGCAACACACCACTACCGAAGCTCAGGTCAAGGCAATGGAATTTATTAACGATCACGCAAGCGAGCTAGGTATCATGACGCTACGCAAAGCGTTTGAAATTGGCTACCGCAGAGGTGTGTACGCAGAAACACGGAGTAAAGATGCCACAGATAAATCTTAGAGCGCGAAACCCCATGATTGTTCAGGAAGGGTTAAAGGAAATAGAACCAACCACCGCCAACGCTTTATCCGATTATGTTGAGCTACCCAGAGCCACTGTAAATGCGGTGATCGCAGAGATGCACAAGCTGCAAATGATCCATGTATGTTCTTGGGCGAGAGGTACGGGCGGTGCAAGGTTGCGCGTTTACACGATGGGCAAAGGTGTGGACACACCACAACCGATTAAGGCAAGTAAGATAAAACAAGACTTTGTACCCGCAGGAACCCCTGATGCGCTAATAAAACCAAGATGTGATGAAGCTGCTTCATGGCTTACACACCTTGTGGCGCAAAACTAAGAATTACGATAGGATGTGGGTGAAACCGTAAACAAAGGCACTTAATGAAACCCAACTATACGTGGTCGTATTCGTCTCTTGATCTCTTTAAGCAATGCCCACAAAAGTACTATCGCCTACGGGTAGTTAAAGATGTTAAAGATCCGCCTACTGAACACTTAACCTATGGGTTAGCAGTACATAAAGCTGCCGAGGATTACATTAGCCAAGGCACACCGATACCCGAGAAGTTTGTAAGCATTTTGCAAAAACCTCTTGACCGGCTAATAGCAATGGGAGGGGAGAAGCACTGCGAGCTACGACTTGGGTTGACTCAGAACTTAGATGCTTGCAAGTTCTTTGACCAAGAAGTTTGGTGGCGTGGGGTGGCTGACCTAATCATCATAAACGATGACTATGCGTATGTGGTTGATTATAAAACCGGTAAATCGTCTAAGTACGCAGACACTCAGCAGCTTGAGATATTGTCGCTAGCCGTATTCAAGCACTTCCCACAGGTAAAGAAAATCAAAGCGGGGTTGCTGTTTGTAGTGGCTAATGATCTAATTAAGGCTAGCTACGAGCAGGATAAATCCGGAGTTTACTGGACTAAGTGGTTGGAAGATACTGGGCGTCTTGAAGCCGCTATCACTAACGGTGTATGGAACAAGAAGCCCAACTTTACTTGCCGTCAGTACTGCCCTGTGCATGACTGCGAACACAATGGAAAAGGTCACTGACATGCCATACACAAAAAGCCCTCGTCCGTACAAGAAAGAATACACTTTACAGAAAGCTCGTGGAGAGCATGACAATCGTATGGAGCGACAGCGTGGACGTCGCAAGTTAGATAAAGAAATGCCTGATGGTAATGGCAACGGTAAAGCTGATGCCCGTGAAGGTAAGGACGTAGCCCACGTCAAGGCATTGGACAAGGGTGGTTCAAATAAACAAGGGTTGCGTATTCAATCAGTCGCAAAGAACCGTTCGTTCAAGCGTGACTCAAAGGGTAACCTCGTATCAGAAACTAGTAGTAAAGAACGTAAAAAGTAAGTATTATTAATTTGTAATTTTTGTTTTGTTGTACATGGTGACCGCACGTTGGGTGTGAGTGGGGCGGTCAGGGTTTAGATATTTTCCCAAGAGAAACCGCACCAGTCAGTGTCTAAGCCCATTACCTTTCTTAGATGAATTGACCGATTAACCACCGTAAGTGGTTACTTAAAAGGCTAAATCGAAACATCGGTTTAGCCCGTATTGCGTTTTGGAGAAGAGATTGCAGATTATAGAAAATAAAGCGTTGCTACTAAAGCTACGCGATCCCGGTAGGGTTACAACCATCATACCGAAATCAAAAGTACTTGATTCGGGCGAAGTGCTAGTAAAGTGGGGGCTGGAAGAAGCCCAAGTATTAAAGAACTTGCGCATTAAAAACGTGCCGAGTCCGATACTGGGTAGCTATAGCTGGCCCGGATACTACAGACCGTTCGCACATCAGAAAGAAACTTCGGCGTTTCTTACGCTACACAAGCGAGCGTTCTGTTTCAACGAGCAGGGGACAGGCAAGACGGGCAGCGTTATATGGGCAGCAGACTACCTACTGTCTATCGGTGCTATTAAGCGTGTGCTTGTGATCTGTCCTCTGTCTATCATGCAGTCAGCTTGGCAGAATGACTTGTTCAGATTTGCTATGCACCGCACCGTTGCCATCGCACACAGTTACACCAGAGACAAACGCATACAAGCTGTTAATAGCGATGCCGAGTTTGTGATTGTTAACTACGATGGGCTGAACATTATTCAGGACGCAGTAGCTAAGGGTGGGTTTGACCTAATTGTGATTGACGAGGCTAACGCATACAAGACTGTCTCCACAACTCGTTGGAAAACTTTAAACGCTATCGTCAAGCCTGATACATGGTTATGGATGTTGACGGGTACACCTGCATCACAATCACCTACGGACGCATACGGTCTGGCTAAGTTGGTTGCACCGAGTCGCGTTCCTAAGTTCTATGGGTCGTTCCGTGACATGGTGATGCAGAAGATCACGCAGTTTAAATGGATGCCAAAGCCTAGCGCAGAGAACATCGTGCATGATGTACTGCAGCCCGCGATACGGTTCACAAAAGAGGAGTGTCTGGACTTACCTGACATGACCTACACCATACGCGACGTACCACTGACCGCACAACAGCTTAAGTACTACGAGATCATCCGTAAGAACATGCTCGCTACAGCAGCAGGAGAAGACATCACTACCGTTAACGCGGCAGCTAACCTAAACAAACTGTTGCAGCTCTCATGCGGTGCTGTCTATACGGATAGTGGAGAGGTTGTAGCGTTCGATGCGTCTAACCGTATCAATGCGTTAAAGGAAGTTATAGAAGAAGCAAGCCACAAGGTACTTGTGTTTGTACCGTACCGACATGCTATTGAATTAGTTACAAAGGAGCTACGCAAGGATGGTATTGAGACAGAGATTATTAACGGCGCAGTATCAGCGTCGAGAAGGACAGAGATATTTGCAGACTTCCAAACGTCCGACAAACCTAGAGTTCTTGTTATTCAGCCTCAAGCAGCAGCGCACGGCGTCACGCTCACAGCAGCAAACGTAGTGGTATGGTTTGCACCTATCACTTCCGTAGAAACTTATCTACAAGCTAATGCTCGTGTCCATCGTGCAGGGCAACATAACCCTTGTACCGTTGTGCAACTGCAAGGCTCACCAGTAGAGAAGAAGATGTACAAGATGTTGGAGTCTAAGGTAGACATCCACACTAAGATGATTGACCTTTATAAAAATGTTTTGGAGGAGGTTGACACTGTATAGTTATAGTACTAAAATCTAGATGTAGTTAAAAACATAAAGGAAGAAGAGAATGGAAAACATAACAGCAGATAGGCTGGTCAAGATTTATATCAAGATAAGAGACAAACGCGCAGAGCTTACTAAAGAAGCCGATGCGCTTGAAGAGCAACAGAACATTATCCAAGCCAAACTACTTGAGATTTGCAAAGACACAGGCGCGGAGAGTTTACGCACTGAGTTTGGCACAGTCACTAAGCGGATATCAAAACGCTATTGGACTAGCGACTGGGATTCATTCTACAAGTTTATGAAAGAGCATGACGCGATGCAGTTGTTGCAGCAGCGTGTGTCCAATGGGAACATGGAACAGTTCCTAGAGGAAAACCCCGACATACATCCACCGGGGCTAAATGTGGATGCTTCATTTGCAGTAACCGTTCGTCGTAAATAGGAGAAGATGTAATGAGTAATGATCTTGCAATGCTTGATGTTGGCCTTCCTGCGCACTTGAAGGCTTTGGAGCTTGATGACACAACTAAAGCCCTCATGGGTGGCGGCGGTGGTGGAAGCAAGCGTATCTCTATTGAAGGTGGTGTGTGGCGTCTACTGGTTAACGGTAAAGAGATTGCTCAAAAGGAAGAGCGTAACCTCAATGCAGTTATCATAGCGGCTTCACCAAAGGTATCGCGCACGTTCTATGCAGGTGTGTACAAGAAGGGTCAGGCGACTGCCCCCGACTGCTGGTCTGCTAACGGCGACTATCCCGATAGCGCGGTTAAAGAACCACAAGCGAAGTCGTGTGCTACATGCCCGCAAAACGTAAAAGGTTCTGGCACAGGAGAGACTCGTGCTTGCCGTTTCTCTCAGCGTCTTGCTGTGGTTCTGGACAACGACATCGGCGGCGATGTATTCCAACTAACCCTACCATCAACATCAATCTTTGGTGAAGGTGAGACAGGTAAGTGGCCTTTGCAGATGTACGCTAAGATGATTGGTAGCAAGGGCGTCCCTATCACTGCAGTTGTAACTGAGATGCGCTTTGATACAGCATCGTCTACACCTAAGATCACGTTCAAGCCAGTACGCTTCTTGGAGTCCAATGAGATCCAAACAGCTATTGAACAAGGTAAGTCAGACGCTGCACAGAAAGCAATCACGATGACTGTTGCCCAAGCCGACGGTATTCAGAAGCTAGCAGCACCCGCACCACAAGCACCTGAAGCAAAAGTCGAAGCTGCATCTGTTGAAGTTCAGACTGAGCCTGTCAAAGTAACTAAGAAGAAAGAAGAACCAGCACCTAAGAAAGACCTTGGTTCGATTCTTTCCGATTGGGATGACGACGATAAATAAGGAGTTGCTATGTCAAAGGGCTACTTAAGCTATTTTGTCAATGATGTCAAAGCTGCGGATCAAAAGAAAATTGGTGTGCGCTTTGCTTTGTGTTGCATTTCTAATGACGTACCTGTAACTGATGTAGCGGAGTATTTCGGGGTTACCCGTATGACCGTATACGCATGGTTTCGTGGTAAAAATAACGTCCCTGAGAAGCATCATTCAAAAATGCAAAAGTTCATTGATAAGCTGAGTTAGTGTTGTAGCAGGAAGAGCTAGGTTAGCTACCGAAGAGGGTGATGCCGTACACCCCTGCTCTATCCTTTTTAATGACGGACAAGGACGGCTATGTTAACGACAAATGAATTCCTGTCAGCAGTACTGCCTCCAAGCGGTATGTACTGTGTAGTGGGTTTAAAAAAAGATGAGAAGCCAAAACAAAAGTTTGTAGAGTCAATAGAAAAAGTAGAAGAGCTAGCCAAAAAATTAGTAGCAGTGCAATACGATGCGTACTTTGCACTCGCCTCATTTACGGATGTTGCCGAAGGGCGCACCTCGAAGAACGCTGCGCAATTTAAATCTTATTTTCTTGACCTAGACTGCGGACTTGGTAAGCCCTATGCCGATCAAGCTGAAGGGCTGTCAGCACTTAAACAATTTATTAAAACCACAGGTCTACCCAAGCCTACTATAGTTAACTCAGGGCGTGGAGTGCATGCGTACTGGGTACTGGATACAGCAGTTGAACGTGATATTTGGAAGCCGTTAGCAGAACGACTTAAAGCCCTGTGTGAAAAGCACAAGCTCCATGCTGATCCTGCAGTGACCGCCGACTCCGCTCGCATACTGCGTGTGCCCGGCACATTTAATTACAAGAACCTTGAGTCCCCACTAGAAGTGCAAGTGCTTGCTGTAGGTGCGCCTGTATCTAACAGTGTTTTCGAAGCACTCGAAGCATCAGAGGTTGATGTGTTTGCTGGTATGGGCGGGAAACCGTTTGTTCCTAAGCAGATGGATCCTCTTACGCTTGCGTTGATGGGCAACAACCAGTCTAAGTTTAAGACCATACTCATCAAGAGCGTGGAAGCCGAAGGTAAGGGCTGTAATCAAATATTGCAGATATACGAAGCACAGAATAATATTGAGGAACCCCTTTGGCGGGCAGCACTTTCTATCGCTCAACATTGTGTAGACCGAGATAAGGCTATCCATGCAATATCCAACAAGCACCCAAATTACTCAGCAGCGGAGACTGAAAGAAAGGCTAACGAGACTCGAGGCCCGTACACCTGTATCACTTTTAGAAAGCTCAATGCAGCCGGTTGCGAAGGATGTACCCACAAGATTTCGTCACCTATTATGTTGGGTAAAGAGTTTGCTGAAGCGACAGAAAAAGACAACATAGTTGAAATCCCTGAGACTCAAAACGCTCCAGCACAAACCGTAATAATACCGAAGTATCCTTTCCCGTTTGTACGAGGTAAAGTCGGTGGGGTCTACATACGTAAGAAAGACGAAGAGCTTGGGGACATGGAAGAGCTTATATATCCTTACGACTTCTATGTAGTCAAGCACATGAGAGACCCCGATGTAGGCGTAACCCTACTCATGCGCTTGCACTTACCTAAAGACGGTATACAAGAGTTTATTATG
>Ga0181362_1000056_pt1 | contig 19959 bp, 22 predicted proteins | sample Su13NDMM110SN_FD_130095 | JGI IMG/M metagenome (GOLD analysis project Ga0181362, IMG submission 130095) | Freshwater viral communities from Lake Michigan, USA - Su13.ND.MM110.S.N | ecosystem: Environmental > Aquatic > Freshwater > Lake | place: USA: Michigan | collected 2013-07-16 | reverse complement strand
TATCTCCCTCCTGTTTATGCATTATCTCAAACATTTAATACCTCTGGAACTTACACAGTTCCTGCTAATAAAACTAAGGTAGCAGTATTTATAGTTAGCGGCGGAGGCGGCGGTGGTAGTGGAACTGCTGTAGAATTAGAAGGCACTATAGGTAGACCAGGTTCTGGTGGAGGCGCTTCTGGAAGATTTATATCTTTTAAAGATTACCCAGTAAATCCAGGAGACGAATATATTGTAACTGTTGGCGGTGCTGGAAATGGTGGAAATAGAACAAATAATGGAGGAAACTCAGGAAACGCAGGAGGGGCTACCTCTTTTGGTAACTTAATAACTTTAGGTGGTGGAAATGGTGGAGGTCCATCAAGTTCAAGGAACGGCGGTACTAGTGGAAATATTAGTAATAATATAAATGCATACCACGTTGAATCTGTTTCTGGGCTTACTGGTGGTAATGGTGGAGATGGTCTTGGTAACTTAAATCCAGGAAACCAGGGGTACAATGGTGTACCAGGAAATGCTGGTTCTTCTGGAACTACTCGTTCTATGAATTTAACTGGTTTAGGAACTGTAAACTATGATTCTGGAGCAAACATAAGTTCTGGCGGCGGCGGCGGTGGCGGTGCTCATGGCCAACCATACGCAAATAATACTGTTGCTTCTGGTGGCGCAGGAGGTGCTGGTGGTACTAACGCAGGTTCAGGCGGTAGTGGTGGAAATATTCCAGTAGATGGACCTAATTCTGGAAATAGCGGAGGCGCTGGAACTGGAATAGGTTCTGCAGGTGGCGGCGGTGGTGGTGGAGCGCATCACGCACTAAATGGCAATGTCCAAGCAGGTGGTTCTGGGTCTTCTGGGTTTAGGGGACAAGTGATTGTTTATGTTCAATAGAAAAAAGGAGAAATAAAATGGCAGAAGTAAATTATGCATTCATCGTGCTGGAGCAGATGGACGTGTTCTTATCTATGTACGTTAAGTAAAACTACTCCAGCTTAGGCGAAAGAATATCTTCATCTAATAAATACCCTAAAAAGTAATAGGCTTTAAGAACTACTAATTTTCTGCATCAGCCATATAACTACTGAAATCATCAAGGCTCTTATAAATATCCTCACAAGGGTAGGACCTGTCCCATCCTCATAGAGCCTATCTTTTTTAGCCATCTAGGTAGAATACATACCTCTAAAGGCTTTGTCAAGGCTTAAAAAGTCAGGAAGATAGCTCAGTTTGCGCTTTTTGTAAAGTCCCTGATACCCTTTTCCTCTAATGACAAAAGAGAGAGAAAAGGTAGTAAATATGAAGACCCCAGAAGGATATACAAAGACGAATCAAAAATTGCCTGAAGATGTGTACGAGAATTTCAAAAAGATATCTTCTGATTTAGAACTTCGCAATGCCTACATTAAAGAGTTAAGAGCAGCCTCTTGGAGTCTTCAAAGTATTGCAGATGCAGCAGGTATCTCTAGTAGAGAAAGAGTTCGTCAGATTATTGAAGGACGCTACAAACATCTGAGTTCTTCAAATGTATCTACTGATTTTTTTGTTCCCACACTTCCTCTCAAAGAGATGAGACAACTGAGAGTTTTAGTTGAACCTTCAGAGAACACTCTTTCTCAGTTGTTAGAGTTAAAGCCCATTGCTCAAAAGGTGCGCTCACACTCTCCTAACTTTAGAAAAGAAGCAGAGCAGTACACGCAGTTAATCAACCATGCCATTACCGTTGAAGGAGTAAGTGTTCGACACTTAGGTAAGCGCTTAGGTGTTTCCCCTAGTGCTCTACGTTTTCGTATGGCTCGATATGGTTACATCACTAGCCATGATGGAAAGAGTACGTGCTACAAGCCAATCCTAGATAAAAACAGATACGTCTTGCAGTCTTGATAAAAAAAGATGCAATTGTTTTCCATCCTCATCGCTCCGATGGGTTTAGGATTCAAGGGGAGACAATAAACACGCTTACTAGTTTCATGGGAACTGGCGGGCTGAATATGTCGATGGTTGCTACCGAAAATATCCGAAGAATCACCCCGCAAGAATGCGAAGTTCTGCAGGGCTTTCCTCTAGGATGGACTAGTACCCAAGCAGATACGCATAGGTACAAACAACTAGGTAATGCTGTAACTGTCAATGTTGCAGCATGGTTAGGTAATCGAATATGAGCACATTTGTTTCTTTATTTGCAGGCGTTGGTGGTTTTGATCTTGGCTTTGAAAAAGCAGGACACACATGCGTTGGTCAAGTAGAGATAGATAAGAATGCTCAGAAGATATTAAAAAAACATTGGCCTGAGGTTCCATTACATGATGATGTTAAGACGGCCGTCGAGTGGGCAAAGGAGATTGGTTTAATTGGAAAAGTTGACATTGTCTGCGGAGGATTCCCGTGCCAAGACGTCAGCGTCGCTGGAAAGCGTGCTGGTATCGCTGGGGCACGAAGTGGACTCTTCTGGGACGCAATACGATTTGCGCAAGAAGTCAAAGCACACACTATCGTCTTGGAAAATGTGCCAGGACTTTTATCAAGCAACGAAGGACGCGATTTTGGAGTCGTCATCTCTGAAATGGCCAACGCAGGGTATAGCCACATCGAATGGCGAGTTTTGGATTCGCAATTCTTCGGAGTCCCCCAACGTCGTCGTCGAGTCTTCATTGTTGGAAGTGTTGGAGACAGAAGTAAATCCCCGATACTTATTGAGTCCGAAAGCCTGCGAGGGGATAATGCGCCGAGCATCTCGTCGCGGAAAAACTCTTCCACCAGCGCTGGAAAAAGCACTGTTGCAAGGATGCGAGGGTTCGGAGACTACGAAGTAGATACTGTTGCATCTACTCTGAAGGCGAGGGACTACAAAGATGTTACAGACATCGTGGTTCGTCAAAGTAATTAGAAGTGGTGCAAGATATGAAGATGGAACGTTGCCGCCAGAAGTATGGCGCGAAAAAGTTATCTGTCCTACTTTGAATGCCTTTGATAACAGTGGAGAATCTAGAGCAGTAGTAACAATTGTTCACTCTATTCAAAATACTGTAATTGGTAGAGCAGATACTGCTGGTCCTCGAGGAAAAGGTTATGGTGAGGTGGAAGACCCAATGTTTACTGTAGATACATCTTCTCCTCACGGTGTGTCAGTTACACCTATTCAAGATGCAAGAGAAATTGACAAAAAACAAAATGGATTAGGAATAGCAGAGGCTGGCGCTCCTGCATATACCGTTGACACAATCTCACATCAGGCAGTTAGTCTTTTAACAATAGTAAGAAGGCTCACTCCCAGAGAGTGCGAAAGATTACAAGGTTTCCCAGATGACTGGACTGGCGACCAATCAGATTCTGCTAGATACAAACAAATGGGAAATGCAGTTACAGCAAACGTAGTTGAGTGGATAGGGGGAAGATTATGAATCAACTAGAGACTAAATATGGCTGGGGATGTAAGGATAACCACGTAGACAAGCAAGCGTTGGCTATTCAGATAGAACAACTTGAGATTGACAGTTCTTTGAGCGCTGCTGAAATTCTTACATATGTTGCCAAACTTGTAAAAAGACTGTAGTATTCTTTTTACCGATAGGGGTTGCGATGAGCCCCGTACTTTAGCAAGAGACTAAAGGCGTTGGAAACCTATAACAATGGGCAAGGATATACGTGGGATGCGAGTTATAGCCCATGATTGGACAAGACGGTCGCGTAGTTAAACCTACGCTATAAGAAACCTACCTACGTATATCCGAATTACTTTTATTCATATCCTTGATTTTTAAAGAAAATAAATCCTTCTTCAGTAGCAGAGAATATTGCTTTAAGATCTTCGTTGTATTCAACCTTTACAAAACCCATCTCATACAAACCCATCAAATTATCATTTATTCCAGTCATAATTTCATCATACATTTCAGGCAGTAAAACCTTCATTAATTCAAAGTTATAGGTGTAAGTAAGTTCCCCATCTTCATCAAAGCCATCTTCTACTAAAATCCCAGCCTCAATCATTCTTTCTACAAAATCGTTACTTTCCTCCTCCGAGAGATACTCGAAGTCTTCCATGTCATCCATACCAGAAATCTTAACTGATATAGTAGGCATATGATTTATTCTAAGTTCGGCGAGTCGGATGTTTATGTTTACTCCGTTCCTGGTCGCGGCCTTGTCTGCGGAATGTGTTACTTTGGTGACGAGTTAGATATCTCCTTCAACGCAGAGTCAACGCAAGAAATGATTGACCACCTTAACGCTCACCAAAAAATCGGACACTCCCTTCCCCCCAACCTTTCCTCCCTCCTCCTTCTCGATAACCTGGTTAATTATCCCGATTCTCTTTCTTAGTACGGAACGAGAGCGCGAAAAAACGCATTTTTAATCTAAGGTATAATTAAACTCTTTAAGGAGTAATATGCCTATCCTAGGAAGTAGTGCAGGAGCTGTAAAGGCTGCACCTGGTGTGCCGACTATTGACACCGTTACAGCCACTAATGCTACTACAGTTTCCTTAGCATTTACTAATCCTTCTTTTTCTAAGTTACCAATTACTTCTTACACTGTGACTAGTTCACCTTCAATAGCACTGTCTGTTAGCGGTTCTTCTAGTCCACTGACAGTTACAGGTTCATTTGCTACAAACACAGCATATACCTTTACAATGACTGCAACAAATACTGTTGGTACCTCATCTTCATCAACTCCTTCTTCTTCGATAACTCCTGATGGCAACTATACTTTGGCCTTAACCGCAAATACATCACAGATGTGGACAGTTCCAAATAGCGTAAGCAAAATTGCTGTTTTTGCTATAGGTGCTGGATCTGCTGGAAATGGTGGTGGTAATAGTGCTGGTGGTGCTGGCTCAGGCGGAGGAGGAGGTGGTGTGTCTGCATTTAAAGATTATTCAGTGACACCAGGATCTTCTTATTCAATAACTGTTGGAACAGGCGGCAATATCGCAGGGGGGATTTATGGAAGTGGAAATGGCGGAGGGCAAAGTTCTTTTTCAACTTTAGTTTACGGAGATGGAGGCGCTGATAGCCAAGGCTGGGATCTTGGACATATTGGTGGTAATGGTTCATCAAATATTGCAGGCTCACAAAATGCTAGTGGTGGAAACGGTGGAAACGGTGGAGCCAATAACGTTGGGACCGTTGGCAATAGTGGAGGAAATGTTTCAATAAATCTTTCAGGATTAGGATCTATTTCATATCAAGCTGGTGGAGGCGGTGGAGGTGGTGGTAAAGGCGCCTCTACAGGCAGTGGTCAAATAAATACAATAAATGGTAGCGCTGGAGGAGCTGGAGGAAGTTTTGGCGGAGGAGCTGGAGGAGCTGGAGGCTCTTCTTCAGAAGATAATCCATTACCTGGACCAGCTGGAACATCTTCAAATCAAAGAGGAGGCGGTGGTGGGTCTGGTTCTGGTGGAAGAGCCTATAATACTTCAAATGGTACATTTCAAAATGGTGGAGCTGCGTACGCTGGCGCTGGCGGTGTTGGAGTAGTTTATGTTTATACCGCTCCATAATGTCAAATGAATCACAAGGCGGTAGTAGTGGCGCAGGACAAGTATTAGTTTACGTTAAGTAAGGTAAAATCTAAATATAAGCAACGTAACAATAGAATTAGATAACAACAAGGAGACACAGTGCCAATCATAGGGTCTAGTGCAGGAGCAACTAAGGGCGTACCTTCTGCACCTACGATAGGAACTGCGACAGACGGCGGGTCAGGTGCAATCTCTGTCACGTTCACGGCTCCCAGTTTCTCAAAATTACCTATCAGCTCATACACAATAACTAGCTCATCTGGTGCAACTGCATCAGGTGCATCTAGTCCAATAACGGTAACTGAGACAGTCGCGGGAACGTATACTTATACAGTTCGTGCTTCACATGCTAACGGACAATCAGCAGCATCTTCTTCTTCTAACGGAGTTTCTGTTTCATTTGCATACGCTCTCTCACAAACATTCACATCTTCAGGTACGTTTACAGTACCTGAAGGAAAAACTAAGATTGCTGTAATTGTGTCTGGTGGTGGAGGAAATGGATCATCTCAGGTTATGAACACTAGCCCTGGCGCAAACGGCGGGGCTGGAAGTTATTTTGGTGGCTGGTATGACTACACAGTAACTCCTGGAACTCAATATGGCGTGACAGTAGGAGGTTCAGGTGGAGGCGCGTCTTCCTTTGGTAGTTTAATAAACTCTGTCAGCCCTGGTGGCTTTACAACAAATGTGAATACAAACCTTGTTACTGCTGCAGGAGGCAACGGTGGTAATGGTGGTGTTGGGCAGAATTCTCCAACTTCTTACCCTTATAATGTGTACAGTGGCCGTGGTGGAAATGCTGGCAACGCAGCAGGTGCGGCGATTACGGCCTTTAGCGGTGTAGCGGGTCTTCCGTCTAGTTTTAGGTATGGCGGCGCAGGTGGAGGCGGTGGCTCTGGAGGTCAGTCAAACGATGAGCACGAAGGCGGCGCTAATGCTAGTGGCGGAGGCGGAGGCGCAGGTGGTGGGCCTTTCGGTGCAAACGGTGGAGGCGGAGGTGGAGGAACTGGTAACGGTGGCGCAGGTGGCACTCCTGGTGCAAGCAGCTACGGCGGCGGTGGAGGCGGCGGAGGTGCTGCAAGTGGTTACTGGTTAGGAACTAACGTTGGAGGCCAACCTGGTCAAGGCCGTGGCGGCATAGTTCTAGTCTACACAAAGTAACAACTAACTAACAAGTTAATCTGCATGCTTTCTTGTCATAATATGATACCTTTACCTAGACCAACAACAAAAGGACACTAACATGCCGCTTGAAATGACGTTTACTAACACCTTTGGTATTGATCTTTCACTCTATGAGCCACAGCCCGCTCGCACAATGATTCCAGACTGGTACAAAAACACGGAGTCATATATCTCTGGAGAAAAGATTCCTTCAGGTGAAGGACAAACATCTGCAACTATCAAGCGTTGCATGCCCGTTTTTGATGCAATCACTGCAGGTTACATCCTGACGACCTACGTTGATGTCTATGTATCTCAAAGAGAAGGTGCACCTTGGTATGAGTGGCCAAGTGCAGGACCAATTCAATTTCACCCTATCGAGCAGGCACCACTTCACCCTGCGGTAAATGGAGCACCTTTTCCTAAGTGGATTAACCCTTGGTCAATTCGCACACCTGAGAACTGGTCAATTCTTTTCATGCCTCCTATGCACCGAGAGAATCAACCATTCCAGATTCTTCCAGGTATTGTGGATACAGACCAATATTTCTCACCTACTAACTTTCCCTTCGTTCTCAGCGACGTTAAGTTTGAAGGTCTTATCCCAGCAGGAACACCTATGGCACAGGTTATTCCTATCTGTCGTGATTCTTGGGAGGTTAAAGTTGGAGGAGCCGACGAGATGGAAGATCAGATTGCGGTAACCCAGCAACTACGTTCAAGTTTCTTTGATTCCTACAAGCGCAAGTTTCGTCAGGATAAGAACTACTCATAATATAAACTCTAGTGTAGAATAGGTATAACAAGCCTAATCAGAAAAGGTAATTAACTCATGGCAGAACAAAACTACGCATTTGTCGTTGACGGTATGGTGACAAACATCGCCGTGTTTGACGCACCAACTGAAGAGCTACTTGCTCACTTTAAGGCTGAATTAAGCCTTCACCACATCGTACTTGCACACGAGGAGCCTAAAGCTGCTATCGGTGGCACTTGGGATGGAACAAAGTTTACTTTAGCTGCACCACATGCATCATGGGTACTAAACGCAGACAACGACTGGGAAGCCCCAGTTGCAATGCCTGTAACAGAAGGCAAGTACTACACATGGAATGAAGAAACAGTTTCATGGCAAGAGCATGACATTCCTGTAGAAACACCTGAATAAACTTAGATAACATAGAAACCGCGTCTGCATAGTAGGCGCGGTTTTTATCTATAAAAATTAAGGTGGTAAAATAAGTCTATGCCAATCATCGGATCATCAGCTAGTCAGTCTGGTCGCACGCCAGGAACGCCTACATCGGTATCTGCAACGGCGGGTAACGCTCAATCTGTTGTATCATTTACGGCTCCTGCATATACAGGTAAGGGCACCGTATCATACACGGTAACATCTTCACCTGGCGGATTGACAGCCTCTGGCGCATCAAGTCCTTTAACTGTTACTGGCTTGAGCAATGGAACTGCATACACATTTACAGTTACTGCGTCTGCTTCAGGAGTTGCTGGAACAGCTTCAAGTGCGAGCGGTAGTGTTACACCTATTGCACCGTACGCTTTAAGTCAAACATTTAACGCCGGAGGAAATTATACGGTACCTGCTGGAGTAACTCTAATTTCTGTTAAGGGTGTTGGCGCGGGTGGCGGTGGTGGCGCTAGTGGTTCTGGAAACTCTGGTTATGGAGGACAAGGTGGAGGAAGCGGAAAAACTTTTGTCCTTAAAGATATTGCTACTAATGCGGGAACAATATACTCTGTAAGCATTGGAGGAGGAGGGAACAGTGGTAATACACCTAGCTTTTACAATGGAAATAACGGAGGTAACGTAGGTGGTACAACCAACTTTGGAAATATCTTAACAGCAAATGGTGGTAGCGGTGGACTAGCAATTGGTAGTGGAAGTTCTGAACCCGTTGATTTCCAAAATGCTGCTCCCTCTGCTGGTACGGTCTCTGCAAACATAGGCACACTAATAGTTGGAACGGGCGGCCTTGGAGGGTTAGGTGGAGCAAGAAACTTTAACGCTCCAGGAAGTACTGGCGGTAATGGTGGCACTATGAATGCTGCAGCAAGCGGCGATGCACAAATTGGTAATGCTGACTATGGCGGTGGAGGCGGCGGAGGTGCAGCAGGCAACGATATCTACAATGTCACAGGTACCTACAACAGTAATGGTGGTGGAGGTGGTTCACCATCTGGTGGTTCTGGTGGTAACGGACAGGGAGTCACCTTAAATACTTCTGCAAGTTTAGGAAACTTTAATTCTAATGCTAACAATGGAAATACTGGTAACTCTTCTGGAGGCGGTGGCGGCGGAGGCGGCGCTGCTGGTTACGCGGGAAATCGTGCAAACTCAAATTATGCTGGTACTGGCGCTGCTGGTAGAGCAGGTATAATTTTAGTTTACGTCAAATAAAGTTAAACAAAATAAAAGACCGCGCCCTTTTGGACGCGGTCTTTATTTTTTTATCTCTTTACGGTAGGCGACTACCAGAGATAGTTGTCTCCTGACCTGTCCCGAGATCACGCAGGACAACCTTGATTTCATACTGCTCTGTAGGAGATAGCCAGTCAACGTTAACTACCTTTCCTACACCGTCTAGGCCAATCGCACTCGTTGAGCCGTTCTTATCTACAATCATCAGAGTCGCCCAAGTTTTTGTTGGGTCAAAGTTTGGAACGTTAGGAACTGAGATACTTGCAGAGCGGTGACCATTGGTTCCCGCTGCCTGTGCAACAACTACAGGAGCAGTTATCGTTGCTTTATCAACAACTGCATCTCGTACAGGCTCTGGAGTAACAATTGGCGCAACTGGTGTTGCAACTACTGGATTAGAAGTTACTGTCTCAACACCTGTTGTTGTATCACGAACCGTTGTCTGAACTGTGATGTTTGAATCTTGAGGCACTGCCTTAATCTCTACAGTCTCGCCACTATTAGATACACCCACACTTGAGTGCGAACGTCCATCTGCAATTACCTGAACAGATACAGTCTTGTTTGCATCCGTTACAACAGGGGCAACAACGGTAACTGTTACAGAGTTATCGCTCTCAACTTTAACTGCAGTTACAACAGGAGCCTTAGCATCTGGTATTGCCTGCCCTGTTGGTTCAGGGTTTGGGTTAGGAACAACTTCTCCTGTTGTATCAACTGCTGGAGTTTCTACCTTAGTTGCAGAGACTTGAACAGAGACAATGTCTCCTTGGTTAATTGCCTCAAGGCGAATCACTCCGTCCGTGTCAATATACTTAACGCCACCTGACTCTGTAAGTTTGACAACTACACCTGTTGTAGAAGTTGTTTCTTTCCACGTAATAATTTTGTCAACTACGCCACCTTGCAGGATTGCGTACTTGTCTCCAACAACTGGAGCATCTACTATTTCATCAATAGAAACATTAAAGTATGAGTTGGCGTTAATCTGCGTTCTGTTTTCTTCTTCAAGGCGCAGTATCGTGCCAGTTATATCTGGGTTAATTCCCCACCAGGCGTTTGCGCCTTGGGCAGGTAGTAGTGAAATGGCAAGTGCTACTGGTATTGCTTTTCTAATAGGTAACATAAAGGGTCCTTTCGTCTTTTGTCATTGAAGATATAGTAACAGGGAAGGTGTCAAATTATCAACTTACCCTAAGTAGGATAAAATAAGCCTATGCCTATACTTGGATCGAGCGCGTCACAAAACACTAAATCCTTCTTGCAGCCTAATGCACCAACTGGTGTTACGGCGACGTCCACGGGGCAGACTACTGCCTCGGTAGCATTTACGCCCGCCGTGTCTGGCGCGGCCGCTACCTCATTTACCGTTACCTCGAGCCCTAGCTCGTTAACAGGGACAGGCGCGTCTAGCCCTATCACTGTCTCTGGGCTATCAGCAGGAACCGCATATACATTTACCGTCGTCGCAACAAACGCGGCCGGAAGCTCTTCCGCTTCATCTGCATCTGCGTCAATCACAACAGATGCACCCGTGCCTTATGCGCTATCAGCAACATTCAACGCAGGAGGGACATATACTGTTCCATCTGGTAAAACAATGATGGCGTTCTTTACTATTGCTGGCGGAGGAAGATCTGAACAAGGAGTAAACCCAGGCTACAGCAGCGGTAGCTACTCTGGTAATGGTGGCCGTGGTGGAAATGGTGGTGTTTATTACGCTGCTAGAGACTACCCTGTTTCTGCAGGGCAGACCTACTCTGTGACTATAGGTGCTGCAGGTAACGTTGCATTAGACGGTGGTGGAATAACTTTATTTGGAAACTTTATCAATACTAACACTGGAGCATTTAACGCTAACAACTACCTAATAACATCAGGTTCAGGTAGCTATGGTGCAGGAGGAAACGGTCAGTCTGGCGTTACGCACGGCCATGGTAATGCTGGAGGCGGCGGAACTGGAGGAAGTCCGTCGATGACTCTCGATGGGCTCGGCACAGTTACTGCTGGGTTTGGCGGCGGAGGAGGAGGCGGTGGTGGTGGCGCCTTTAGCACTGGAAACACTAGATTCGGCGGAGCAGGAGGAGCACCTGCAGGAGGGTCTGGTCAAGGAGGGCTTGGTGGAAGTGCTAGATACAATATAGGATACCAGGAGTATGGTGGTGCTGGAAACGCTAGCAACGCGCCTGGTGGCGGAGGAGGCGGAGGAGGCGGCGGTGGCGCAAGTGAGGGTTACTCTCCCCCTACAGCAGGTGGAGGAGCAAACGGCTCTGCCGGACAAGTTTTAGTTTACGTTAAATAAAAAACTATCACCACAAGTTAACTAAGATAAAATGAGACGATGGAATCAAGGGAAGACATCGCTAAAGAGGTAGAAGAGTTTATCCTACCTATGTTAGAAAAACCTGGGTATATGAATGCTAAGGGAACTCTTGATATGGTGCTTAATAAAATTAGGGGTAAGTAAATGCCGATTATAGGAAGTAGTGCAAGTCAGTCTGGACGCACACCTGGAGTACCTACGAGCGTCAGTGCTACTGCAGGAGACGCCCAGGCGGTTGTATCTTTTACTGCACCTGCCTATACTGGTAAGGGTACAGTTTCTTATACCGTAACCTCAAGCCCTGGAGGTTTAACAGCCTCCGGCGCATCAAGTCCTTTAACAGTCACTGGGTTAACAAACAGCACTGCATACACATTTACCGTAACTGCATCAACTGCAGGAGTTGCTGGTACAGCATCTTCTGCATCTGCATCTGTTACACCTGTTCTACCAGCATACGCGCTATCACAAACGTTCAATGCATCTGGTAACTACACGGTCCCTGCTGGAGTAAGTAAAATTGCAATTCTTCTTGTAGGAGCTGGCGGAGGCGGAGGCGGAGGAACTCCTTATTACTCTCAAGGCGGCGGAGGCGGCGGAACTGGAGGAACTGCTACTATAGCAAAAGAGTATCCAGTAACTCCTAGTACTGTGTATGTTGTTACGGTAGGCACCGGTGGTAACGGAGGAGTTGGTCAGCAAAACTCGGTGATGGCTGGAAATGCTGGAGGCGCATCATCTTTTGGAAATCTTATTAACTCTAATGGCTCTGGAAACATTTCTGGTTACATAGTCTCTACCGTTAGCGGTGGCAACGGCGGTGGAGGCGGTAGCCGTAACAACACATCAGGCGCCAATGCTAATGGTGGAGGTGCTGGTAGCAGCTCAGCTGGAGCGTCTACAACTTTGGCTGGTATTGGTACCGTGAACATTGGCTCTGGCGCTGGTGGCGGCGGTGGTGGCGGTGGTGCAGGAAAGTATGTGAGTGGTTTTGCTGGCTCTGGTGGCGGTGGAGGTAATGGTGGCACTGGCGCGGGAGGAGGAGGAGGAGGCGGCTCTGCTATTGATGTCAACGAAGGTAACTTAGGTGGTAACGGCGGCAATGGAACGCAACGCGGAGGTGCTGGAGGCGGCGGAGGTGCAGATAACGGTGCCATGGGGCGAACTGGTGGTGTTGGTAGTGCAGGACAAGTTTTAGTTTACACTCAATAAAACTTTATCACCGCAAGTTAATTAACAAGGAGAAGTAAATGCCGATTCTAGGAACGGTAAGTTCTAGTTTTACGGAGTTTCCATACACACTTTCTCAAACATTTAACACATCAGGCACATACACTGTTCCGGCCGGCAAAACTAAAATTGCAACACTTCTTGTTGGTGGAGGCGGTGGCGGTGGCGGCGATGGAACCAACTCTGGACGTGTAGGTGCAGGTGGCGGCTCTGCTGCTCAATTTAGTGAATATTCAGTAAATAGTGGTCAAACATTTTCTATAACAATTGGTAGTGCAGGCACTGGAATTGGAGTTGATGGCGGTACATCGTCATTTAGTACTTTGATTAACGCTCCTGGTGGTTCAAATACTGGCACTGGTGGCACTAGTGGAACCAGTAATGTTTCAGGTGCAGCATTTTATACAGGAGGCGCTGGAGGCGCTGGCGGTGGTGGTGCGGGAGCATCTGGTCAATCAATAACTGGACAGCAAACTGGTATTTCTAATAACCTTACCGCTGGCGGTGGTGGAGGTGGCGGTGGCAATGGCGCTGTAAGAAATAACAATACAAATGGTACAACAGGCGGTGGAGGCGGTGGTGCGGCAGGTTCAGGCTTTGGTTCAGCAGGTGGCACTGGTGGGTCAGGAGGCAATGCATCAAACTTTGATGGAGATGGAACTACAAACGCTGGTACTGCTGGTAACGTGGGAGGCACTGGCGGAGGCGCTGGTGGAGGCGGAGGCGCTGGTAGAACGGCTAACGTAAATTCTGCAAACCCAGGTAGTGGACCAAATACACTTGGCGGAGCTGGACAGGTAATCGTCTACATCAAATGATACAGGCAACAAACAAAAACTTTAAGGAATTACTAGAAAACGACCTGCCTGTATTGGTAGACTTTTGGGCGGAGTGGTGTGGGCCGTGTCGTATGCTCACACCTATCCTCGAAGAAATAAGCACGGAGTACAAGTACGTTTTTATTACCGCAAAGTTAAATAGCGATGAGAACTCAGAGATTGCATTTAAGCACGAGGTAAGGTCAATCCCAACGATGATACTTTTCAAAGGTGGAATCGAGGTAGCAAGAATGACGGGTGCTAAACCTAAGCCTGCGATTGTTGCTTGGCTACAAGACCACGTTGAATTGGGCTAGGGTATAATAGACACGCTCCAATTCTAGGAGTACAAGGTTCAACCAAAGGCTTAATAACTGCACTTACAAATATAAGTGCAACCTCGCCTATCTAGTCACTGGCAAGTGATTGGGAAATAAAACCTATAGGAGAAATATGAAGTTAATCAAAAAACTAGCAATGGCATCTGTCGTTGCGCTAGGTCTTGGAGTGTTTTCAGCACTCCCAGCAAGCGCCGCGGACATGTCGCTATCAGTAAAGGTCGGAGCGGCTGCTGCAAGTTCGAACGCAACAACAGCTCTAGTACCAGCAGCAGTAGCAGTACCAGCAGACAACACAATCGATGAAGCAGACGTAGTCCGCCTTGTCGCAACTGTTGACACAGGCACAGTAGTTACATTCTCAGCAACAGGTGGCGTAAAGCTTGTTGCAGCTCTCGACAATCCAGCGGCAGTACGTGTACGCTCGACTGACGGAGCTTTATCAGTTGTTGTAGCAACAGGAACAGGTAATACTGCAACTGTCTATGCCTACACAACAACTGTTGCCACGGGAACAGTAACTGTTGCTAACGGTGGCGTTATCAACACAATTTACATGAAGGGCACAGCGGGAGCTGCAAACGCAATCTCCGTAGTTGCTCCTTCAGCTGTAGCCTCAAGCACAGTGGCAACATACGCATTTTCAGCAGTAGACGTTTTCGGTAACAAGGTTTCCGGCCTTGCGATTGCGACTACAGTTGCAGGTGCAACAGTTGCCTCAACTGGTCTTAACACAGCAACAGTTACAACAACAGCAGATGTAGCAGAGCTCAAAGTTCTTGCTCCAGCTGGTGGTTCAATCGTAGTTGTAGCAACAGCAACAGTTGCAGCGGCGGTAGCTTCACTTGCTACTCCAGTATCAACAGTTGCAGCTATGACAACAGTTAATGATCTTGCAGCAGAGGTTGCAGCCCTTAAGGCAGCTCTTGCTGCCGAGAAGGCTGGTCGCGCATCAGATAAGATTGGTGCAGATTTTGCACTAGCAACAGCAAAGGCCGATGCAACTACTGCATCAGCTGCCGCTAAGGCAGAGGCAGCGGCTGCAAAGGCTGCTGCAGATGCTGCAATGGCTACAGTAGTTGCATCTAACGCAACTGCTAAGGTTGCTACAGACAAGGCAATTGCTGACCTTACAGCTGCAGTTGCTAAGATGACGAAGGACATGGCCTCAATGAAGGCTAAGTTCAACGCTATGGCGAAGAAGTATAAGTTCGCACCCATTAAGTAAATAACAACTTAATATAGATAAAGGAGCGGGTCTGAGAAATCAGGCCCGCTTTCCTTTTATATACGCAAGGATAAAAGTAGGGTAAAATAAGCACATGCCAATTCTAGGATCCCAAGCATCAAGAGGCGGCGGAACACCTACTGCACCTACGAGCGTTTCAGCTACGGCGGGTAACGCCCAAGCAACTGTTACTTTCACCGCAAGTTCCTATATAGGCAAAGGAAGCGTTACCTATACAGCGATTTCTAGTCCTGGAAATATCACCGCGAGTGGAACGTCACCTATCACCGTTACGGGATTAACTAACGGAACTGCATATACTTTCACTGTAAGAGCTACATCTTCAACTGGTGAGACTGCAACTTCAAGCGCGAGCGCAAGTGTTACTCCTGTTGCGCCTGTATACGCACTTTCACAAACATTTAATGCATCTGGTACGTACACCGTGCCTGTTGGTAAAACTCAAGTAGCAGCATTTATAATGGGTTCTGGAGGTGCTGGTGCGGACGGTGGAAATGCCAGTAACTACAGTGGAAGCGGCGGGAGTGGCGGTGGTGGTTCAGCATTTTTAGATTACACGGTTACTCCAGGAGCAACTTATTCAATAGTAGTTGGAATTGGAGGAGGAGGTAATAATAACGCTGGAATTACATCTTTTTCAGATTTAGCTTCTGCTAATGGAGGAGAAAAAAGTGCAGACCCTAGTCTTGCTACTACTGGTGGAAATGGGACTTCAAACGTTGTAGGCGCACAAAATGCACAAGGTGGCGCTGGAGCGGGAGGCTCTGGTCCACCAACTGGAACAAATAATGGACTATCTGGATCTAATGGACAAACACTTAACTTAAACCTTGCAGGAATTGGTTCTGTTTCATACCAACTTGGTGGCGGCGGAGGCGGCGGAGGCAGAGGATTTTTCAATACTGGCGGTGGTGGTGGATCTGGAGGAAGCGGTGGTTCTGGTGGAAATGGTGCAGGTAATGGAGGCGCAGGAGGAAGCAGCGCTCCAGACGTTGTAAATGCTGCTGGTGGAGGAGGAAGTCCAGGTTCTTTAGCTGGAGGCGGAGGCGGTGGTTCTGCAGGAAGAGCACGTTATTCTGATAATGGAACATTTTTTAATGGTTCTCCTGGAGCTGGCGGTCAAGGCGGCCAGGGTAGAGTAATTATTTATATTGCGTAATATATTAGCGACATGAGCGACGTAATAATAGAAGTTGATATTGAAGCAGATGTGCTCAGTTTATTGTCAGATTGAGCGTATAAAGCCAAAAAATCGTCCAATGTGACAGTTAGGAAATCTCCCTAGGGGAGGCTATTAAGTGTACAGTTTTAAGTCTAACCCTGTATGCTATTGTTATGATTATGCTCAATAAAATCCATAACGAGGACTGTTTAGCAACAATGACTCGTATGCCTGATGGTTTTATTGACCTAACAGTCACATCTCCCCCTTATGACAATCTACGCAAGTACAACGGCTATTCCTTTGATTTCGAGACTATAGCCAAAGAGTTATATAGAGTTACAGCAGATAATGGAATGCTTGTATGGGTTGTTGGTGATGCAGTCATCGCTGGCTCTGAAACTGGAACAAGTTTCCGACAAGCACTCTTTTTTAAAGAGATTGGCTTCAAACTCCACGACACAATGATTTATGAGAAAAACAGTCCTGCCTACCCAGCAAGTTCAGTAAGTAATCGTTATACCCAAATCTTTGAGTACATGTTCGTCTTTGCCAAAGGTCAGGCTCCCAAACACCTTATCTGCGATAAACCAAATAAGTGGGCTGGCTTTAAGGATTTTTCTGGAAAGCTCAAGAACCCAGTTCCAGATTTCTCACCTAGAAACAATATCTGGAAGTACACAACATCATTCAACGGAGTGAAGCACCCTGCTCCATTCCCTGAATCTTTGGCCCAAGACCACATCCTTAGTTGGAGTGATGAAGGCGCCACTGTCTACGACCCATTCATGGGAAGTGGAACGACAGCCAAGATGGCTGCCCTATCTAATAGAAATTTCATTGGTAGCGAGGTGAGTAGTGAGTACTGCGAACTAGCCAATGAAAGACTCAATAAAACAAATGACGAAAGAAGGAAATAATGAATCTAGACAACTGGACACAACCGTTTGAGATTGCCTTTAAGTTTGCTATGTTCTCTTTAGGTTGGCTACTTGTATTACTAATCGGGTCTTTTGTACTTGCAATTTCAGTCGCGCTTCTGAAATCTATCCCTGCTTTGTTTAAGGGTAAAAAGAAGTTAAAAAAGTCTAGCCTAGAAGATACCTATAACGATGCTATGAATCGACTTGCTAATACAAAAAACTTCAAGGTTGTAAAAGACGAGGAATAATCTTGTATATCGAGTTTATGTCAATAACTGATAAAGCATATGTAAAGAAGGGTTATTTTTTCCATGACAGAGAGTAGCAAAATTGCTTACTGCTATGCCCGCGTCTCTACTCAAATGCAGGTTGATGACGGGGTCAGCCTAGACGCTCAAGAAAAACAACTGAGGTATGCAGCAGAATCTCAAGGCTATGAAGTAGAGATGCTTCGTGAAGAGGGTCGTTCTGGGAAAAACATCACTGGGCGACCTGTATTAACTGCTGCATTAGCGAGTCTTGATAAAGGTGAAGCAGAGGCTTTGTTTGTGACACGTCTTGATAGACTTGCTCGTTCTACCAGAGACTTTCTTAGTATTGTTGATCGCTCACATAAGTATGGGTGGCGTCTGGCACTTCTCGACCTTGGTTTAGATACTGCTACATATCAAGGTCGATTTGTAGTAACAATAATGAGTGCCATGGCAGAGATGGAAAGAGGGATGATTTCACTTCGCCAAAAAGATGTTCATCAAGATAGACGTGATAATAAAAAAGTATGGGGTGTTGATTTAGGACCACTACCTTTAGTAGAAAAATCAATTTCAGATAGAATATCTTCTGATAGAGATTTAGGTCTTTCATATAAATCAATAGCAGAAAAACTTAATAGCGATGGAGTAAAGACAGTTTTAGGTGGAGTTAAGTGGTATCCATCAACTGTACGACATATTTATTTAAGGAAATAAACAGGGTAAAGTATAATTAAGGCATAATTTAGTAAAACCCTACCCCTGGGGGTCATTGATTGAATAACTTTAAACGCAAAGTTTTAATGCTCCTTGGGTCAATTCTATGTATTACAGTTTTTTCAATAATGTCACCAGACAGCGCAAGGGCTGCAGATAATCAAGAGCAAGTGGTTGTTAGTCCTGCCCAGCAAGCAGTTGACACGGCTATTGCTACAGCAGTGGCTGAAGTTACACAAGCAGCACAAGCATCAGATACAGCAACAGCAACCATCGCGACTGCAGTAGCAGCAGTAACAACATCTAATACAGCGGTAGCAACAGCAACTACTGCGGTCACAACGGCAGTAGCGGCAGTTGCAGAAGTTGCAAATACAGCACCCATAGTTGCAACAGCAACAGTAGTAACGCAAGACGTTACTACCGCAGTAACTGCGGTAACCACAGCAGTAGCTGCAATACCAGTAACTGCAACAACAGCAACTCCAGAAGTAGCCGTTGCACAAGCAGCAGTTACCGCTGCAACACCAGTTGTAGTAGCGGCAGCAGAAACAGTTGTATCAACGTCAAATACCTTGTCAGCAACTCCACTTACTACAGTTGCAGAAGTTGCAGCAGCGGTAGCAACAGAAACTGCACAAGCAGTAACAGCAACTACTGCAGTTCAAACTGCAGTAGTTCAAGTACAAGAGGCAACAGCAACAGTAGCAACTGCAACGACTGCAGTAGCAGCAGCAGTGACTGCAACTACAGAGGCACAAACACAACTAACCCAAGCAAACGTTGCAATCAACACTGCGCAGGATGCAGTTAACGCGTTAAGCGCGACTATTGGAACGTCTGCAAATGTTCTAGCCAACACAGACGACGCAGGCATTCGCATGAACCTACCGTTTAACTTACAAATGGGCGGGGTCGTTTACACAAATGTTTACGTTAGCTCCAACGCAACAATTACGTTTGGTGTTAATGAGGGGCAAAATTATCACTCTACTCCCAACGCACCTTCAATTTCTGTAGGAGGATACGACTGGACGACGTGGAGTGCTGGCTCTGGAGTTACCTACTCAACAACAACTAATACCCTATCTATCGCATGGGATGTTCGCGTTTATCCTTTAACTACAGCAGATACTCAGATGACGCAGATTAGATTTAATGCGGACGTTAACCCACAAGATGGTGCGTGGGCAGCAGACGTAAACGTTACTGGTGTTATACCAGCGGGTGCTCGCTTTAACGTACGAGAAACTACAGGCGGAACAGTCACCGCTATAGCAGACACAAACTCAGGACCTGGATTTAACGGAACAATCAGCCAAGGCGCTGCATTTACTCCAACTCCAGACCCAGACACTGCGTCCATTCAAGCAGCTATCGACACAGCTAACGCACAAATTGCAACACTTAATACTCAGGTCACTGCAATTGTTGCAACAAATACAGCAAATACAAATACAGTTATTGCACCAGTAGCAACTGTTTCACAAAATACTGTGACTGCATTAGAGACAGCAACTACAACATTAACTACAAAAGTAGCAGACATTGCAGTTGTTTCCGCAGCAGTTGAAACAGTATTGACAGCACCAACAGTTGTTGCTGCAGCACAGACAGTAATTAATGCAATTCCTGCACCTGCGCCAGCACCTGCACCCACCCCACCCGCTTTAGTCGAGCCTCCTGCACCTGCACCTGCACCTGCACCTGTACCAGTTGAACCACCTGTACCAGTTGAACCACCTGTACCAGTTGAACCACCTGTACCAGTTGAACCACCTGTACCAGTTGAACCACCTGTACCAGTTGAACCACCTGTA
>Ga0181362_1000055_pt1 | contig 20167 bp, 16 predicted proteins | sample Su13NDMM110SN_FD_130095 | JGI IMG/M metagenome (GOLD analysis project Ga0181362, IMG submission 130095) | Freshwater viral communities from Lake Michigan, USA - Su13.ND.MM110.S.N | ecosystem: Environmental > Aquatic > Freshwater > Lake | place: USA: Michigan | collected 2013-07-16 | reverse complement strand
TAATTAAATTTAGAAAAATCCGCTTTTGAACTATCTTTAAAATATAATTTAACCCGTTTTGATACTTTTAATTCTTTGATCATTTCTTTATACGGTTCTTTTAAGTCTGTATTTGTATCAAATCCAATATATTTTATATCAGGAATTACTACTGCACCTAGCATTCTACCACCCCAACCCATTGTTGGATCTAATATACAAGTAGGATTATATATTTGATATATATATTTTGATATTAACGGTTTGAACAATGAAACTGACACCATATATAAAGTATAAAAATGAAAAATATTATTATCAATATTTTGTGATTTTTCTTTTATAAATTCTTGAAAATATTTATATCCTTTTTCACCTAGATAATCAGAAGGTTTTTTATAAAAATCGTAAAAATTAAATCCATCTTTATTTAATTTGTTTCCTTTTACATCTAATCTATAAGGAAACATCCAATAATTTAAAAAAGCATTACCTGATCTTTTATTTAAATCCTTCTTTGTTGGTTGAATTTCAATTAAATTATTTAAATCTTTTAATGCATCTTCTTTAGTTATATTTCTTATTTTACTTGCAACTATTTTTTTAGTTTTTGTCATTTCTCCACCAATAAATGGTGGTAAATTTGATTCACCTTTTATTACTTGTTTTAATTTAATTTGTTTTTTTAAATTTTTTGGATCTATTTCTGATGGTAATAAAGGGGTTTGTTTATTTACTCTGATAGTTGGACGATATACAGGGTATTCTTTATTTCCAATGTCAGACCATTTTTCTTTGTACCAAGTTTTTAATTTTTTAGGTTTATTATCCTCTGTATAAGTTCCGCCCATTTCCTTGTACAATTTAATTATAAATCCTGATTTGTAGGCACTAGATTTTAAATATTTTTCATCTGCTATTTTCTTCGCTTTTTTATATAATTTTGGATTATCAATTATAGGCATTATAATAGTAAATAATATATTTTTTGTTTTTTCTTAATTTAATAAGAAAAAACAAAAAGTGGAAAAGTGGCAAATTTACGAAATCCGCTTTTTATTATATAGTTAAAAGCGGTTTTCGTATTCTTGCCATTTTTTAGTTTTTTATTATATTTAATATATATTATTAATTAAAAAATTGTAATCTAAAATAAAAATATCTTCATCATCATATCCGAAAATTTCAAAAAGTGATGAATCTAATTTTTTATCTTTTGTTGCATCTAAATATTGCTCAAGTGTAATAAAATTAGTTATCTTTTTAACTTCAGTAATATTAGTATTTTTAATAATTTGAATAAGGGTCTTAATTTGGTTTTCCATTAATATATAATAAGAATAAACCCTTAAATGCTTTTAGTTTTTTCTTATACATTTAAAAGACCGTTATTAAGTCCGTAATCTAATCCTGAAAAGTCAAGAAATTGAATTTCTATTTTTGGTTTATTATAAATATATAGATTAGTCATTACAAAATTATAAATATCCCTAGTCATTTCTGGAATAAATGATTTATAGTTCTTTTCACTTTCTTTTTTTGATTGAATGACTTGTTTTTCAAAATAGGTATTATAAATATTTTTAACGATGCAATTAGAACTACTATTTTTATTTAAATCTTTGAAATAAAACTTTTCAAATATCTTATTTACTAATTCTTTTGATAATAATTTATTTTTATTAATTTGATCATCTGTTGGTAAAATAGATTCCCATTTATTAAATTCTTTAATTTCCTCAAAAATATTTGATTCTTGATATTTTAATTTTTTAATTGCGGATATAAAATTAATGTACTTTTCATTAAATGCTATTGCAATCTCTTCTTTTTCTTTATTAATAAATTGATTTTTGAAATAATATTTTTTAATTGCTAATTTATCATCTAATGTTGCTTCTTGTTGATATATTTTTTGTGTTAATTTTTCAAGTTCTTCATTATTAATATCTTTAATAGTTGAATAACTGTACGATAAATCAGTATCATTAATTAACTTTTCAATATATTGATCTAATTCTTTATTAAGTGCTTCTTTTGAATAATCAATCTTATAATGTGCTAAATTACAAAATAAATTAAAAGTTGCTTTTAATGGTGAATACTTTTCAATTAAAATATTTTTTACTAACTTTTGATAAATAGGGCAATTATCTACTAAATTTGAATCATCTTGAAATGTTGTATTTTTCATTCCTTCCAAATAACAGATAAATATATTATTACTTTTTAATTGTCTGCATCGGTAGGATACCTGAATAATATCTCTTGGTGATGAAAATGATGCAATACTTAAAAATACACTATCAAAATCAAATTTTTCGTAATTAATACCTACATTTATTTTATTATTTGTCATTACAAAATCTACTTTTTCCCAATTATCATTTACATTATCTAATGTTTTCAATATTTTATCATCTGAATCTGCATTATAAGATAATCCTTTTTTATTAGTATTCTTTTCAAATACTTCTTGAAGTGATTGCATTGAAGGATAATCTTTACATCCATCTTTATAAGGATAATAAATAAATACTTTCTTATTTTCTTTAAGGGTATTAATAATTCCCCCGCACCAAGAAGTAAAATTTGATTTAGTTTTAATTGTTCTATTAACTACTGATTTATTTAGTTCGTAAATATTTACATCATTTTCTGATAAACTTTGAATAAAATCAATTGTTTTCTTGCTTGTAAATGCATCAAGTAAAATTACCTTTTCAGCATTCTTTAATATTTTAATAAATCTTTCCCAGCAATTCTTTTTCTCAGTTGTTAAAGTACTATTATTAAACCATCTATCCAATACAGTTTCAATTTCATCAATAACTACTACTTTATAATTTATTTCTGTATAAAATAAACTGTTAATACAAATAATTAATTTATCTTGTAATGGAATAGTATTTTTCTTTTCTGAACTTGTTTTAAAATCTTTGTAAAATGCTACATTAATATCATCTGCTTTTAATCGTTGTGTTGTGTTCTGTGCAAGTGCAATATTTGGTGTAATCCAAATAAAAGAATCTTTATCTTTTAAATATTTAACTGTTTGGTAAGTCTTACCGCTTCCCATTCCAGTGTTAAGAATAGTATATTTAGATGATCTAAAATGATCTTGTGAAAGTGCATCTACTTTAATTGTTTCAGGTAAAATAAATGATCTTTCAAAATTATTGAAATGAGTATCTCTTCTAATTTTTGGATAATATTTTAGAATTAATGTTTTAATCTTTTTAATATTAACTTCTGGAAATTTAGATAAAACTGACCAGTGTTTCATCCATTTTTTATAATTTGATTCAGATTCATTTTTATTTTTGTACCAACTATAAAATGTTTCAAATTCTATCTGATTATAAAAACAGAATCTTGCAATTAAATGTGTGTATTTGTGATAAAATTCTTTATTAATTGGTAATAATTGTAATGCTTGTAATGGTGTAAAATTATTAATATCAAATTTATCAGGTGCGTTTAAACTCATCTTAGGTAAATCGCCTAAATCAAATTTGGTAATTTTGGTTTTCTCTACTTCAATTGCTATTTTAGTTTCGTAATTAAAATTAAAACTCATTTTAGCATTATAAACATTTGTAAAGAATGTAGTAATAAGATGCTTTTTAAGATCATCATTATAAATTACAGATTGAATTCTTCCATCTTCTTTAGATTGATTTACGCATTTAAAAAAGCGGTTTTTGGTATAAACTTTAGTATCAAATGAGTCATCAAATGTTTCTTTTAAATACTTTGATAATAATTTGATTGTTTCCCTTTCTTCTTCATTTTTAATTAGATAATTATTTAATACGATGTGATAAGATTGTCTTACTTCAGATTTAGACCCGCTTACTGCAATATCTGCATTTTCAAATAATTCTTCAATCTTAGGAATAATTTTACTATATATATCGTAATCTTTATTATCAGCATCAATATCAAAATATACTTTGTGAGGAAATTGATCTATTACTTCGTAAATACAGTTATCTTTTTGTACTAGTCTTAATAAAGAAGAACTATTTACATCTGCCCACATATTACCTCTTGATTTAGTTTTACTCCAAATTACCAAATGATCTAGGGGTTTTGAATTTATTACTTGTTGCATTGCCCCGCATCGTTCTGATGCATTCTTTAACCAATTTATTTTTAAATGTTTTACTACTTTAAAGTCGGGGTTGTTTTTTCTCATATATACTTATATAAGATTTTATTTTTTAAATAGTTTTTTTTTATAATTAAATTTTTATATATTTAAAGTATTTTTTTATATTAAATATTTTTTAAATACTTAATATAAAATTAGATAAAATTAATCAACTTTTTCTAGAGTATCTTTTCTTTTTCGTTGATTATACTGCCTCATATATTCCGCTTTTTTCTTCTTAAAGTCTTCATCATCCTTTATTTTTTGGTAGCGTTCAGACGACTTTTTTATTAATTCTTCTTTCTTTTGTTGATACTCATCACGCTTTTTTTCTTTAATCTTATCGTAATATTTCTTACTTGCTTTTTTCTGTGCAGGGGTATATTTTACTGATTTTTCAGAATTCATTATTAATATATACTAGATATTTTTTTTCTATATAGTTTTTTTTTATTTTTAAATATAATTTAATTCTTTAAATAAGAAAAAACTAGGGGTAAAAAGTGGCAAGAATACGAAAACCGCTTTTATCTATTAAGTTAAAAGCGGAAACCGTAAATTTGCCACTTTTTACCCCTAGTTTTTTATTATTGAATATTCAGTCATTCTTTAAAATAAATGCTTCTTTTTCACTTAAAATAACTTTTGGATAAGTTTTTAAAACAGTGATCCATCTTGAATTAAGTTTTTTTAATTTCTTGATCTGTTCTTTATCCATTCCTAAGTACGAATCGCAGATATATTTTAAATTACGACCACCAATTGTTGCAGGAAAGAATGTTAAACCTGTTGCTTCATTCAAAATCATTTTAGTTGCATTACCTCCAGCACTAACGTGGAAAGTAATAGCAACACTTATTTTGTGATGTCTTCCCGTCTGTAAAAAGTTATTCATATAAGTCCAAACCACCGCTTTAGTCTTCTTATCTGAAATATTATCAACATCGTCAAAAATAACTAAACTGTCTTTAAAATCAGCAGTAGGTATTATTTCATCATCAATAAATTCTTTATCTAATTTAATTCTTTTCAAACCCTTTATTTTATCTAATCCTTCTTTATCTGAATCTAAAGTTGAAAAAACAAATATATTATTTTTTGGAAATAATTGACGATAATTATTCGCATACATTTGGACGAAGAAACTCTTACCACTTCCAGATTGTCCAAAGATATAGAATACATCTCTTTCTTTATTAGTATTTGGACAAGGTTCAAATTTTTCAGTTCCATCAAGAGTTAATTCTGATCCTCCACTTCTTGCGTTTTCAGTTATAGATAAAACTGCCTCCGCTTTCTTACCCTTCTTCACTATTCCTAATACATCACCTTTTGGTTCGTAAGTTAATTTATAATTATTGAATGACATTTTATATTATAATAATATAATATAAAAAATCTAAATTTTATTTTTAAAAGAATTTTTTCGCATCTTCGTTTATCATTTTAAATAATTTCTCTCTAATTTTTTTGATAATTGAAAATTTATTTTTATTAATCGTCGCCCGATCTAAATCATTACTAAAATTTGTATTTGTATAAGATAAATCTTGTTTAATAGTTTGTAAATCACTATTAATATCATTTATATTTGGTTTTCTAAATTTTTGTTCTTGCAATAAAAGAAGTGTATCTAAGTCTGATCTTGCTTTATTTAATATTCCAATTTCTGAATTAAAATAATCAGTTAATTTTTTAGTTGGTTTTATAGAATATAACCGTTTTAATGCTTTATAATAATTGCCATCTTTTACCAACTCTAAATAATCTTTTTTGATACTTTGAATAATTTCTTTTCTTGTTTGTGTTGGATAGTTTTGATGATCACCAATAGTAAAGTAATAATTATCAGTAATTTCAATAAATGAACCATTTAAAAAATATACTTCATCAATTTTTATAGTAGATTTCATTTTTAAACAATCAATAAAATGATATCCATTTTTATTACCTTTTTTTATATCTTTATAAGTCCATCTAATAGGTTCTCCATTTACTTCACCACATTTAAAATCAGTTATATAAATATTTGGATCATTCATTGCATCAACAAATATATTTCTGAAATGATTACAAATTTTAATTAATAATTCATCTTTATCTTTAGTTCCAAAATGACTTTCCAAATCGTAATCTGAATTATATAAAATATTTTTTTTATTTGAACTACCAATTAATTTTATTTTACGTCCAATATTAAGTTTATAAAATTCTTTTGTTAAATTATTATTCAAATCTGATAATCTCTTCATTTATATTATTAATTTATAAAATAATATTAATAAATTTTATTACAATGCAAGTTCATTTAATCTTTCTCTTACTGCTTGTAGTAAATCTCTATTCCGTCCTTCTGCTTCTACTATATTATCTCTTTCACTTCTTAAACTTCCCAATTCTTTTTGTTCTGTTGGTGATAATGAATCTCTGCCTGAAAGTATAGCGATATCACCAGCGACTCTTTGATATTCAAGATCTAAAATTCCTAAAGTATCAGTTAAATCTCTGTATTGTCTTGCAAGTCTAGAATTTTCATCTGGAACTGCTGGTAAAAAAGCATCTTCTACTAGTGGTCTAAATGGTTTCCGTCCTGTATATCTACCTTTATCTTGTTCTAATTTATTTATATCTGATTCTAATTCTTGAATTTTCAGTTGTAAATCTCCTTCTTCTTGTGCTAGTCTTTCAATTTTTTCAGTTGTAGCAAATAATAATTTAATATTTGTTGGACTTCTTGAATTTGGATTTATAGATTGTAATAAATTCTGTAATACTTCTGCTTTTTGATTAAATTCTCTAGATTTTGAATATAATTTTTCAAGACTTTTATTTTTTACATCAATTTTTTTATTAAAATCATCAATAATTTTTTGTGTTTGCACAATATTTTTTTGTGTTTGTTCATTACCTAATATTTCTTGATATAAATTAAATGGTTGTGTTTGGTTTTCAAATGTTTTACCTGATAATTGTTGAGAGAAATTTGGTAAAAATTGAATATTTGGATTAACAAAGTTAGCAATAGATCGGGATGAAAGGGCGATAAATTGTTTAAATTTATTATCAATAGTTTCTAAAAATTTACGAATATCAACTGATTTATCACTTCTTTCGTAATCTTGTAAATAAGTAATTAAATCATTAAATCTTCGTTGAGTATCAATAACTTTTAATGCAATCTCTTCCAAATCAGATTGTAAAAACTTTTTATAATTTACTAATATTTTACCGTTATATTCAGCAATTAATTTAGTTAAAATAATATTAATTTTTGATAAAGTACTAATAATAAATTCATTACCAGTTAAAATTGGTATTGCCCGTCTTTTTCCTTTTAATGATGCTTCTACATCAGCAACTGTTGCAGGCGGTAATAAAGGAAGAACTACAGGAACAATATCGGGTAATGTATCCAAGTATATCATCATTGCATCATTCATTCGTTCAAGTGCATCACCTTCCCCTATTTGTTCTAATTCAGAAAAATTAAAAGATGGATTACCCGCTTTTAAATCATTATATATTTTTGTCATTCCAGCAATAACATCATCTTTTCCAAGTGCCATTGCTTCATATTGACTTAAATAAGATTGAACTTGTCCTAAGTAATATTTAATTAGATTTCTTAATTCAACATCACTAGTTTGTTGAACAACTTGAGCAAGACTATCAAGTAAATTATCAGGATCAATTGGAAAAGCACCACCACGATAACGACCAGCACCTTTCTTTTTACCTTTTTTACCTTTTTCACTTGGTGTTGTTTTTGGTGGTGGTTTTGGTGGTTTTGGTGATTTTGGTGCTTTTGGTGTATCTGCTTTCAGTTTTTTAAGTTGTTCTTTTCTTACTGATTGTGCAAGTTTAACAGCATCTTCATCACTAGTTATTTTCCCTAGAACCGTCTCAAGTTCTAAAATATAGTTATCTAATTGTTCTAAATTAGTTAGAATATCATATTTGAAAGTTTCAAATTGATCTTTATTATTACTACGATAAGAAAGATGTTTCTCATCTCTAATTGCGTTATTTCTATTAGTTGGATTTTGATCTGTTTTTATAATTGTTTTCCGTAAGGCACGACTGATTGCAAATAAAGAATTTGGATCAGTGATTAATGTATTATCTCTAGTCATTATAATATATAATATTAATATATAATTTTATAAATTTATTTATTTTTTGTTATTCTTTTTTCTTCTTCTTCCACCAAGAAATAATCGGTTTAATGATTCATTATCAATATCTTCTTCTTCTTCTTCTTGTATATTTCGTTGATCTTTTAATATTTCTCTATCTTTTCTAGCATTTTCAAAAAAGTTATTTCTTTTAATATAAATAGGTTTTAATTTATTCTCACCAATTGCAAGTGTTTCTGGATGAAATCTTAAATTAGGTAAAGGCATTCCTCTTTGATACCGTACTTTATCAAATTTTCTAGCAGTATCTTCAATATAATGAGAACCACCTAAAAGTTCAGCACCTAAACCGCTAAATATCATTGGTTCAGTAAATGGTGAGTAATTAGTTGCTTTACGGGTCATTGCGTCTTCGTAAGAAGCGATGTAATGGCGATGTGGTGTAGTTCTTTCTGTTTGTCTAATCATTATAATATATTAATAGATATTATAATAATTTTTAAATTTTATTTTTTAAAAAGTGGCAAAAATACGGTTTCCGCTATTTCTTATATAGTAAAAAGCGGTTTTCGTAAATCCGCCACTTTTAGTTTTTTATTATATTTAACGAATGTGTCTAGAAAGACGACCGCCCGACATCACACCACCCGACATTACACCACCAGACATTGCACCACCAACAGCACCAACGTGTGCTTTAGTGTTTTGGAAAGTATTATACCGTCTGTGATGCATTAGAGCAGGGTTATTAAAACGACTGGCGTGGTGGCGTCTTCCACCAATTAATCGTTCATATTCCGATTGCATCATTATAGATTCAGGGGCAGAGTTCATTTTGGTGTTTAGTACAACTTCTTTATTAAGAACACCTACTTCTGAAGAGCAGACACCCGCTTGACAAGTGAATACACCACTATTTACGGTGATTGTCATTACTTCAATTGGATAAGTAGTTGCGGTAGTTGTTACTCCGTAGTTGCACACAACATTAAGTTGAATTTGAAGGTTAAATGAACCGCTTGAAGAGTTGCTGAGGAATTCAGGAAGAGATAGATCTTTAACTGGATCAATAACAAGGATAGAACCAATAGTTCCAACCATTTCATTACCTGTTTCTCCATTTCTAGATGCCATACCACTCCATTCAAAAAAGTTCTGGGATGAACCATTACGACGGGACATTTTATAAATATCAGTAAGAGTTGCAGAACTAATTAAACCACTTGCAGAGTTGAAAAGAATTGTAGCAGATTGAATAGTGTAGAAAGAATCTGAATGACCATACGATTGCTGGGACATTGGAATACGACAAGCAACTACAATTTTATCAGGAATCAATGATAATTGCAAGTTAGAAGTTATAACCCTTACAGATGTTGGATTAAATGGATCACCAGCAAATCGGGATGCAACTCTTGTTTGTGAATCTTGAAGAGTTAAATATCTAGGGGTTTCAGTATAACTTACACTATTACGACTAGATTTAAGTTTAAGCACTTGCGAAGGTTGAAGAGTTAAGAACCGACTGAGTAATTGACAGTTAGAAAAAGCGGATGGTTGAGAATTAACACCAATTATAGAACCGTAAGCGGTTGATGATAAACCAGCAGTTCCTAAAGTAATAGAAGTAATAAATTCTGGTGTATAAAAACCTTGAGCACCAGCACCACCCCCGGCACCTAAAACATTGGAAGTTCTAAAGAATCTACGACAGTTAGAATCAACATTAATATTAAGTGAGATTTGATTAATACCGTAAAGACCTGCACTTGTTCCACTTGCATTATTTACAAATGGGGAAAGTGTCATTAAAGGTTCTACTAAAAGAACTTGACATTCAATTACTGCACGAACAGCACCTGCTTCTTTAATAGTAGTATTAGAATCTGCAATAGGATCTCCAGTTGCATCATATTGAATAATTGCAAATTTACAAGGAAGAGTTCCACGACCAAAATAAGTAGCATCAAAAGACGATTGAAGGACATTTCCTAAAGGATTATTGGATGTGCTATAAGCAATAGCACCACCATCAACAACTCCATCACTATATGATGCGTAATAAAAGTCAGGAAGCGAAGCGGTAGATGTGTTAGTCTCAGAAATTAAAGGGGCATCATTAAGGCGTAAAAGAACCGCTAAAGTATCTTGAGTCTGAGAATTGACAGATACATTATTAATAGTTCCACTAATAGTAGTAATAAGAGAGTTAAGAGGATACGATCCAAATGCTTCGGTATTACCGTAATCAAAAAATCTAGAACCAACTGTTAAATTAGAAAATGGTGTTCCACCAATATTAATAGTGAAATTTACATTAGAAGATAGAAGCATATTACGATCCAATACTACTTCTTGCGATGGGATTTGTGCATTAAATGTAATATTAGATGTACTAACCGATGTGGCAGAGAATTGTTGATAATTCTCTTGACCACTAGATTGAACTGCGAAAGTTACTTCGTCGGTGATTTGTGAGATTATATTGTCTTCAACAAGAACGGAATGAAAATTAGAACTCATATTATATAATTTATAAATATATTTTTTTATAATTTTTTATTTATTTGTAATATAATTCTTTTTCTCAAATAACAATTTAACACAAATTGTAGTATTTGAAGTTAGTAAAAATGGATTTAATGCCCCTAAACGATCACGCCAATATAACTGTAAATCTATAGAAGTTAAGGGTGTTGAACCGTATAATTGAAGTCTTCTATATTCAGATGTGGGGACGTAATATAAAAAGTTCTTGTATAATCCTTCAGTTGAATAATCTGTTAAAATAGGAATTGCTAAAGTATTTGAATTATTATTTACTGGAATTGTTGAAGTTGCATTTTTAATATCATTAATTGTTAAAACGCCTGAAGTATTATTTGGAAGAACGGGTAGTGATGTAGATGTAAGAACTATAGCAGTTATAGGATTCCACTGTTGTACCGTTGGTATCTCTTGATATAGTATATAGCAGGGGTAAGGATCAACACCTGCAGGTGGTGATGGTGGATATAAACCGTTATTAGTATCAGCAAATAAAGTAGTTTGTAATTCAAAATTTTGACCATTTGTAGATGTTTGATTTTTAATGAATAACGGGAAACTGCTAAATAAGTTCGCAGTAGCACTATTAAAAAATATTCCTATAGATCCAGCAGTATCAGCACCATTATAAGCAGTTGAATCTGCAAATATAGCACATATTTGATTAACTGTATCGTAAGTCATTACAGGCGGGTGTATTGTTGGTAAAAGTGTTTGATTACCTAAACCAATAAATGCCTCTATAAAAGTCTGATTAAATAAATAGGGAACATACTGATAGTTATATACATCGTAATACTGTGTATTATTTAATTGTTGTCCTCCGGTTGTAGATGGTGGTGGTGGAACTACGATATCTTTATTCTGACTCTGATAATTTAGGAATGATTGATAAGAAAAACCATTATAAGTTAAAGTAATACTATATACGCTTAAATTAGGATCTGTAGCGGTTGATTGAATTTGACAACGCCAAACTGGCAAACTCTGAGTATCAGCAGTTAATTTTAAGATACTTAACCAATAATCAGAGGGGTTTTGTAGATACGCTTGATTTCTTGCTTCAGAATATTCTGCGGGAATTGGTCTAACATTTTGATTAGATACATTTGACATTATCACATCGTAATACAGTTTTTCTGGATTCATTATATAATAATAATAAATAAAATTATATATAAAAATTTAATAAAAATTTAATAAAAATATTATATTTATAATATATATAATGTCCTCTTTACAAGCGTTTTATAGTGGTGCTTTTACTGGTACAACTCCTACCCTAACTCAAGTTCTATCAACTGGTAATATCGCATCTACTGATATTAATATGGCACAAAATGATTTAATAAATGTTGCATCTATTCAGAATTCAACAGCACCAATTATTGTAACTGCACCTTTAGGTGTTTCTCTTTCTGGAAGTGTAGGAAGTGCGGGACAGGTTTTAACATCTAATGCATCTGCTCAACCAACGTGGCAACCAATAGTACTTCCTGTAAGTTATTATATTGATACACTTGCAGGAACAAGTGGTGATGGTAATGCATCCACATTTACCACGATTACATCACTACCCGCAGGTTATTATCTATTTACTGCTAACTTTGTTTTTTTAAATACAAATGCAGATGTTACAAGAATTTCGTGTTATTTACAAAAACCTGATACAACATATATTAATATTAATCGTATCTATCAAACTGCAAGTGGAACAGCAACAACGGCACAACAATCATACACAATTTCATTTGTAGCATCAAATAATACTGCTCAAAATATAGCGGTTCAGATGTTGGTAGATACTACTTCAAAAGCACTTTTCACTGCAAATCTATTTGGATTTACTTATACTAAACTAGCAGTATAAAAATAGCGTAAGTCCTAGTTTTTTATTATATTTTATAGATTATTACTAAAATAATCTATAAAATTCTAAAATGAAATGATTTCTATTATAATAAAATCTAAATATAAATGATTTTTATAGACAAATAATGATTTTTACTTAATGATTTCTCTTATACTAGATATAATAAGTAATAATTTATAAATTATTACTTATAGATTATAGTTTAATTAGATTTCTCTTAATAGATTTGTCTTATATAAGAAATCTTTCAGTAAAAATCATTATTATTCTATTAAAATCTATTATATTATAATTAAGATTTATTTAGTAAAAATCATTTAATTATAAAATATAGTTATAATTAAATGTTTGTTGAAAATATTGATAATGCATTAAAAATAATTGACTTTGAAATTAATGATGATGATAGAACTAACTTTTATACATTTATATTTAGAACTCATTATAATTGTGATCTACCGTATGATCATCACGAATATCGCCCCCTTAAATATTTTAAGTTATTATATAAGATGATAAAAGACTATTTATAAGAAAAAACAAAAAGTGGCGGATTTACGAAAACCGCTTTTAACTATATAAGAAATAGCGGAAATCGTATTCTTGCCACTTTTTATAATAAAACACTAGCAGGTATAATTGTTAGATCATTTACTGGAATAAATATATGATCTCTTTTCTCTCTATCTTCATACCTTGTATATCTTTTAGTTTCGTAATTTTTAAACTTCTCTTCATCATATTCAATAAATGCTAAATAATCAGTATATTTAAATAATAGTAGTGATTTATCCTTGCATTTATTTAATGTTATCATTGTTGTCGGGTACTGTTGCATTTTATTCGTTCTTGTTTTAAGTTCGTAATTATATTCATTATCTTTATAATCAAATGAATTATATCGTCCTTCAGTTGCTTTAATATCTCTTTTAAAATATTCTCTAATAATTGGTAAGATTGACTCTTCTGATTTTTTACCAAATTTATATCTTTGTGGTGCTTGACTACTATACATTATTAATAGGTTAGATTTTAATTTTTGATTTAAACGGTAAAAATCTAAAGTATTTTATTTTTTTGTTAAAATCTAAATTAAAAAATATAGTTATAATATATAATGGAAAGTAAAGTTAAGTATTACGAAACGAAATTAAAAGAAATGCTTAGTAATGATGATTTTAGTAAATATCTTAAAGATGCACCAGAAAATTTAATTACTTATAAAGAATTGAAGAATTTTAAAACAATGGCAGAACTATTAGAAAAAGAATTTGATTATAAAATATTATTAGTAGAAACAGAAAGAAATGCTGGACATTGGTGCGTTTTAGTAAGACGCGGTGATACTGTTTTTTGGTGTGATTCATACGGTATGAGTCCTGCAAAAAGTATAAATATGATACCATCTTATATTAGACGTATGTTAGGTCAAGAAACAGATCAAATTAAAAGATTATATAAAAGTGCAAGAGAAGAGGGTTTCAAAGTAGAAGAGAATGAATATGACTTTCAAGAAGATCTCCCTAATATTAATACTTGTGGTCGGTGGGTATTATTTTTTATAGAATGTATCAAAGAAGGAATGAATTTTAAAGAAATGATTGCATTAATTGAAAAGCAAGAAGAGAGAACGGGCAAACCATCAGATATTTTAGTTGTTGATTATTTCCCTTAAAAAGTGGCAAATATACGAAAACCGCTTTTAACTATATAATAAAAAGCGGAAACCGTAATTCTGCCACTTTTTTAATCTTGTTTAATATAGTTTGTATCCATTACATTAACTGATGTACCCATTGCTGTCGCATCATTTTGTTTCTCTTTATTTTCTTTTGAATATTTATCTGTCAAGTAAATATTTCTAAGCATTGATACGGATATTTTCTTCTTAAATATTTTATTTAATACTCTTGTAATTGCATTAATAGACTCAAATGCAGTCCCATCTGATTTTACTAAAAATGCACCAGTCTTATCTTTTCTAAATTTTAAATATAATGTGATTACATCCATTAATTCTTTCGGAATTTCAATAATTTGTTCTTTATAAGTTCCTGCAGTCTTATAGTTATTAAAAATGAATTTCTTATTTTTAACATCTAAATAATTATATTCTTTATCCATCTCTTTATCATCTAGAATTTTCATTTTTAAATAATCATTTCGTCTAGGTGGTATTAGAACGTAGAGAGAAAGGACTAAATAATTCATTAAAATTTCAAAATCTGGTTGATCAAGTTTTCTTTTACCTTTAGTTAAATTACCGACATCTATTTTATAATTGTCCCACAATTTCTTAATCTCTTCTTGACTCATCCAATTTTCAGATTGTGATTCAGATTTATTAGTATTATTTTTTAAATTTTTATTGTAATCCATCATTTTTTCGTAATAAATATCAAATGCTTTTTTTAATTTTGGTTGATCTTTTAAAATTGATACAATACTAATTAAATAAGTTCTTTTAGTATTATCTTTCAAATGTTTAATTTTGTCTAAAATTTTTGTAGTATTTTTTAAAAAATTATAATCTGTTGGATCTTGATTATCATTAAGACGCTTGATATTTGAAAGGTATAATTTTTTTGAAGATTCTTTAATTGACATTTATATATATAATCTAGATTATTTTTTTTAGATTTTATTTTAATTATTTTATAAAATAAAAATATATAATAGTTTATATAATGGCATACTCAGTTTATAATTTAAATAATCGTATCAACTACTTACAGAATGAAATAAATAATGGTGGTGGTGGTGGTGGTGATGCTTCTTTAACTGCAAACCAAACCTTCACAGGCATTAATACTTTTGATAATGCTACTAATATTGCGAATACACCTAATGCATCACACACTGTTAATTTAGGAAATATTAATGCAACTACAACAATTAAGGGTTCAATTCTAAATAATGATGCCCCAGTTTATAATATTGGTTTTAATCAACTTGGAGAAGTAAATATAAAAGGGACAGAAATTAATGTTGAAGGATCAACAAATATAAATACAATTGGTGATTTTGATACTACTATCGGTAATTTTAATGCAACAACTACTAAAATTAATGGTGCTATAGATTTAGATGCAACTAGTATAATAGCAAAATCAGATCTTAATATGAATCAAAATGATATAACAAATGTATTAAGTATTCAAAATACTTCTGCCCCTATTTCATTACTTGCCCCTAGTGGTTTATCATTAAATAGCACTGTAGGAACTACCAACCAATATTTAGGTTCTAATGAATCTGGACAACCAACGTGGAAAACATTACCCGCTGGTGTTAATCCATCATTAAGTGATGTTTTATCATTAGGCGGTAATAGTGCTGGTTCTACAGATATTAATATGAATCAAAATGATATAACAAATGTATTAAGTATTCAAAATACTTCTGCCCCTATTTCATTACTTGCCCCTAGTGGTTTATCATTAAATAGCACTGTAGGAACTACTGACCAATATTTAGGTTCTAATGCATCGGGACAACCAACGTGGAAAACATTACCCGCTGGTGTTAATCCAACATTTAATAATGTTTTAATTGCTGGTAATACAACTACACAAACGGCAACATTTAACGATATTAACGGGGTTGAATCTGTAATTGTTAAAGGAAATCGGGTTCAATACACTTATACATCTACAGATCCTGCTGATTCATCAACAACAAAATTAGATAATTTTTTAACTGTAAAAAATACTGCTACAACAAATAATTCGTCTATATCTTATAATCGTATTTCATTATTTAATAATGTAGATGATATTGCTTCTTTCCACGATGTAGATAATTTTACATTATCTAAAGGTGCAAATACTGCAATTATAAGCGAGAGTTCTTCATTAACTATTGATAAATTAAACTTTTTTAAATTAGGTGATACTAATACTGATTGCGGAATACAAAAAAATGGAACAGCACTACAATTAAATACAAATGGAACATTAAAATTAAATGGATTAACAGGTTCAACAAATCAAGTATTAAAATATAATTCTTCAGGCAATGCTGTTTGGAGTGATCCTACTATACCAACATTAAATTCAGTCTTAGGTTCTGGAAATACAACAACAAATAGTGCTTCTTTTACTAGTGGAAGCGGACCAACTCTTGAAACAACTACTATTGAAGGGTCAGGAATCACTTATAGTAATTTATATACAAATGCATATGTTGCTGATACAATTACAATGGAAAATCTTGATGTAACAGAACAAACTAATATAAGCAAAACACAAATAGATATTTTAGATTTAAATTCAAATGATACTACAACAATAGATAAGAATAGTATATCATTAGAACACGCATCTTCAGTTATTGGAATATCCGATAATACTATAAAAATAGATAATACAACAATTTCACCATTTATTGAAATAGTTTCAGATACAAGATCTAAATTAGAAAAGGATAAATTAACATTTACATTTGGAACACCATCAGTACAAAACGCAGGATTATCAATCGTATCTAATGGATTACAATTAAATACAAATGGAACATTAAAATTAAATGGATTAACAGGATCAACTGATAATGTACTAAAATTAAATTCTTCTGGAAATGCTTTTTGGGGAACTGCTGGAGGAAATCAAAGTTTTAATGATGTTTTAGTTGTTAGTAATACAACAACAAATAGTGCTATATTTAATGGAACATCAACAAATACAAACACTATAGGCGGTGATAGTGTGGTTTTTACAGATGGATCTACATCATTAACTGTTAATAAAACAGGTATTACAACAAGAAATAGTGTTCAAACTAGTGATCATTTTCTAACATTTGTTGATACATCAACTACTGGAGTTAGTGCAATTCAAAAAACTGCTGGGATAAAAGTTATTCCATCGTCAAATACTATTTACGCTACAACATTTAATGGAAATTTAACTGGAACAGCATCAAACGCAACAGATGCAACAAATGCAACAAATGTTAATTTAACTTCATCAGGTGCAAGTGCTACAACATTTTATCCAACATTTGTAACAACTGGAACAGGTAATAAAGCATTAAATTCTTATACTGGTTTATCTTACGTTCCATCAACTGGAACTTTAACCGCTACAAATTTTAATGGTAATTTAACTGGAACAGTTTCAAATGCAACTAATGCTACATTTATAGCAACTACATCAGATACAACAACTAGCACCGCACAATTCTTAACTTTTGTACCAACATCAAGTACAGGTAATCAAGCAGAAAAAGTTAGTAGTGGATTATCTTTTATTCCTTCTTCAAATACTTTAACTACATCTAATTATATTGGTAATTCTTTACAGCGTTCAGCAGTAGGAGCATTAACAATTGGTAATAATTCAAATACAACATCAATGACAATTGGAGGGGGAACAGTTGGTACAACAATTGATATGGGAGTAATTGGAAGTAGAACAGGATTAATAAAAATTGGAACTGGATCAGGATCTGGAAATGTAGAAATTGGATCTACTTCGGGAACAGTAACAATAAATGGAACATTATCTAATTCTACTTACGCACCAACAACTGTAAATACTACAAATGTAAATACACAAACAATAGATTATAATGGAGTAGGTGGTCAATTAGTTATAGGTGGTTCTTCAACCACAACATCAATGAGTTTAGGGACTGGCATTACAACAGGAAATATTGATATCGGAATAGGATTAACAAGTGGTGATGTAAATATTGCCACAGGTAATTTAGTAAAAGAGGCAGGTTGTGCAGTTAATATTGGAACAGGTGGAACAATAGCAAATACAATTGCTATTGGTAGTGCTACATCATTAACAACAGTTGGTGGAACATTAGGCGTTGGTTCTACAGTAACTGCACCAACTTTTAGTGGTGCTTTATCTGGTAATGCTACATCAGCAACAACAATAGCAACTACAGCAGATACAACAACAACTACTGCACAATATTTACCATTTGTTCCATTATCAACTACAAGCACACAAGCAGAAAAGATAAATAGTAATTTAACTTTTATAGCATCATCAGGCACACTTGGATCAACTATTATATCTACACCAACAGTTAATTCTACAGGATCAGGAAATTCACTAGCACTTGGGGGTAATATAACAACAGGTAGTATTAATATCGGAACTGCTTTAACAGATGGTGATGTAAATATTGCAACATCTACTACAACAAAACTTGCAGGTTGTGCCGTAAATATTGGAACGGGTGGAAGTGTTGCAAATACTGTTAATATTGGTGCTTCTACTTCAGTTACTACAATTGGTAGTGATTTAACCTTATCAGCAGGTAAAGGTATAAAAGCGGGAACAGTTCCTGCTTCTACAGTTGCAGGAGGGACACTTTATAATAAAGCAATATATGCTACTGCTACAGTAGGCGGTGCAGTTACTTTTACAGCAAATTATATTGGTGATACTCAATATGCTTATCTTTCATCAAATTCAACAAATCTGGCAACAGGTGAAACAACAATTTTAACAATCAATCTAGTAAAAACAGGAGTATATGCAATGTCTTGGTTCGCAAACTATAAAAATGCAGGAACAGCATCAAGAACTAGTTCTATATTAACTTATTTAAGAACTGGTAATAGTTCATCTGTTCCAACTGTTGCGGGTGGTTATTCAATTCCTTATCAAGCACAATATGCAAATTTTCAAGCATATTATCCTACGCCAATAAATTTTTCATCTTCTACTGGTTATAGTGGTTCAACTACTGCATTTTTACAAGGAAATGAAACTGGATTAGGAGGTAGTGGTATTGTTGATTTTCAAACAGCGCTAGTTTATTCAGTAGGACCTACAGATTTACAAATGCAAGGAGGATTACTAGCAAATTGTGTTATTATAACACGAATTGCTTAAAAAATATAAAATAAAATATATATAATTATTATTATATGGATAATAATATACTTTCTTATTTAAAAATAATTCAAGGATTTATAATTACATTTGTTAAACCTTCTGATACATTACTTACAGTTGATAGTCTAAAAGAATATTTTATAAATTGGTATGTAGGTGAGTATGATGTTAATATTATTATTATATATTTATTAGATCAAATGAATTATAAATTTGAACAAACTGAAAATGGATGGTCAAATATTAAATTAGAGTTTTAAACGGAAGTGCTTGATGTAATTATAATATTATCAAATAAATTTTCACTTGAATTACTTGAAGTTGTGGGTGATCCTAAATATTTTTTAATATCAATTTCAACAAGTGTATCTTTCTTTAGTGTGTGTCTTAAAAGTGTAGATTGTTCTATTAATTTAATATATTGACTATACGATTGATTTAAAAATTCAAGAGGTGGCAAATGGCGATCTTCTTCTTTTAATTGCAATATTTTAAAAATAGAAACTGATAATATATAGAATTCTTTACTTAATGCAATTTCATCATTAATATTATTAGATAGATTCAAATATAATTTTATAGACGTTATTATTGCTATAAACATTGATATAGT
>Ga0181362_1000054_pt1 | contig 20333 bp, 22 predicted proteins | sample Su13NDMM110SN_FD_130095 | JGI IMG/M metagenome (GOLD analysis project Ga0181362, IMG submission 130095) | Freshwater viral communities from Lake Michigan, USA - Su13.ND.MM110.S.N | ecosystem: Environmental > Aquatic > Freshwater > Lake | place: USA: Michigan | collected 2013-07-16 | reverse complement strand
TATATTTGTATCATCATTGGGTACTTGTGGGTAATCGTGGGTAACTTTAGGGTGTAATGGGGGGTGGGGGCTATCGCCATGGCCCTGCTGCTACACATGTAAATACCCACCACTACCCACGGCGGGTTAGTTGAGTAGATTGTTAGGGAGACGTGCAGCGATATCACTCCATTTGAAATAGTACGCGTACCAATGGAAACCCACTATGTGGTCAAACCGTAACTTCTGAGGTGCAGCCTTGCCGAGCTGGCTTGTTAGTTCTTCGGACAGTTCGACTCCCTCATGCTGCAGCAGCCGACCGATACGCCGCCAGCCGTTACGGAAGAACATCTTCTGCGGTAACATGACATCAGCGTGACTCTTGATGAACAATGTCGTGGGCTTAAAGAACACCCAGTGGTCCACCTTGCGCTTACGGTGCAGCTCTCCCAGCAGATTGGTGATTAGCTCAGGAATGCCAGCGTACCCCTTCTCCATGCCAAACAGCCCATTCACTGCACACTTGTATGACTGGTTCTCCCATGCACCGAACAGCTTGACTGACATATCTACAGGAATGTCACCCAGCCATAGCATATCCAAGTCACTGTAGATACCGCCTTCGCGATGCAGTATCTCCAGGCGATATAGGTCGGAGAGTGATGCAGCAGTCACCGGCAAGTCAGTTCGAAACTCCTGGTGCTTAATCAGGAACTTATCATCCATGCCCAGTAAGGTGTACGGGTTACTGTCACCCTCAGTTGTATCAGTCTCCAACAGATTCGTGTGCAGCACTACCTGGTAACTGGTGTTCCGAATGGCTGTGCGTAGTACATGGTACTGGCCCTGGCCGAATAACTTGTCCCGGCTAATCCAGATGAAGTGAAGCACCGGAGGTATCATTTCTATGGTGGAATATTTTCTCCGTGACTATATATGGACTGGATAATCGCCGTACCCAGCTACAAGCGCCCCGACCAGCTCAGAAAGAAAACCCTGAAGTGTTTACAGGATGGAGGCATTGATATGGCACGTGTTACAGTGTTCCTGGCTAATGATGAAGAAGCTGTTTCTTACGGCACTCTCCCTGTCACTACAGTGGTTGGCGTACCAGGATTGGCAGCACAGCGCCAGTTTATACAGGACTATTATCCTGCTGGTCAGCTTATTGTTATGATTGATGATGATATCTGCGCCATCAAAAGAAAGCAGGGAGATAAGACAGTACCTGTCACTGACATTACAAAGCTGTTTAATGAGGGCTTCGAACATATGGGAGACGCTAATATCTGGGGTGTCTATGCACTGTCAAAGGCGCTGTTCATGAAGGAGACAGTAACACGGGACTGTCGGTACATCGTTGGTGCATTGTATGGTATCCGCAATCTACGTGATGACCGCAGGAAACTGCAGTTCGGTGACAGTCAGGAAGATAAAGAACGCACTATGCGCTATTGGGATGCAGATGGTCAGGTCGTACGGCTGAACTACATCTGTCCGATAACAAAGTATTTTGGGACTGGTGGTATGGCATCTGAGACTCGTAAGGCTGAGACCGAGCATTGGACACGTGTGCTTGAGGCTACGTGGCCAGCGCATCTGACACGGATTTATAAGGACAAACATGGTATCTGGGACCTGCGCTTCAGACGGCAGACTTCCGCTTGATGATTGTTTGTTCGGGCAGCGGAACGCCATCTCTGTAGCTGCGGCACGTTGCACTGATGATACGTAGGTCAATAGGAGTGCGTGGCCAGAAGTTGATGTGAATGGTGTTGATTTGTGGGACGCTGGTGCCGCTGAATACGTCCGTGTATAGCATTTTATGGGTGATGCTCATATGCAATGGCTCTTCCGGCCGATTGCTGTGAAGGTCCGCCGTGATGGTGAAGCTCTCTGGGTTTTCTCTGTGGTACCTGAACAGTGATTGGCGCAGTGGAGTGTTGTCGTCAAACTCATGCGCCGGTAACGGCATCGCAAGTGACAGAGACCAGTGCAGGTACTTTGCCAGTTGTTCCTTGCGGGTCTCCAAGATAAACTCAGAGAACTTGACCATCGGCACAAATACCCGCGGAGGTTGGTATGGAACGGCTGCAGCCGACAGGGGCTTTGAGCCATAAGAGCAAGTGCTTTGCGCGTCCATGTTGTATTCGTCAGTCGTACCACCCCACCCACCCTGCCATGGGGGCTGTCAACTTTGCTACGGGCTGATTTTCTCCTCGGGCAGATTGAGTGCAGAGAGGTCATCTCTGTAGTGTGGGTAGGTGACACGGAAGCCATCAGGGTAATAATGCATGTGATGAGGAGGTATCAGGCAGCTGAAGTAAACCAGTGTCCATTTGAAACCCGACAGGATTGGCTTGTTCCAATGCAGCAGTTCTGACCCATTGAATATCAGTGGAGCGTACCGACAGTCTAACACCTGCTCTTCCACAATCAACTCACCTCCCGTATAGTTACCACCAGAGATGAGATAGCTGTTACCCACATTGGTCTTATCCTTGTGTGGCCCACAAACACAATCCACATTGACCTGCACGCCATCGTACGCCATACCGATTGTGTCACCAAGTTCTTTGAGGAGTGTCCACAGTTGCGGCCACTTCTTATTCATTTTCGAAGGAGCCGGAGGATATCGTCGCTTGCGAATGAAGCCAAAGCCTACAGACCTGCCATAGCCTGTAGATTGTTTGGGACGTGTTGTGGTACCAGGTATGCCCTTTGGTCTCCTTACAAACTCTGCATCTATCCGGGCAATGATGTCGCGCTGCTGTTCAGTTAACTCTGGTCGCTGCATATATTTAGACGGAGATTTCTGGTGGTGACTCTGGAGCAGGCTGTGGCTTTATTTGAGGAGATGGCTTGGGTGTTGCCATACGGGGCATCTCCAACTGTACCGGCTGTTCAGTCGGTGACGGTGCGCCACCATCTACATCCATAGTGGCACCGCAGCATTTACTGTGGAACTTACGGCGATAACAGCACTTGTACAGGACATACAGGACAGCGACTATACCACCACTGACACCACCACCTGCTATCATGTTACCAGCGTCCATTATGATTGGGCGCATATTATTTCGTGACACTTGGTAGATTCAATGTTCCGTATAGCTGTTCCCGTTGCTTTATGGACAAAGTTGCAGCATCTTTCTTGGCCTTTTCCTCAGCAGTCACCTTCGGACAAGACTTGGTATCGCCGGTGGTAGCCATGTACGGCGCGTGCTTCGGATTCATATACAGTTACTGCAGAAATAAATGGCTATCCGGAGAGTACCAGCCATTCTTACCATTATGCACATCATTCAGTGTCTTGAAGGCATAGGCATACTCCTTTGCGACATTCCACATATCATAGAGACGTGCAGCACGGTCATGAATGTACTGCCGGTCAAACTTACCATCCAGAGCCATCTGCACACCCTGACACATCTCTGCAAGCGTATGGCAGCGCAGGCCCGTGACACCCTGCTCTACCGTTTCCCGTAATGCACCGCTATCATGCGTGATGACAGGAGTACCGCATAGCTGTGCCTCCACACTAACACCACAGAATGGCTCCAAGAACGTTGATGGGCATAAGAATGCTGTGAGGCTCCCAAGATACTCACCGCGCTCGGCACCATGAATGGGAGACTTGTAATGCACGTTTGGCAGGTCAGTGTACAGCCGATGGTCACCCTGTCCGCAGATAATGAAGTCTACGTCAGGAAATCGACGTGCAACTTCCTTGATGATATGGCAGCCCTTGGTGTTACCGATACGGCCCAGGAAGCCTACCTTCTTGCGTTCGGGTGTCAATGACAGTGGAAACTGGGTGATGTCAAAGTAGTTCGGTACAACAAACCAATAGTTCTGGGGTGCCTTACACTCCTTGCCCAGTGCATGATTCAACCATGCATAGCTCTCAAAGATACGGTACTCATATTTGGAGTCATTGTAACCGATACCACTCTCCACCTTGACATAGTCACCATCCATATGTGCTGCATCATGTGCATGTCCAAATGGCAGACATAGGATATCGGTAGCCTTTGAGCGATAGTGTTTCTTGAGAGCCTCACCAAATCTCTTATTGAACTCAGCATACAGCTTGGTGCCAGTGTTGGCCAGCTCACTGATGAAGGTACTGGGATTGGCAAGAATCTCCGTTACCTGGTCCCGGGAAAGTTCGGGATGCAGTTGCATGTAGGACTCGATACGGAGGTTACGCCACTCTTCCTGGGTCATCAGCTGGATATCAGCAGTGGCACCAGACTCAGCACCCTCCACGCCATAGTGGTACACCTCAAAACCTACAGAGCGCATCATGGGGCCAAACCTCTTGACCTTGCCAGTGAAGGCGCAGTGACTGAAGTCATCCCGGGTAATCGTATGGGGAATGGCGGGCATGTGCAGGCGGATGGACATCTCTAAAAGGTACGGATAGTTTTGAGACGCGCATACAAGCGATAGGCACTGACAGCGGCTATCGCTATTATGATTTTGGTGACGGTGTTCATACCTTGTACTTGGTGGCGATATCTTTATCCGTAGTGCGGTACGTTGTACCCTTGTTGACAAAGGAGTAGACACGTGCCATCGCCCACTGCGCCATGGACAGGCGACCCGACATCGGTACCGCTGCAAGGCTGGGGTTCTTGGCGAATGTACCCTTTACTCTGACTGATTGAGGGTTATTGGCATATGCACCTTCTCCGCGTTTGTACACCTCTTTAAGTGCCGCCATTGGGACTTTCGATAGTTTGGAGACTTGGGCCAGTGACAGCGATTCACTGAGCGGCACGCCATGCTTCTTGAAGAACTGTTCACGGTTGGTTGGTGCCATCTGCACTATGCACAGATTAGCTGTTGAAAGAGAGCGGGCTGACCACTGCAGGGATGAAGGGAGGTGCAGTGGTTACCGTTGTGGTAGCAAGGGAGACAATCGTCTGGGCATACACGTTGATGGTCAGTGTGTCGTTCGCTGCCAGCGTGTTGTCTGGCAGGCCGAAGGAGATGTTGTTGATTGGCACAGTCATGTACTGGCTGTTCTGGATGTAGGTCGCTGCCATGGTGCGCTCCGTTCCACCGTTGAGCTGGTAGGTAACAGTGAAGCGCATGGGCTGGGTTGTACCGGTGATGAGCGTGATGTTACCCAAGATACCCCAGATACGTGGGGTCAGGAAGTTCCATGCAGTGCTGTTAGGGTTGACACTCTGGGTGATGATTTTGGTGAGAGAGTTAGTGATAGTTGCACCAGGAGAGATGATGAAGGTAGCACCAGTGGTTGAAAACGGCAGCGTCACCGTCTGGTTGTAGTACTGGTCATAGAGGCGCGCCTGCGTGCCGGCAACCGGTACGTTGGAAGAGGTCAGCTTCGTGCGGAGTAGACCCAGTGCCGTCGGGCTTGACACATCCTCATACTGCAGTGCGTACGTCTGCGCGGCACCAGCGCCTTTGAAACCGTTGTAACCAGCTGGTCCAGCCTGTACAAAGTTCGCACCCAGAACCGTGGTTGCAGTGAGAGCATTGACGTTCTGTGCATTATACGTACCGGCGAACTCAATGTTAGACACAACATTGCCACCAGGGTTGGCGCGCAGCTCAAACTGGCCGCTGCCTGGAGTACCAATAAACGTCATGGTGGTATCCGCTGCAGACAGTGCCGTGATACCAGTGTTTGAGACAGTCAGGTTGGGCATGGTACCCGTCACACTGATGCCCGTTCCAGCAGTCAGGCTTCCAAGCAAGCCAGTTGGGCCAGTTGCTCCAGTCGCACCTGCAGGGCCAGATGGACCCGTCGCACCAGTGGCACCTACATCACCCTGGGGACCCGTGGCTCCAGTCGCACCGACATCACCCTGAGGACCCGTGGCTCCCGTCGCGCCTACGTCACCCTGGGGACCCGTGGCACCGGTTGCACCCTCTGGGCCGGTCGCACCAGTTGGGCCAGTGGGGCCTTCTGGGCCGTTGGGACCAACAGGACCCGTAGCACCGGTAGCACCAACAGGACCCGTAGCTCCCTCTGGGCCAGTTGCACCAGTCGGGCCTTCTGCACCCGTGGGGCCAGTTGGGCCTTCTGGACCTGTCGCACCAGTTGGGCCTTCGGGACCAGTTGCTCCCGTCGCACCAACGTCACCCTGAGGACCCGTGGCACCCGTCGCACCTGCAGGGCCAGTTGCACCAGTTGGGCCAGCAGGACCCGTTGCACCAGTTGCACCAGTGACAGGCTCTACACTCAATGACCAGTTCGATGCGGAACCAACACCAATAGACTCATCCACGTTAATGGTAATGGCGGAGGCACTTGCAGCTGTAACAACACCCGCCAAGCTGATTGCAGGGCCAGATGATGTGAGCGCCTTTGCACGTACACCAGGCACAAAGGAGTTGCTGGGCTGAGATAGCGAACCGAATGTTCTGAGACCCGTACCGGCCGTCACCGTGGAGGTCGAACCAACCTGGAAACCAGGACCCTGGGGGCCAGTCGCGCCTGTTGCACCAGTCGCACCAACAGGGCCAGTTGCTCCCGTAGCACCGACATCACCCTGGGGACCCGTCGCTCCAGTTGCGCCTGCAGGACCAGTAGCTCCCGTAGCACCGACATCACCCTGGGGACCCGTCGCACCAGTTGCCCCAACGTCACCCTGAGGACCCTGGGGACCAGTTGCACCCGTCGCGCCTGCTGGGCCAGTTGCTCCCGTAGCACCGACAGGACCCGTAGCGCCCGTAGCGCCTGCAGGACCCGTAGCTCCCGTAGCACCAGGTAAGCCAGGGAAACCCTGAATACCCTGAGGACCTGTAGCGCCAGTTGCGCCTGCAGGACCAGAGGCACCCGTAGCACCAACATCTCCCTGAGGACCAGTAGCACCAACATTACCCTGTGGACCGGTAGCTCCCGTAGCACCGACGTCACCCTGTACGCCCTGAGGACCCGTGGCACCGGTTGCACCTGCAGGACCCGTGGCTCCAGCTGGGCCAGTCGCACCCGTGGCTCCTACTGGACCCGTTGCACCCGTAGCACCGACAGGACCGGTTGCACCCTGCGTGGCGATAATCAGGAGCATGGGGTGGTTATTGGGGAAGATGTAGGTGGATGACACCAGCGACACAGGGAAGCTAACATACGTGTTGGGGATGACAGTTGGGTCGGCGGTTAGTGTCCATATCTGTACGTTGTTAGAGTTGCTCTCATCCTGGAGAATGAGTCGGTCACCCGAACGCATGAGTGCCAGGAAGATATCAACGTCTACGTTACCGCTTGTAAGATGCGATGCATAGATGACAGAGGCAGATGCCTGTACAGCGTTGTTCCACACAATGTCACCCGATGCAATCGGAGGCGACGTGGTAGAGGTATCGGCATTGTACTGGAAAAAGGAGGTAGACTGACCTGCGGGACCCGTCGCACCAGTTGCACCGACGGCACCAGACGCACCGCTTGGGCCAGCAGGACCCGTGGCACCTACGTCACCCTGAGGACCAGTTGCTCCCGTCGCACCTGCAGGACCCGTAGCACCCGTAGCTCCAACAGCACCCTGGGGACCCGTGGCACCGACATCGCCCTGGGGACCCGTGACACCCGTAGCACCTACGTCACCCTGTACACCTTGAGGACCAGTTACACCTGTTGCACCCTGGGGGCCATTGGGACCAGTCTGACCCTGGTCACCCTGAGGACCCTGTGGGCCAGTTGGGCCAGTCGCGCCGACAGGACCCGTAGCACCAGTAACACCCGTTGGGCCTTCTACGCCAGTGGGGCCAATAGGACCAGTTGCTCCCGTAGCACCGACAGGACCGGTTGCACCCGTCGCTCCAGCAGGGCCAGTCGCTCCAGCAGGACCTGTAGCACCCGTAGCACCAGCTGGGCCAGTTGCTCCAGCAGGGCCAGTGGGACCCGTTGCACCCGTTGCACCCGTGGGTGCAGTCTCTCCCACATAGTTCATGACAGAGATGACAGAGCCAGCCTGTACCGTTGAGCCGGTACCCACAACGGCGCGGTTGTTTGCGACAACAAGGATAGGGTTGCATCCAACGTTGTATAGGATGGCGTTTGCTGTACCAGCCAGGGAGAACGTGTTGTTTGCAAGGATACACGTCTGTGAGGCCGATGCAAAGAGGATAGCGGGAGAGTTCGCCTTGGCCGTGGCAGACAGGTACTGAAATGCACAGACACCAATCGCATGGGTCTTGGCCACACTGGAGCGCAGCTGTACAAGCGCGCCGGCCGTTGCAGAGGCAGATGATGAGGAAACACCGCTATTGTTCATGTTAGTCAGAGCAGATGTACCGTTGATGTCAATCACTACACCCTCTGCACGCACATCCATCTCACATCGCTGGATGTACACAGCACCAACATCTGTGCTGATGAGTGCATTAGTACCCGTAGTGCCGGCTTCCTGTGTAATCACGCAGTCCTGGATGTACAGTCTGCCGTCGCTGGCAGACTGGTTACTGGAGATGGCAACACCACCCAGAGCTGCCTGCGCCTCAATCCGGCAGTTAGTGATGATGAGAGTATGCTGCTTGGAAGACTGGTCAATGACAGAACCAGAGATGTGCATGTCCGACAGAACCACCTGGTTGTTGAACAGGTTGTCGGCACCATCTACATCCACAGTAATCTGGCCGACCAAAACAGTACCCTCCACGCAGCGGTCATTCTGCAGCTGTCCCTTAATGATGATACCCGCAACTGATGGGATAGAGAAGTCCGACGCAAACACACCAGGGCCAACAGACACAATAGCCGCAGAGCTTGTAGCCAACGCTGCAGCGACCGCCGCTGCCACCGTTAGCTTAGGAGCCAGTACGCTACCGCTGTTCGCGTCACTGCCCTGCTTGCTGACATAGAAGGTCTGTGCATCCTTGAACGTGATGAGAGGCTCCACACTGATACCGTCCACAGTGAGCGTGCTGGCTGCTGCAACGGAAGGTGCTGCAACACTGACGTCCGACTCAAATGCCCGGTCGACGTGGAGAGTCGCATCCAGTGCATGGTCATAGCGCAGGGTCGCACGGGCAGACGGGTCAGCTGCCACCGATGTTGCAAACTGCAGTTCCGACTGCGTACCACCAACAGCAGGGCGCACCAACAGCTGGCGTGTCTGAGTCAGGCTGTTCACGTTAATCGCAGAGGCAGGTGACAGTACCGCGATGTTCTCCGTGTTGATGTGTGCCGCATTAATCGCGACAGAAGAGTCACCCTGCAGGGTCAGTGCGCCCGTGATAGGAGCGCCAACAGCCGTACCGGCAAGAGGCACGTAGGCCGCAAGTGTATCCGTGAAATCAGTGCTGCTCAGTTCCACGGCGGCACCGGCGCTTGTCTTGGCGTTTAGTGACAGAGTCTTGGTTGGGCCATTAAATGCCAGAGTAGGCTTGTTGTAGTTTGTATCCAGCATGGCTGCACCAACGGCAGGAGCCACGTTGTTGTTAACAGCCAGGATACCCGCCGTTCCAAGTGTTACAGAGTCGAAGTTTGCAGCAGAACCAACATTGTGCTGAGGAGCAGTCAGGTTACCCGTGGCCGTCACGTCGGCTGCACCAACAGTCCCACTGGCAGTGAGACTGGCAACACCAGAGATAGTCTTACCATCACTCTCCACGGTAATATGGTTGATAGGACCACCGATAAGCACCTGGCCAGTACCAAGGCCACCAACACCCGTGGAGAAAATCTGCGTCTGACCAATAGAGGTGACGTTCGCGATACCACCTGCGCTCAGCGAGAAGGCACCACCAGCCGACACAGTACCAACACCGTTAAAGTTCAGCAAATCCAGACCAGTGACTGTCTTGTCATCAAAGTTCACCGTACCGCCTGCAGGGAACTGCCACCATGTAGATGCAGAGGCTGCAGGGCCAGTTGCACCCGTAGGGCCGACAGGACCCGTGGCTCCCGTTGCACCCGCTGGACCAGTGGGGCCAGTTGAGCCAGTACCACCAGGACCCGTAGCACCAGTGACACCAGTCGCACCGGTGGCTCCAACAGCACCCGATGCACCCGTGGCTCCAGCAGGACCCGTAGGGCCAGTAGGACCCGTAGGACCCGTAGCACCGCTGCCACCACCACCCTCCGCAGCAGGCACGTAGTAAGGCTCATTCGGTGCAGAAAAGGCAGGCGGCACAATCAAACCGTTACCGTACCCTGCAGGGATATTTGTCACGGCTACTGCAGGAACAGCACCAAACGGTGTTGACGTGCGAATAGAGATAGGCTGTCCAGGAACAGAAGGCATCTATATAATAGAGATGCACAAAATATCTACGCCAAAACCAAAACCCATAAGACCCCCGGTTATCTCCGGAAGTATTATCAAAGTGACACCTGGTCCTATCATCATATCATTTGACTAGTCCGCCATCTCGGGGGTAAACTCTTTGGACTTATTGTACGCCAGGTGTACCTCCATGTTAGTCTGATGCATCAGCTTCATCATGGCCCGTGTCTTGGTAACATCTACTGACTCCTTACTATTGTCAATATGCCACTGCCTGATGTATGAGGAACGCATCAGCCGGTTACTGAACTTCTTACCCGTGATGGTCTCCGCTGTACTGGTAACAAAGGAACTAAAGTTAGGTATCTTAAGGGGCGTGCTGTCACCCTCAGGCATCAGCTTCTTCAATACCCGGTGCAGGTCAGCCGGCAGTGGCTGCTGCAGCGGTACAGCGGCACCGAATGATGAGATGTTTTTGAACTCTCCCCATGTCATGACAGATGCCCCAGGACTGACATACAATATGTTCTTCCCCTTCTGGCCCTTCGATTCAGAGAGCTGCTTCTTTGTAACACGCTTCACCTCTACATCATTCCAATCCAATCGAACAGGAGGAATGAATGAGTACAGCGCTGCAACCATACCTTCCTGTTTATCACGGACAGTAGGGTCTGGCTTGGTGACAATACGCCTGACAAACAGCCGTGCCTTACCTTCCCAGTCAGGCCAGTCCACCGTATTGGCGTGACGCTCAGGTGACGCTTCCTGACTAATGTGCTGCTCATATGATGCCTTCTTGGTACGCTTGTTCAGCTCAGAGAACACCATCATGCGATGCAGGTCTTCGCGATAGGCGCGGGAAGTTGCAAGCCCCCTACGACTGGTACCATAGATGTTGTCATACAGCTTCTGTGATACATAGGACAGGCCCGACTTGGCGAACTGGTTACGGGTTGCATTATCGGCAAACGTCTTAATGAACCGTAACACGTCATAGATGTCCTTATCATTGGGCAGTCGGAAATAGTAAGTCTTGTACTGTTTGAGAGTGATGACACTCAGGTCTTTCTGACGACGTACATGGTACATCGGCCAGTCAGTCCAGGTCGCCGGAAGGGTAACACTATCGCCCAGCATATCTTTCAGGTCCTCCGGGGTATCCCAGGTGATGGGCAGGCTCGGAGGCTTGGGTGGCTCACTTCCGGGTGCAAGTGGCTCAGCTGGCTCAGCTGGCTTTCGGTACTTATCTTTGTTTTTGGCCCATATCTCACGCGCTCTACGACGACGTTCGGCCTTATGCTCAGGTGACCCTACAGGAAAGGGGTTTGCTAGATAAGTTCGCTTTTCCATTGCTACTGTAATCGGCTGTTTTAGTTTTTAGTTTGTCACTTTTGTCTAAAACTAAAATGTCCCTACATGGTATAATGGCAAGCCTGACTCCCGAGGATAAGCAGTGGCTTTCCGATGTACCCGAGTCATCTTCGCTGTGGGCAGGTCACAATGGCCCATCTGGCCCTATGAAAGATGTCTCCATGTGTGATATCCGCGCAGAGGCCATGGAGGCATTCAAGGCTGCAGGTGAGCCGACAAGTCACCGTACCTTCTGGCCGACGCTGCACAACATGACAGAGAAGGCCAAGGCCATGTACGAGATTTTCTGCGAGGCGCGTGCCATCACCAGAGCGACGGCGGACGGACAGGCCAACGCCTCTGAGTTCTTCGAAGTCGGAAAGGAGCAGGGTGACTTTTTGGAGGCAACGGTCAAGGCAGAGGCAGAGGGCGGCTCTGGCTCTGGCAGCGGCTCTGGCTCTGGCTCCGAAGAGCAAAAAAGTTGACAGGCCGGCGGAGACAGGTAGGGGGGGGGTCAGTGGAGAGTCAAAGGCAGAGCCAAGTACCCCACGACAGCAAACGACGACTCCGCCTCCGACTCCGACCGACAGCAAAGTTGACAGGTATCCGGACAGCACTCATCAGGTGTAACGACGACGCTTCCCCTCTTTATTACGACGAATAAACATGGACGCACTCATTGCTCAAGCGAAGGCCCTCTCTCCGGCAGAGGTCAATCTTATCGGACAGTGGCTCCGCGGTGAGCAGCTGCCAGAGCCTGCGGCTGCACCTGCTCCTGCCAAGAAGCCTGTGGTTCCTGCCATCCGCAACAACATGGCTCTGGCACCACCTGCGGGCGGAGCAGCTGGCATCCCGACGGCTGACGACTACCGGCTGCCTCCTTTCCTAATCGATGATACGCTTTGCATGGGACGCCGCTTCGCCTACGAGGACGTGCGCTGGGTGCCGCATGTCCTTGCAGAAACGCAGTGCAAGAGCGCGCCGGCTGATGGCGACGACCTCTGTCCTACCTGCCGCAAGCGCTTGGAGAAGTACGCCGCGAACCCCAAGCCTGGCGCGTGGACCGGCCGCATCAATGAAGAGCCAGAGGGCTGGCTGCACATGCTGGGTACCGCCTGGGCAGAGCATAAGCAGCCCAAGTGGGTCGGCCCCAAGTAACACCTTCCCCATAAAACCACGGGAATAAAAAAGGAAAACACAAAACATACATCTTCCTCATAAATCAAACACAATAAAAAAGGAACACACACAAACGGGTACCTTCCCATAAAATCGAACACAATAAACCAAGAGACCCCCAAAGGCCGTGGGTATTTTGGCCGTGGGTAGTGGTGGGTAATCTGAACCAAAACCCCTACCCCAGGTTGCCAACCCTTACCCCCCTTACCGATGAAGAAATACCCACCATTACCCACTACCCATTACCCATTTGAATAACAAGATTATGATATAATGTATCATCATTTTGTTACTCACACACTCTCAATCATGACGCTGTACGTCACAACCGCCAAAAGTGACTTTACCCACCCCCGTGGGTAACCGTGGGTAATCTACCCGGCAACCCCAACCCCAAGTTGCCAACCCTACCCCCCTTGCCGGCCAAAAGTTACCCACCACTACCCACCATTTAAAATACCCACCATTAATAAAGGTAATGACCAGACCAGTTGTATGTGCATTATGTAACTACATTTCTGATAGGACTGACCACGTTGTACGTCATATGCGTCTCTGTCACACTGACAAAACGAAATATGAGGGACACAATGAGCTGACAGGGTACACATTTTTACCCGTGGGTAATGATTTCCCACACATTGTAATGGCAACTCACCCCACCCGCCAGGCGATTGGCTACTGCACACAGTGCTTTGTGGGTTTCCATGCACCGCACAGCGTTAAGAACCCTGCGAACCTGGCCAAGCACTTCAAGATGCACACGTGTGCAGAGAAGCAGACCCGTACGCGAAAGGTGACAGTCACCTCCGAAGATGTCTCCGGTAATATTATCACTAAGAAGGAGATGCAGACTGGCGGTGTTACGATTACTGAGGAGACACTCACTGACTGGAAGAAGCAGTACCCACGCTTTGAAATCAAGTTCAATGACAACCTGAGTCAGGACATCATGGGTAGCCTGCGCAAGGCGGTGATTGACAGTCACCTGTTAGACGCTGTCCGGGTCCAGCAAAAGCAGGCACCCGCTGTTGAGGCTGCACCTGTCAGTGGTGACATCTATCTCCAGGTGATGCAGTCATTTGTTGGAGACGGCAAGATTGGTGCCATGATGTCAGCAGATATCAAGGAAGAGCAGGCGAAGGCGCTGTCGGTTGATGATGATGACTCTGAAGCTGAGGTACAGGAGGCCGACTATCGCAAGGCACTACGCAGCCGGATTATGCATGCTGTTACCCTGCAGGCCAAGATTGACAAGATGTCAGCCAATGCCAAGGAGTTCGAGCGTAAGTGCGGTGACCTGGAGGATGCCGCTGACCGCGAACGTTCGCGTGCAGCACGCATTGAGCTGCAGATGCAGCAGGAGTGTCAGGCAGCTGCACGCCGTGAGGCTGAGCGTGATGAGGAGATTCGCACCCTTAGGGCGGCACTGCAGCAGTGTCAGTCTAAGATTGAGTTAGTTGTGGATGACAAGAAGTTCTAAGCTTACCAGCGTACCACACCTTCTATGTCAGATATGCCTTGTCTCTGGTAAAATACGAATGGACTGTACGCATACACATGCGGGTGCATCTTCTGGTACCGCACAAGTGAGGAATCGAAGGGTAGTTGATGCTTTTGTAAGTGTTCCAGAATGTGCGCTGCAGCTGATTTGTTAGGAATGACATAGGCGTGACCACCGTACATGCGTATGTCACCCAGTGGGTGGAAACCAGTGTCAGCATGCATCTTAGCTCTGGCACGACCAATAACAGGGAGACCACCAAGGTACAGCAAACGCGCATCTGGTGGTGCAGTTGCCAGGATTGCCGATAGGTCAATCGGACCCGTGACCACTGCATCATCCTCCAGGATTAACAGTGGGAAATGTTCAGAATCAATCGCTTTTTGTATCACCGTTACGTGCGACAAAAAACAGCCTAACTGACCCGCGAGCCTTTGGCGATTCTTGGTAACTCCTTTGAAAGTGGCGAACGCTGCATCGGGGAGTGTACGTCCATCGACCGCCTCATGCTGTACCAGGCGTTCCTTTGATAAACCCACTGCATCCCAGGAACTGAGAAAGAGTTGGTAACGGTCTGTTCGCCTTTTGAGGTTAATCACGTAAATGTATGGCTCCATATATCACCTGTCCACATTTTAACACATGGCAATAAGCTCCACCTTAATCTGGCCAGCGTCACCGATGTTCCAGAGGGGAGAGTTGGAAGCAAGGCTGATTGCATACACCTTAGTTGCGTCAAGGAAAACAACCGTGCTATATGTCTTAACAGTGAAACTGCTAGAGGCAAATGTATCAATAGCCTGGAAGTCACCACCAATGACTTCAAAACCAGCATATGGAACCAAAATAACAGTGCCGAACTCCTGCATTGAAATCTGCAGAGCGTTCCAGACTGGTACACCGCCGACAAGGGTAGAGGGCAGCACAACGGTGTTGGCTCCTGGGCCGTTGCCCATATTGATTTGTGTCTGCATCATGTAAGCACCACTGCGGGGTACCTGGATACGGTTGAACTGAACAGTTCCCGCACCAGCCTGTGCGACGGCAGCCTGTCCGCAGCGGAAGATTTCAGCACCGCCCGTAGGTGTGCAGTCGGGGTCAGATGCAACGATGGTGATGGTCTGCAGGGCCACGGGCTGGTTGTAGATTTCATCATAGACCTGTGCGACACCATCTGCACCAGCGATGCCAAGCAGATTAGGCCCCTCTGCATTAGCACCAACCTCTACAATGGTACCAGCAGCACCGGAACGAATAGCAATGCCAGCCTTGGCAGTACCAGCAGATGATGGGCCAGGCTCCAGGAAGATAGCGCCCGTGTAGGGACCGGCAACACCTGCAGCGAAGTCACCCACCGTCAGCACAGCCTCACCATTCTCATCGGGAGACTTCAGCTGAATAGGCGCACGGATTTCAGGAGACACTATCTCAGCACCCTCCTGTAGGTAATATGGCACACCGGGTTTACGGAATGCTGCAGCACCCATGAGGCCGTTTGTAGAACTCATCTTATAATATGGCCGGCCATTTTAATCTGTTGGACTCACTTTGCTGACGTATGACTCTCCTGTAATGTTGTTGAGATAGATAAAGTGGTGGTCAGCTGTCAGTCTTTTGTACTCAATCACCCGGTCTATGACCCGCATGCTACTCGGGAAGAACGAAGTAAGGAACTTGCGACACACAGTCTCAATCTGTTCATCGCTGTTCAGTTTGAACAGTAACACGTGGTTAATGTTGGTACGGCCTGCAGCGTTAAGGATAGTGGTGGCCTGTGCAGTAATCATGACGTTAGTTCCCTGATTTCGACCGATGGTCAGGAGACGCAACATAGTCTTGTCATTACGGTAACCGACCAAGTCATCCAGGATAACGTTGAATGGGTACTTATTGTCAGTCCCCCGGTTAATCTTAAAACACGCCTTAATAATCTCGGGTACATAGGTAGGGCAAGGCACCACTGTCTTCATCAGTGGCTTATAAATCTCAGCATGGAGGGAATCACTCATTAAGATGTTGATATGCTTCATAAAGTACCGTTTCAGCAGATAGTTAAGACATGTAGTCTTGCCCGACCTTGTGCTTCCTAACATACAAAAGCTGTACGCTTTCCCCGGCTCCATAGCAATATCAAGGGGCTTACGCTGCGCATACTCAGATGACACCGGAACACTCATATTTATAATCATCGCAGATATTAATATGAGTGGTTCTCTGCTGCAAAACTTCTTAAAAGCCCGCCAGCTTATTGACACCAATGCACATGACCCGGCGACTCCGAAGAAAGACAAGCCCAATACGATGGAAAAGCCATCGATGGACGATGCGATGTCAGTCCGTACCATCATTGATACAAAGCCCTCTAAAAAAGTAGTCATGGACTTTTTGAAAGAGAAGGTAAAACAGTACACGGATATCTCATCCAGCGAAGAGGATTAAGCCTCCATCGCAATCTTGTCACCCTTTGCAATCTTCTTGCGGACAACCTTCTTCTTCGCAGGTTCACCACCAAAGTCATCTACCTCCGAGCCACCCTCAGGTGTCTTGGAAGCAGCTGCAACAGCGGCCTTCTTGGCCTTTGCGGCCTCACGGAGCTTGGCCATGTGTGCCTTGGCCTCCTCCGAACCCTTCACCAGCTTTGCCTTTACGGCAGGTGACGTCTCAGGCCCGGGAGCAGCAGGTGCAGCCTTGGCCTTGGCAGCCTTGGGCTTCTCCGCTGCAACAGCCGGAGGTGCTGCAGGTGGTACGGGTGCCTTCTCAGTCTTGGGCTTGCGTGGCGCCCGGGGCTTCTTGGCGGGTGCCTCAGCAGCGGGTGCAGCGGCGGCTACCTCAATGTTCCCGGGGATAATACCGGCGGTCCTGTCAATCAGGCCGGACTGGGAGGTGGACTGGCGAACTGGGGGGTCAATCAGCTGGCGTTGCATCTATATCCTTTGTTCAGGATTTATTTTCACCAGCCACATTATAAGATGTCACTTTCTGGCGATGCTTCCATGCAGGACAAAATGCGACTCGGTGAGGTAGTGGACATTTATTACTACGGCACCAAGACTCTGGAGAAGCAGGCTATCCCCACTGTACAGGATACTCGGTTCCTCCAGGCTCTCCCTGCAAAGGGCGCTGGCTCTTCCACTTTCATCATCTCCCCCGACCAGGGTGTGTCTGATGTGCTGCTGGCCGTTGAGCTACCCACCCAGGCCTACAACGGTCTGGCGCTGCCCCGTGGTTGGCTTTACCGCATGATTCGCCAGGTTTCCGTACGTTACGGTGGGTCTTCCCAGTACTTCTTCACTGGTGAGCAGATTTTAGTGCAGAACTTGCGTGAGTGTACGTCTCCCTCTACCCGTGACGCCCTCTTCGAACTTGGTGGTGCGGAGCTGCTCAAGCCTGCTGACTTCCAGGGTGACTCGCTGTACGCCTACGTGCCGCTGAACTTGCCCCACTCCAGCCCGAACGGTGGCCTGGAGAAGCCGAACCCTTTCCCAACGGAGTTGCTGAACCAGCCCATAGTCATCACTGTGGAGATGTCTAACCCTGCCGATACGTTCATTGTGGCCAGCCCCGCTGTGACCGGCGGTAACTCCGCTGCACCTACTCAGTTCAATGATGCATGGTTCCAGATTCGCCAGATTCATGCCCATGATGCCGGTGCGCTGATGCGCCCCATGGGTATGGGTGCAGGATACTCTTATCCCCTTAAGGCGTTCTACCAGAACGAGATTCAGGTGCAGCTCACTAACACGGCTGCCCAGCAGGATGTTACCCTGACTGGTTTCCGTGCTGGTGATGTGCGCTCTATCTTCTTCTGGGTGGAGGATAAGGATAAGACGGCCACGGGTAACAAGTTCGCGTGGGCGCTCCCCCGTGATATCCAGCTCCTGTACAACGGTACTGTCTACATGAACTTCAAGGGTACCAGCTCCCAGATTTGGGACCTGATGAACACGGATGTGCCTTCTCAGGTGCTGAACTCCGAGATTTCTCGCAGTGCGTCCAACGACCCTGCCGCTGCATTTACCAGCGAGGCCATTGTGTCCAACTGGATTCAGCTGCCCTTCTCCCAGGTGTACGAGCAGCTCTCTGGCACTCACCTGATGGTCCGTGGTAAGATGATTGAGAACGCAGTGGTGAATCTGCAGCTCAAGATGCCCGGCAACACTCTGGGCTACGTGCTGCACGCTGTGTACGCCTACAACGCTCTCCTGTTCATGTCTGCCGGTTCTGCGGAGTACGTCTTCTAAACAGCGTTCTAATAAATATTCATCATCTTAGGTATAAGGATGCCTAAGATGATGAGTCCTGCTCAGCACATGAAAGAGCATGCACGCCTGGCCAAAGCTGTTGCCAGGCTGGAGAAACGTAACATTGTTGCCCGGCCCAAGAAGCTCAAGATGCGCGACGGCGCGCCACTGATGCACATGGGCTTTTAAGTCTCCGTAATCTGCAGAGTGAGCTGGTACTGCGCTGCCTCACCACAAGATGTTGTCTGTGTATCCACAACAACAGGAGTCTGTGGCTGGCTGTACAGTGTGCGCCCCTTGTAATCAATCAGCCTCAAGTCAATCGCGTTGATGAACTCCTGTGTATCCCAATAAATCTGCTTGGGAGTCTGGTACTCGCGGTAGAGATTGAATGGGCGCGTGCCAATCATGTTTCTTGCACTTCCAAAGATATCTACAGGAGTGGTAACAGAAAGGTGTGCATCAATGCCCGGTTCGGCCAGGTACACACGGGTCAAGAGGTTCTGACCAGTGAGGAAACTGGTACCATTGTCACGCACGTTCTGCTTCTTAGTCAGATTGTCACTGACAATATCGAAGTAAGGAGTGTATGTCATTGACGCGTAGGAACTTGCAACCCTGAGGCTGTAGGTCTGGGGCGGGTAGGACAAACCCATCAGGTTGCACAGGTCATCGGCTGACCCGATATTCTGGGGCCTGATGCGGAATGGTGGCGGCACGATGGTTGTTGATGCAATGGTGATGAGAAAGCGGTTTGTCTGCTGAACATACTGCACGAGCCAACCGTCACATCCAAACACTGGTCCAGGTATCTGCCTCAGTGATGCCTGCAGGAATGTTGCAAGCTTTTCTGGTGTGTAGAAACCCTCTGGGATGCTGATGGTGCGTGAGTCGGTTGCAGTTTCCAGTGTCAGAGTGTTATTGGTGCAGGGGCCATTCGCAATCACGTTAGGCGTGTTCCACTGCATATTGATTTCAGTGAGACCAATGCGCGTGAAGAAACCGTTCATGACAGACTGTCCCTTGTTGATGTAAATCTCATAGGGAGTGGTAGTGTCAGTGCGGTACCCCGTTGCAGGGTCAATGCGTACACGGTCCCGACTATCAATGGTCAGGACTGCGACTGCAGGCGGGCGAAATGGTGTTCCCGGGTGTTCACGTAACTCTTCCATCTTTGCCTGAACGATGGATGACATCTCTATAATATAACCTGCGAATAAAAACAGAATGAAGTTGCTTTCGGTTGTAAAGTCACAGCGACCCGGGAAGAAGTACGATGCAGTGTTTGAGAGTGACACAGGCCGTACCAAGCGCGTCTCCTTTGGTGCTGCAGGCATGGATGATTTCACTAAGACAGGTGACGAAGAACGAAAGCGCCTGTACCTGATACGTCACCGTGCCAATGAGAACTGGGACAAGCCCGATACACCCGGGGCGCTATCACGCTGGTTGCTGTGGAACAAGCCAACTCTCGAAGCATCGATTAAGGATTACCGTAGACGCTTTAAAATCTGAGCGGTTAATATAGGATGATGAAGACCAAGAAAGACTGTGCTGAGCCACGTAGTACCATCCCTAAGATGAAGGAGGAGAAGGGTATGATGCACGCGCGCATCTATCCTGGGCAGCATGCCATGACAGCAGGTGGAAGCCCGTACGATGGTCGCAAGGCGGCGCCTTCCGGTTCATCCATGAAGGGTCAGCCCCGTCTCCTGGCCTCCAAAGACCCCATGGCTATCCGTACCACGGGCTTTGAGTCAGCGTAAGGTGACACCCCCCAACAAAACTTGACAGGTCACCGTGCCACTATGACGTATTAGTGACACGATGAGCAACACGATGGAGACACAGAGCAATGACATTGATGCCTTCTGG
>Ga0181362_1000053_pt1 | contig 20596 bp, 26 predicted proteins | sample Su13NDMM110SN_FD_130095 | JGI IMG/M metagenome (GOLD analysis project Ga0181362, IMG submission 130095) | Freshwater viral communities from Lake Michigan, USA - Su13.ND.MM110.S.N | ecosystem: Environmental > Aquatic > Freshwater > Lake | place: USA: Michigan | collected 2013-07-16 | reverse complement strand
CTGGGGGAATTCCTACCTATCCCGGAGTCTTTGAAAATCACAGCGGGCCGCGCTGGGCCGGATGATAGCCCGGAACAGATTCAACTGGTCGCAGCCGAGGCCGCCAACCTTGAACTCCATGGGTTCAAACACTGGTACGACTGGTGCTGTGTTAAATGGGGGACGAAGTGGGATTTTGGCTCAGACAACCCGCCCGCTAGGCTGGATGATGATGGAGTGTTGCGTATCGGTTTTGAGTCGGCATGGACACCGCCGCTGGCTGGGTACACTTTTTTAACTACGCTGGGGTTCGATGTGCTGGCTTATTTTTATGAGCCCGGGCAGCGGGTCTGCGGTAAATTCTCGACGTATGGGCCTGAGTGGTACGTGATCGACGGTGACGCAGATTGGGTCAGGAGGCACATCCCGATTGATATTAACGAGGCGATGGCCGTGTCTGACGATTTGCTGGAGGATTCCGAATGAACTTACGACTACACAACGGCCGCGTGCCGATCCCATCCGCTAACCCGGATAGCCCGATTAGGCTGGTTGACTTCCCGAGCAAGGAAGTTTTCAACAGCCTAGTAGGCAGTCGGGTCACAGCAGAAAATTTGGAGCGGTACTATGAAATCATGCACGCCCGTTTGGCTGGCTCAACATTTAGGCAGATAGCACTTTCCTACGGCCTAAGTGTTGAGCGCATTCGACAAATGGAGGCTAAATTCATTCGGGCTCTGGCGAAGCATTACGAGCGAACAGCGCGGATTTAAGCGATGATGTAGCTTTGTACAACCCCACACGCATATGATAGTCGTTGAAATCCTCTCCCGTTGTGTCGGACACCCAATAAGGTTTATGTGTCTTTCGAGCGGCGACTTCCCCGACGGCGTGTGGGTCTTTGTCCGCCACGACAAAACCCCCCTCGATGCCCAGCGCTACTTCCTGCAAGTTACTTGCACTGAAGCAAATGTAAATCTTGTACCGGACTTTCATAGCCTTCATTGCGGCCCGGATACTGAGCCCGGTTGCGTATCCCTCGCAGAAAATAGGCACTCCCCCTGCGTCAATCACGAAAGCTGCCCCCTTCGTGCGCTGACCTTGGAGGAACTTTTTTCCCCCTTGTTCATCGATGAGCTGCGCGCCAATCAAGCTGTTTTTGAGCCGCATTGGTATCACTAGCAGCCTGGCACCATCGGTTGCCCACACATTGCCGGCCTCTTCTGGAAATCCTTTGGCTTTCAGGTAGGGATGATAATCAACCTGGCACTGGTGCAGAATCCAGCCGGCTTTGCTGATCGCCCGCCTTTCCGCTTCCAGCCGATTGGTATTATCGGCCTGTCGCGCTTGTCGCATCTGCGTAGGTGATACGCCCCCTTCGCTGCGCCACATATCCGGGGCAGTCATGGTTGCCCAATTTTGCACCCAGCCAACATCACCAAGCAATTTATACCGACCATTGCGTTTTTTGGGATGATCCTCGGTCGGAACTGCTACCCAGCGGTCATGAATGACGTTATTGATGATGAGCCCACGCTCTCTAGCAAAGTCTTCAAAGCTCATAGGAGGGGCCTCTGTGCGCGATTTTTGGCTTTGGCCCACGCAATGTTGCGGGAGCGAATCCAATTGGCTGTTTGGATAGTGGTGGGCGAACGGGTTTCGGTAAGATTGTTAGGCCACACGCCGAACTTTTCCCTAAACTTATGCTTAGCCCAGTTAAGGTTGTAGTCTTTGGATGCCGCAAAGTGCAGAAGCTCACTGTAAAACTTTTGGCGGTCATCAACGGTAGATTTCTTACCGCTCACCAACTCCTGCAACACACCGCCCACAGTTTCAATCTGGCTGCGACGCTCTCTAACATGCCCGCAGGAAGGGCAAGTATCCAAGCCACGAGGCCACAGATGCGAACATTTTGGACACTTAGACTGCGTCTTTTCCTCGGGCGTTAGCTCCTTCTTTGCCTTTTCGACTGTCTCATCGAGCTTGGCGACGCCATCATCATACAGTTTGTCCCAATCATCCCTGAATCGTAGGTAGTTGCCCGAATGATCCAGCCATAGGGCAAAATCTTTGCCGTCATGCGTTCGCATAACCCGGCCCATCTGTTGAACATGGCTCGATAAAGATTTGGAAAATGGCCTAGCACTGACGCCGATCATCACGTCAGATACATCGAACCCCCGCGTGAGAATGTCGGTGGCAATCAATCCATGGATCTGGGTATCCGGCTTGGCAAAGTCTTCGATGGCCTCCCGCTTGTATTCATCATCATCCTTGTAGCTGATCGACACAAAGTTATAGCCCCGTTCCGCAAACTGCTGCACCAAATCAGCACCATGGGCCACGCCAGCACAAAAAACAATCGTCTTGCGGGGGCCGCCAAATACTTCGTGGGTTTTTTGAATCCACTCCGACACAATGTCACCCGTAATCTGCATACCTCGCTTGGTGGCAATGTCTTGGCTCCACTCGCCAGCAACCTTCTTAGCCCCCGTCATATCGATTTCTTTTGCTATGTAGACCTTGAGAGGGGTAAGCCACTTATTATCGACTAGCCAGCCGTTGGTGGCCCCGCAAACCACATTCTCATAGATACTGCCCAGCCCTTTGGTAAACGGCGTGGCAGTGAGGCCGATCACCTTCACGTCGGGGTTGGCCTTGATGTACTCGGTAGTCTGCTTTCGGCTGATGTGGCACTCGTCAACGATTAACAGGTCAACCTTTGGGAAGTCATCGTGGGCCTCTAGGGTCTGCGCTGAACAGACTTGAAGGTTTTCCAAGCTGTTGTACTTCCAATGGTTGGACTGATACACGCCATGATCCAGCCCGTATTTTGTTAGCCGCATAGAGGTTTGGTCTACCAACACAAGCCGGTCGAGTAAGATCGCCGCCTTTTTGTTTTTATCTGCCGTGGCCTGCATCAAAGCAATAGCCACTTCAGTTTTACCGAATCCAGTAGGTGCGTAAAGCAATTGCGACCTATGGCCCTGCTTAAAACCCTCGCGTAAGGCGTCAATCACAGCGGATTGATGCTCTCTCAGCTTTAATTCCATCATATCTCCTGAACTACCGGAATCCCTCCGGCGTGGGGTCGGATTAATTAATCCAGTTTTTTCAGCTTAGCTTGCAGACCTTTCACTGTTCGCATGAGCTCGGCATTTCGGTTTTGAAACATATCACGACTCTCGCGCAACGTCCTGACCTCAATCTCCAACACCCGAATCTCTTCCCGTAGAGCCGTTATTGTGTCCTGGGCATCTTCTTTTTCTATGTCTGTGGCATCCCATGCGCCAACGGCAATGGCGTCTTTGAGCTTTTGGTTTTCCTCGGACAATTCATTAACTGTTTCAACCAGCTCAATGATTTTAGGGTCGTCTTGCTCTTTAGGGGGAGCTGCTGGTTTGGTCTTATTGGTACGAAGTTTAGTCGTATCAATGGTACTTTCTTGCCCGTGTTTATTGACATACTTTTTTAAAGTTTTATCGGTAGCTTCTTTGGCCTCGGTCATAGACGCCTTTACCCGGCCCACAGTCATCTTGGACGTGCCTACGTGCTTAGCAATCGCAGCATTTGTCCAACCACCCCAAACCGGGTGCTCAAGCATACGGATAATGCAGTGCCGAATATCTTTGGCCGTCATCTGCATACCGTGGCCTTTGTTGGCGGCAAAAGCAAATAACTGCGCGTCCTCTAACGTACCGTTGTGGATAGTGGCTTCAAGCGTGGTATTTTTATTGGTTTGATTGGCAAAGAATCGATGGAAGCCATCGGCTAACCAGTAATCACTACCATCAAAGAACACATCCACTGGGCGGAATTCTTCACCATCCGCCATCAACGCAGCGTATTCCTTCACTTTGTCCTGCGACAAAGCCAAGCGAGCTTGGGTCTGTCCATCAAGGCGCAACACCGCCAGATTTAAAGTTTTAAGCATTTATCCTGCTCCTATGTTGAAAGTAACTAATATAACACATGAATTATATGGAGATCATCTGTTGCATAATCTTACTGAGCTCCCCCAAGGGGTGGATCACCACCCACGACCCAGGCTAGGCACATGGCCCGACCCCAGTCCCCCGGAGGCAACGATTCATTCATCGGTAGGCTTGGCCCTCCACCCTTGTTCCTACCGACTCCACCAGTCCCTCGTTGACAGGCTGGTACGGCATGACCGGGGTGTCAGGTCTGCCGCGTCTTTTCTCCCGAGCCACCGATTCAGGTGCGCTGCTAACGTGCGGGGTACGATCAAGTGAGATAACAAAAAAGCCGTTAGTGAAACCCCGGTGGAAGAACCACTAATCTTTTGGATTAGAGGCCACCCCCAAGGGGGTCGGGATTTCACTAACGGCTCTTTCGGCTTCCACACCTGATGTAGTAAGTATAGCGAATATTTGAGTCTTGTAAAGACCTAACTGCAAAAAAGATTTTCTCAGCGTAACAACTGTTACCCTGACCAAAAAAAACCCACCTAGTTTTTACGCTAAGCGGGCTGGTCCTTGCCACTGCTAGGAGGTTTTTGGACAGGCCCATTCTACGGGAATTTCAGAATATTTTCAAATAGCCAGCCGATAGTCTTTCTGTGGGCCTCTTCCCATATCTCGCGCTTTTCCTCTCTGCTGAGCATCCCCTGGTCCACATTGGCGTGGCAAGTGAAGCATAGAGCGGCGATACGGTAGTCGTGCGCCTTGAGGCCCCTCCCTTTGCCGTCGCGTAGCTGGTTGCTGTGGGCGGCCACCACGGTGCCGTCTTCTCGACCGCAGTGCTGGCAGGGGCAGGCCCGGACGGCCTCAAGCAGTTTTTGATTGCGATACATTCTTTTTCTTTGTGTTTAGGGAGGTACAGTTATACGATTCAAGTAGTTCCATCTTTTCGTCGCGCGTCAGACTAACCCAGTCACAATGATCTAAAGTGCCTTTTCTGGGCGGCCTTTTTTTCTTGATTATTTCCTCAGGCGTCAATCCCCAAATCTTGTAACCAACGCAATCGGTTATATAAAATTTTCCATCCTCACCAACCGCTTCGTTACGAAGTGCATGGGCTTCTGGATGTTTGTCATGGCAAGGAAAACCGCCAGAATTTGTGACCACGTCATACACTTGGCGTACTAAGTTTCTATGGAGCGCTGGTGTTGTTGGCTTGCATGGGCAAAGTTTGCATGGTTTTTTACAAGTCATAGCTCTTCTCCCTGTTCTATTTAATCTACGCTATCACCTAAACGTGTTAACGAATCGTGGTGGCGTCTTTGTTTATTTATCTTTGCAATGTCTTCATCTTCCATGTAGGGCCACCACCGCTGCGTTCTGCTATCAACTTTATCTCTGGTAATCCACTCAATAAATCTTTCAATATCAAAACCGGGGTATCTCCTTTCATACAGAGCCAGCCGCCAACGCAATTTTCTCTCTATCCAATCTTCGCCCCATTTAAATTCATATTCCTCGTCGTTGTCAGTCATGTGTTCCTCTCCTTTAACCTAGCCTCTGCCCATCTAGCGCCATCAATAAAATCAAAGTTGTGCGATTCGTCCATATCCTCATCCGTCAGCCCAACCCATTTTTTATTTAATAATTCCATTAGTTTGGTTATGTTACGAAGGCGGGGTGGGTGCCCGTTTTCCCAAGCACTTATAGTTGCCCTTTTAACGCCAACCAACAAAGCAAATTGTGTTTGGTCTAACCCAAGAGAGCCGCGAATTTTTTTTATCTGATCTGGCTTCACGCGTTCTTCTCCTTTAGCTTCAAACCACGGGCTTTTAATTTCCCAATAATTTCTTTGAGGCTTTTGTCCCCGAGATTGGGCGTTACCCGAAGCTTACTTATCGTATATTCCAGCAACTGCGCAAGCGTAGAAATACCCTCCGCGTTTAAACAATTCCTAGACCGCGTAGTCAATTCAAGACTAGCAATTCCCTCGTCCCCTACGGCCTCACGTAAAGCCCATCTGTCTAATACCTGCTTTTTGCGCTCTAACACCTCTTCCGCAAGGCGGTATGCCTCACGCGCTCGATCCAATAATTCTTGGTTGGTCGTTTCATTTTCTGTACATATCTTCCCTATTGCTTTGTTGTACTTATCCTCCAACTCAAACAGAACATCTTTTAATATGTCCGCTTGTGCTATGGCATCTGCATCAACAAAGTCTACGGTGTACTCAATGGTAGTAATGTCCCGCTCTGGGTGCCACTTGACGGTGAAGGCTTTCATGTGTTTAGCTCCCGTAGCTTGGCTTCAATTGCGCGGTAAATATCTTCGGTTTTGTATGCGCCCATGCCTTTTACTTTTATCTCATGGTGCATCTCGGCTATTTCCTCATCCGTCAGCCCCTGCCATTCGCGCTGTGGTGGGGCGGGATAAACTGCTTTTCTTGAAAAATAAAGATGCCCGTTAACACATATATCGTTGCCATCTATCCGTCTTTCGCGCTTAGTTCCTTTTGCGCCGCACTCGGGGCAGTATCCGTAAAGGGCTTCCAGTTCAGGCTGCGCTAGTGCTGCGCTATCAAATAATTTTTGCGCTATGTCTAATGCTTGCGCTTCGGTAAATAATCTCTCTTCATCCATTGTTCTTCTCCTTTAGCTTTGCTTCAATAGCGAGAAAAGTGCTAAATAAAATGCAAACCAATTTTTACCCTCTATGTCTCCACCAAGCGTTGCAAAATCACACCTTATGTCGTCCACTTCATCATCCGTCAGCCCCTGCCATTCGCGCTGTGGTGGGGCAAAATAAAGCGGAGTGCCGTGCCTAGATACATTCAAGTCAACAACGTCGCCCCTGTCATGCCACCACGCCACCGGCTCCTGCTCTGGCTGCGCTAGTGCTGCGCGTAGTGCGTTTAGAACCAAATCAGGATCACAAGCACCGTCAACAACCCAATCACCAGCCTTAATTGCAGACTCCATAATGTCCAGCGCCATCTGCATTACTTCTTTGTCAGTCATACCTGCCCCCTTGCTTTCAATCCCGCAGGGTCAGACTGCAACGTCTCTGCATCAATCAGTTGCCGCTGTAAACTAGTTAGCCCCCTTGCGCGGATAGCCTCATAACATTTCATGACAGGTTTACTTAGCTCATAATTAACAGAGTCAGCTATTTTCCCGCATATTTTTGCACACGCCTCGCGCTCATGCTCTGCTACTAGGCGGGCAAACTTAACCCACGCATTATCGGAGTACCAGTTATCAACCCCGCCATCGTGAAGCCCAAGTTCTTCCATAAGTTTCATTACTTGTTCGTTAGTCATTTCTCCTCCTTCATTAGGCTCATTAGTTCGGCGTTCAATTTCGCTCGCGCCCATTTCTTGTCTCCCTCCATTAGCATCAGCGCTAACGCAAACATAATGAAATTCTGCATCTTGTCGATGTCTTCCTCGTTGACAACACCACGCCTTATGTCGGCTATAGTGCGCATCGCTTCACGCCTCGTATGGTCTACCGTTGCTTGCCACTCTCGCGTTGGCTCAGCTCTCATTTTTTCCCCCCACATATATGTTTCTTGGCAGTTTTTAAATCAGCGTTAAAAAACCACGCCACGCATTTGTTTTCCATATCCGTTACCGACATAACAACAGGCTCGGGGATTTCTGCCAAGGCCTTGGCGCGCCCCTGCTCTTGGCCAATAAAAAACCCAAGCGCACATCCAAAGAAAATTCCGATCAGTAGGACCAATTCGCGCAATCCATGCATATTCTCTTTCATACGGGACTCCCGTCGATCTTATGTTCCATCAGCCGATGCTCCAGCCGCTTAATGCGCTGTTCGTTGTATTGCACGATAGACCGCGCGTATTCCACAGCTGACTCAGCCTCTAACTTTTTAAAATGCGCCTCAAGCAGCTCTCTGGAAATGATCTCGTTTAGTGTGTGATGCCGCATAAACTCCCTGATGATCTTTTGTATCATCTCTTTCCAACTCATATTGTTTTCTCCATTTTATTGGCGCGTAAAATCTTGTTTTCGTTTCTACGGTTGATGGTAGCGGCAAACTCGGCCGCCGCTTTGTCGATGGCTTGTTTATTAATTGTGATAGTTATGGCGTCTGGCTGATACATGTCAACCTCTATACAAGATTGCCTAAATAGAGCCATCGCTTTGATGATAGACGTTGCGTTCATTGATATCCCCAAAGACTCCATCCTGGCAATCGTAACTGTAGCAACACCTATGTTTGTCGCTAACTCAGCTTGGCTCCACCCAGCAGCAACGCGGGCAGTACGCATGGCGAGTACGATTTTGGCTGCTTCGTCTTTCATGTTGCCTCCTTACGTAGGTCTTTTACCTTAACGCCCGAAGTGCTGTGCAGCATCTCCGCCAATTTTGATAAGTCCACATAGCCTTCTGGCGCATCCTCATCATCAAAAATTTCGCTTTCCGCAGTAAAGCGGCGGACATCCATGTGATGTACCGGCGACGCAACACTGCACTTGAAGCCGTTCCATGAAAACTTATTAAGCCCGCGAACATGTTCCGCAACAACGGAAATGTTACCGCTCGAGTATTTGCGCTCATGCTCTTCAACCAAATGGATAATGCGTTTTGTAGTGCCATTCTCTGTCACCACCTTTTCGCGGTTCTTAAAGAATGTTTTAGTATCTTTGTGATCTACATAGAAAATTGCACGGTGTTCATCCCGCTCAACTGTGGTTGACCACATGGTGCGCCGCGACCCCCAAAGATTGAAGTGATGAGCAACCATGCTGGTAACGACTAAGTTTTCATTCTTTTCTTTGGTGCTCCAGTTTTTCCATGAAGACAGTTGCCATTCTTTTTTGGTGTACGACGCTTTCGAGGTGTTTACTGTTTTGTGAGCAAGATAGTGCGTCGGCAAAACTTCACCCTCTTTACTTATAGAAACATAAAAAGAAACCCAAAAGATCTTCTTTTCAACTACATCGCGGTAACCAAACCCACAGCTGTAAATGGCCCCAGCCTTCTTTGCCACATACCAAGGACATTTCTTTTGTTTAATCCCAAAAAAGAAGTCCGGGTACATAATTTTCTTGTCTCCCTTTTTGCCCTGTGTGTGAGCTAAAAAAATTATTGCCGGCAACCCAGTCCCCTCAATGATCTGGCTGCTATTGATAACGTCACTAAATGAATTGGGTATCACTGATACGCCAAACTTCTTTAAGCCCTCTATTTCTTTCTTATCCATGAAGCTCATGTCTTTATAGTCAATCTTCATGGCGTCAAACGTGTACTCAAGGTTGTCCAAAAGATCCGATAAAGTCTTGGACCTTTCTTTGTTGTATTTCCGTTTAGGGCGGTTTTCTGTAGGATCTTTGACATCCTCTTTGGTTGGCTCAGCGCTTCTTGGCCCTGCCCAAAACAGTTTCAACCAGCCAAAAAATGATTTTATTTTCCCTATGCTAATCATCTCTTCCTCCGTTCTGCAACTTATCAACCACATAGAGGAACCAGGCTATTGCCATGCCGCCCAAACCAAATCCAATAGAAAGCACGGCCACAAAAATCAAAATGTCTAACATTTTTGCTCCTTTTTTAATGTGTACAGATTCCAGACTTTTTTAGAATGCTCCCCCCAAATGTCCCCCACCATGTACTTCAGCTCTTGATACATAATGGGATGATTTGTTCGTAGATCGGCTATCCAATCAGCGTCTTCAAGCATGGGCTGAATCTGTTTCCAGTTATGCTTGCTCATCTTTAATTTCTTTTCGGCCTCGCTTTGGGCTTTCAACTTGGCAGCCCGTGCCGCTTGATACATTTCGTGCCGACGGTTTGCTTCCTCTCGTTCCTCTCTGCGATCCTTCGCTTCCCTTTCCCGTTCCGCCTTGTCAGCAGCTTCTCTCTCTGCCGGCGTTACGATTAGCCCAACAAACTCTTTGAGCTTTTCTGAGCGGAATGGGTGCCGCAAATCTCGCAACCCTTTAGTCTCAATCTGCCTGATGCGCTCCCGGGTTACGCCAAACATCTCCGCAAGCTCATAAAGCGTGACTTCAACCCCGGTGCCTAATCCAAACCGCAAGCTCAAAATCTTCTTAACCCTTGGAGTTAAAGTATCTAACGCCTCTTGAATGAAATAGACCATCTCTCTCTTGGCCACCTCCTCAATAGGATCTATGCACTCCTCTTCCTCGATAGGCGGGCATGGCAACTCCGGCAACATTGAGTCATCCTTGTACCCATAGGTGTAATACGCAAGACGGAGCTCGGCGCTTGCGTCAGCCAAAGTGCCATAGGGTATGGTGTGACCCTGAAATATCCTGCCGTGTCTCATAATGCTTACTTCATCACCAGCTCGTTGATCTGGTCAGTCAAGATCGCACCCAAGTCACGGCCTTTAACCGCTACCATTTGAGCCTCCTTGCAGTCGTAGATCACCTTGGCAGAGTCTCGGATGGCTTTGTTGTACCCGCTCTTAAAAACATCGCCACCATCTAACATCATTAAAATTGCGTCTCGCACCAAACTGGAAGCCTGACGGTGCTTGGCTGCCAGCTTGATTCGGTCGTAGTATTCCGGCGGAAGATAAACCGAATAGGGGATTAACTTTCGTGATTCCATACCATAAACTCCTGATAAATTACATTAAGCCTGTTGCGGGCTATTTCATTTGTTTTAAGCTCAGCTCGTGACTGAACACCCAAAGCATTCCGCAACCACTCAGTTGCTTCAGCTTCTGAGGCAGTCATGATTTGCAAGTCTTCATGTAAATATTGCCAAAATGCCGGGTTACGACATAGAGCGCCAGCCTTAGAAACGGCCTGGTCGCCGGCATACTCCTGCTCCCTATTCAAAGGCTTATCTACTGAATCGAGCCGGACCATGACGCACTGATACCTGGCTCCAACAAAGTCTCGCAAAAGGTCTTCGGGTATTTCGTCCGGGTGCAAACGCAGCGTCAGAACATACCCCTCCTTATCTTGTTTCATGGCCAACTTAATGGCCTCAAATTGCAGAGTTTTCATACTGCCACCTTAGAAAGGGATGTCCGAGTCGTCAACAGGTTGCTGGGCTGGGGCTTTGCGAACTGGCTCTGCGTCTGGCTTCACATAAGGCTCAGAGGCCTGTACTGACAGGCAGTCCTTACCGTTAATTACCTTAATCCAGCCAGAGAGCTGAATCTTCACCGTTGGCTGCCCGGTAGTCTTCGTCAGCATTTGACGCAAGAACTCTCGATCTAACACCAGATCACCGCGCTTGTCGGGATGCTGCTCTGTGCGCTTGTAATCGTTAGGCCACAGGGTGCCGGTGTTTGGTTTTGGGATGTATGTATTCATGATGCTTCCGTAAATTTGTTTTTAACTGCGGTGAATTGGGCCATCAACTCTGTAAAGAACTCCGCATCGGTTTTCTTAACAACGTCAAAAAGCTGTTTGTTTTTCCTGAAGATTTTCATTACGTCGTCTTTGCTGCCCGCAAACGCTAACGCAACCCCGGCAGCCTCGTCTACAGTAGCCAGCCAATCATCTACCGACCCGGCTGGGCTCAGTGTTACTTTCATCATCCACTCTCCCTCATCACCCTCAATAACGGCAGGGGGTCTTGGCTTCGCCATAACTACGGGAACTGCGACCGCAATTGCGGGGACTTCAACCGCAACTGCGGGAGGTGTTGGTCGTTTAAACTCTTTGGTTTCACCGCTAGACGTTGAATCAATCGCGTCATGCTCAACCAGCTCAAGCGCCGTCATCCAAAGGTAGCGGCGCTGATAACTCTCCATGGCCCCCAGGTTCTGAATGGGGTGCGCTCCCTTGAGGTTAGCCTCGGCCATCGGGGAGGTGATCGTGATCATGGTGCCGTCATCAGTGTCACAGATCATTAGCTCGGCATAGTCAGACTTGAAGCTGACAATCCCACACAGACCAACATCATAGAAAATCTGCTGGATGGCGGGGATGAAGTCACCCAATTCAAAGTAGCTGTACCCGGCGAATTTGTTGACGCCAGACTTCTTGAGCTCCGTGGACTGGAGCCGTATCCTGGCCTCCATTAACTTACGATGTACTGTCATTTTTTTACTTTCTTAGTTGATTTACAAACTGGCCTTTCATCGACATTGGAATCGACCTCTTCAAGAAGTTTCTCCAAGTAATGCCGGGCCTTGAGAAGATCGAGAGCTCCGCCATTCTCTGGGTATCGAGCCAAATACTTAATGGCATTGCCTCGTAAATACCCCTCAAACTGTTCCGGGGTCATCCACGACTTCATGGCATCCCACGGCTGTACCTCTTTGGCTTTGTAATGGCCGCCACCAACCTGGTAATAGTTGGCACTCATACTTCCTCCTTTGCTTGATAATCGCGCCACTGAGCGCACCACTGGTTGACTGAACAAAAGTTGGCGCAGCGAGTACGCTCACCCAACCGAATGTCCAGCTCATAATCTTTACCCAAGCCAACCCGGGCATCCTCTGCTGCCTCTTGCGTTTCATGCAAAGACTTAGCTCGGACCCCGCCTTTCTTGCGAACCGCATAGACAGTCGGCTTCTCCCACATTTGGTCTGGCGTACAGGGCGGCAGCAATTCACCGGTTTCCATAGCAAACTCACAGGCAGAATGCTGCGCGATGCGGTCTAAAACAAAAGCCTCCCGCTCCTCATATGGCCACAGCTTGATAGGTAATTCCTTGATGGGGGCCTCAGGATAACCCTCCCGAGTAGCAGCATCCCGGCGGCTCCAGTCTCTGACAATCGCCACGATACCTAAGTCAAGAACCTTAACTTTGCGTACCCTCTCCACCAGCCACGCATAGATGTTGAGCTGCTGCTCCCATTCCACCTTGTCGTTCATGGTTGCCCAAGCACTGGTTGTCTTGTAATCCCGGATCTGTACGCCCTCCGGCGTTTCAATTTGCAAGTCAATCGCACCGCTGATATGCCAGCCGTCTAGCTCGGTATGCAGCCTAGCCTCAACAATGTGATGGTCATCCTTGCCGTGCTCCAAGACGGTATGCACAGCTGAACCAAAGATGGACCACACCATATCGGCTACGTCCTCCTCTAATTCATCTTGGAACTTTTGGGTCAGCGCCACAATCTTCGGGCTATTGATGAGTTGGGTAACACTGAGATTAGCCCGGCCCTTGCTGTACGTTGGCCGCTTAACGACGTTGACGAACGTCTGCGGGATGTTAAATTTATTGGTCAAAATCATGTCTGTGCTCCTCCTAGCTGTTAAACACAGACAAATTCTGCAAGATTTTTAAACGCATGTCAACAGGTTGTACCCATATATATTCATGTGTTGCATTATTTGGTGGCTAGTGCTAGTATGCGTTTATGCATATACAGCTGCTACTTCCCTATCCCCCGAGCGTCAACCATTACTGGATGTCGAGCGGGAACATGCGCTATATCAGTAAGCGGGGGAGGATGTTTAGGCAGGAGGTGGCTGAAGAATGTGCCACGCAAGGGATCATAGCCTTGGAGGGCCGTTTGTCAGTGCATATTGCCCTATTCCCACCAGACCGTAGAAAGCGGGATGTGGATAACGTGCTGAAGGCTTTACTAGATGCATGCGAACATGCCGGATGTTACGAGTCAGATAGCCAGATTGATGAGCTACACATCGTTCGGCAAGAGGTCAGGAAAGATGGCGGTTGCACAATCCTGATTCTTCCTCTATGATAAATCTAACTGCTCACGCAGTTGCCATCAGTTAAGTGTTTTGGGGGGGTTCCGGCCCCCCTTTTTTTATAGCCCCGCCTCTTTGCGCATCTCGATAGTGTCTTCCAAGATATTTTGTTTATCGATTTGCAGCTCCTTTATTTCCTGCCGACGCTGATCTGGAGTCAGGCCAGTATCCTTACTCTCCCCGTAGTAACGAACCAGAGCATTGATTTCTTTGAGGTCAGTATCTATCTTGTTAATGTCTTTATAGAAAACTAAGATGTCGCTGTATTTCTTTTCATAATCATCAGCCTTGTCGTAGTCTTCCCGCTCCAGCATTTTGGAATAGGTGCCGTACTTGTTATCCACCAAAGACTTAAAGTCATAGAACAGATCTTCATTACGGCGGCCAACATCTGCCCGCAAGAACGAACCAGTAAGAGGCGTCTGCTTCTCCGTCATAGCGACGCGCTCTCCAGTAGACACAGCGATACTATTGGAGAACCACTGGGCCATAGCGCCCGCAGTACCAAAGATACCCCTAATAAGGTGATCCGCCTCAATAGGATCTAAAACCCGCTTCTCTTGGTTACCGGTCAGGCTGGACAAGAATTTGCCTGCCTCACTCGTATCTGCCATATAACGCTCGGCCGCATCAAGTTTAGCCAGTGACTCGGGAACCACCGGACGGCCAGTGAAGAAGTCTTTGTTCAGGCCAATTTCAATGAACGGTTTGATGGCTGATGGCACAGGGGTTGGCCCGAGTAACATATCTATGGCCGCTTCTTTCAATGCTGTTGTCATACGCCGCCTATCCATAGAGTCCTTTGTACCCTCTTTGATGATCCTGTTATAGATTATCTCAGGTACAGCCTTGAAGAAATAGGCGGCACTGGTATTCATGGGCAAGAGAATCTTAGTGCCAGGAATCATGAAGTTACGCACCTTAGTCTGATCATCCATCTGGTTGTACTCTTCATCGTCACCAACCAGCATGCAGTACAGCAAAGTAATGCCCACTAATGTTGTGGCGGTCGCAGCCAGACGCAGCCCCGCTCTTTTGCGGCTACGGCCTTTTAGACCACCACCAGCCAGCGCCTGGATCAAAACATCCATCGAGTTGGCATAAGCACCAGCAAACGGCACAGTCTTCACCACCATCTGTGCGACTTGACCAGACCCGTGGTGCAAGAAGTTAATCACATTGGCCGCTTGATACAGAGCTTGAGTTTCATCGCCCGTTTCAGCCAAGACGCGCTTGTACGTGGCTACGCGCTGGGCCATGTCTGATGAGTCGCCGATATGATCCAAGCCCTTAATAACAAAGTCAAAGACGTTGCGGTTCATGATACCCAAGCGACGCTTAATCTCCGCTTCAGGTGTACGAGCTGGGCTGGCAAAACCGCCAATACCGGCTGCCTTTAAAATCTTTACCGTTGGATCGGTGTTGGTAAGGCTAGTGATAAAGCCTTTATACACCCCGCCAATTAGTAACAGTGGGTGCTTCACGCCGGTTACAAGTGCTGCCGTCGGAGCATCCTTGAACACCTGCTTAATCTGGAACGCACCCGACAAAGTAATGGCGCGACGGGTAATGTTTGCAGCCGCTGCCAGCGGTTTCAGCATCGCCAGGTCTAAGCTCTGCATCCCAAAGATAGATTCAGCAATTAGAGGGTCTTGGATTTCCACAACAATACGTTCACCGCTGACGATGAAATCAAATCTTCCCCGTTCCTTGTCGGCCTTGGGGAATATCATGACTTTGTTCTTCTTGTCGCGGGTTGCGTACTCCATGACGATCCGCTGAGCAGCTGCTTGGCGCAAACCGTTCATGGTCATGCGCATGACGTTGCGGGTCATGTTGTCGATGATGTTCTCAATCTCTCGACTGGCCTTGAACACAACCAGATCGCCCGCTTCAACAGGCACATCAAGTTTGATTTTGCCGTCTGCCGTCATGGTCACGTTGTCAGGATTTACAGGGTCGCCGTTAATCTCTACTTCAACTTCAACAGCCGGCTGTATCTTGAAATCCTGTTGTCCTTCCTTGGCCACAAAGTCAGTGATAACAGTGGGCTTGCCTTTCTTGAACAGCTTTTCCAGACCAATGTTGGTCATCCTTCTATTGGTGGTTTGTACGGGAGAATGAATGTCTGTTTCGTCATTCATGATCCGCTGCCACGGCACATAGTCTTGGATGTTCGATAAATTTTCGTACCGATTCTCGGATAACAGCCCAACCTGACGCCAGAAGGTCAACATGTTTTTATTGATGACAGACCAGTTCTCCATGATCTTGCGCAACTCTGGATGCACTTTATCTCGAGCGATGAACTCATCAATCTCTTCTTCAGACATGTTGATCTTTTTATAGGCCACCTCAATAGCCTTGAGATCGTTTTTGGCATCGGCCATAGCATCTCGAGCCGCCATAACGTCTTCCTCTGAAGCGCCGGCTGCCTGTAATTCTTCGTAATCATTTTTAAGGTACTCATACTCCGCTTCGCGCTGGAAGTATTCACTCTGGATGCTACGACTACGCTTGGCTTCCAAGTACCCTTGGATAATGTCGGTGCCCAGCTGGTTACCCAAGCGCTTCTTCAGTGCAGCCTCCGCCTCGTAAACGCCGCGCATGCCTTTATCGCGCTTGACGGCCACAAAGTTACGGCTCTTTGGATCAAACTTAATGCCGCCCTGGAAGATCACCTCGGTTGCAATTTGACCGCCACGGATTGCGTTGTCCAATGCCACAGAGGCAGTGGCCAAGCCCTGGCTGTTCAGTAATTCGCCGTTGTACTTGGAAAAGTCAGCCGCATTCAGGCCAGATCCAAACCAGACGTTCTTGTTACGGGTATACAGAACCGCTCTGTCCACAGAATTAGCCGCAGTACCTAAGGCACCAAGCGGATCAGATACGGCGTAGCTAAAGAAGTCTTTGGTCAACTTACCAGCATTAATCAGCTGTGTTTTAAGCGGGGCCGAATCAAGCTGGGGAGTGTTAGGCCGGTTGTGCTTCTCAAGTAGTTTCTTATCGTCCTCAATGTTCTCGAGCACGTTAAATTTAACGCCAGCGCTACCCACAAGATCCACAAGCATGTTTGTCGTGATGCGATTTCTACTGCCGTTCATAATGTCTTTGAACATCTTCTGAACAACATAACGATTATCAAAACCAACGACGTTCTTTATGCCTTCCCACAAACGCGCAATAGCCCGCTTGAATTTACCCCATGCACCGCCTAGCTCAGCAGCCATGAGGCTCTCAGCATTGACCGCCCAGAACTCAGACGGGTTAATGAATTGGTACATCCCATAGCTTGGCAGCAGCTTTACCGCCTTACGGAAATTAGTTTCACTTGGGTTATCAATAAAGTCCATGACCGCATTGAAATACTTCTGATGCGTTTCGTCTGGGTTCTTTTTAATGGCAGCCAGTAACCCCTTAACCCACGCTTGAGCAACAGCTAACCGCTGCTCTGGATTCATCATTTGCTCCAAGCTATGGGCAAGTTCGTGGCGAATAGTTGCCGGGTCATCGATACCACTGGTTCCCTTGTATAGGCGCACAATTCTTTCAAATACCAAGAACTGACCAGCAGTAGGCGAGTCGATATTTTTCCCGGGAGATTTAACACTAAACAACAAGCCTTCCAGCACATCCGGCATCTTGTCGTAGGCCATCTTGATGACGTTAAACACATCCTCGGATATGTTGCCTTTATCAAACTCGAGCGCAGCCTTTGCCAAGAATTGCTCAGCACTATCCCGGCGCGGTTTGGTGGCTTTAATCTCGGAATTGAGGTCGCGGGCCTGCTGCATCAAGCGGGTTACAGCTGCTTGCATGCGTAGGTCTACCTTACCCTCTGCCACTTGTTTAGGTACACGAGCTAACTGTGCCCGCAGTCTGGCGTATTCCCCAATCTGCCATTCGCGTATGGCCTTGCTGCCAACAATCAGATCCTCCCCTTGCTCAGCAAGAGATGGCTCCTCAGTTACGTTTTCAAGAATATTAGCGCTTTCACCAAATGTGCCGCGATTCCCTGTGGCAGATTTGACTTGATTTGAATTAAAAGCAACAAAAACGTCACTTCCATCAATCAAGCCATCGTACCCGCCAACCTCAAAAACACGCCGCATTGCCTCTGTGGGAAAACTAATGTTAGGGAATGGAAATCTTCCAGCCGCAGTTTTTTCTTCAAAGATGTCAACTTTTTCTTGTATCCAGCTAAATGGTAAGTTGGGATTATCTTTACGTAATTCATCTCTAAACTGCATGACCATCTCTTTGGAAATCTTATTCTTTCCACCGAGGTTGTAAGGATTTTTAATACTTAGATAAACAGGAAGGACGTTAGCTCCTTCGCCTTCTGCGTAACGACTAGCATCGTTTGCATCTGATGTAAAATAAAACCCATCAGGCATTCCGGTTCTATTTGCTTTTTCAGCAATAACAAACTCATTGAAGTCTTTGTTTGTCCCGTGGTACATGACCTTTGGAGAGCCATCTTCGTTTACAACTTTGCTGCTGCGGAACCAGCGTTTAAACTCAGGCGTGTTTATCTGGTTTTTGCTAGGTTTTTCAACATTTAATAAGAAGTCACTGGGCTTCCCATCTTTACCATCTATCGCAGGCGCTTCTTCAGTTTGATTTTTGCCAAAAGACTGGTTGTATAGTTTATCAATTGCATCAGCCACATCGCCCCAAACCTGCTTAGTTGCCGGGTCTTCGTCTTTTTTTACCATCTCCCGCAAATCATCTGCACGGGACTTATACATCGTGCCCGTCACGTTGGAAACTTCTTTTATAGCCAAAGCTCGGATTGCTTTGTTGTACATCTCGCTTCCGCGTTCACGCGTATACGCAGTAAGCTCTGGGTAATCTTTGATGACCTCATCTGTAACATCTACGCCTTGCCGTAATGCATTAGTAACTGCGGCTTGGTGCTTGGCATCTTGTAAGCGAGTATTAAATTTGTCAGTAAGTTCTGGCTGATAGTCAACTATTTTTGCAATCAACTGCGCTTTGCTTATATAAGCAGAAAAGCCAAGCTGCTTACGTAGTGGTTCTAGCTCAGCCTTAGTCATGTTCTTAAAGTCGTCGGCTGTGCGACCCGCAATAGTGTTGACGTTGTCGTTGATGTCAATTAACTTCTTGGCCACGCTCTTGATGTCTTTGACGGTTATGCCAAACAGACGGCCCAAAAAGCGTACATTCTTTTCTCCGTACTGACTAATAAGCTCCTTAGGATTTTGTCCGTCAAACTCAATAGATAGCGATGGATGCGTTGATTTGCCAAGTGTCGCCTCGTCGTTGCGATACTCTTTCTTGGTCATGCCAATGATGCGCTCTTGCGAGTCAGTTACCGCCCCTTTGGTAGGGGTAACAGCGTTACTCAGAGCATCGTTGGCAGCCTTATAGTCTATGTCGAGGTAATACGGGTCATCTACAATGTTGGCGATTTGCTTGCCGGTCATGCCAGCATTGACGGCCTTCTTAATAACCGCAGGGTCCATCATGTCGTACTTGTTGGCCAATGCCATGACAGGATTATCAATAGCGTTATTGGACGTAAAGAATGCATACGCAAACCCTTCCGGGGTCACGCTACGTGCGTTCTTGGTGGCTTGCGATTTACCGCCGTACATGCGGTGCATCTTTGATCCCTCAACAGCCTCGACAGGTGCAGTAGGCAGGTCCGCATTGAACCGGCCCCACAGCAAAGTCTTCTTGGTATACGGATCACCAAAGTGGTTAGGGTTGAAAGACAAACGCCACGGTGGCAACCCGGTCAGTTTTTCAATACGCCCTACGGGGTTTTCAATCGCCCAGATAGACGGCTTGAAATACTCTACTGTGCGAAGCGTTTGCTGAACCAGTTCAACCGACTCCACGGTGCGGCCATCAGCATCCTTGGCAGCAAAGTGCCGGGCCCCGCTGGATGCAAAGTCAGTACATGGGCAAGCAGCCAGGATTGCGTATACATCTTGGCCTTCAAATGCGCCATACAGATCATTAAAAAACTCAGCAGAAAACTTGGTGACATCACCCATTTCTGGATCTGTTTGAATGTCAAAGCGGTAAACTTGATACCCAGCTTCTTCCCAAGGCGCACTCCACTGGCCAGTCATATCAAAAAGGGACAGAACAATCTTGTCTGAGTTTTCGCGTGTCTCACCCTGCTGCTCAGCATTCTTCTTCCACTCTGCAATGCGGGCCTTGGCCTGTTCAATGGTCAAGAATCCATCGCCTTTTGTCTTGTTCTCCATGCGAACAATTTCTGACTTGGCTGGCGCATCAAAGACGCGAGTGATGCCTTCATCTTCTTGATATTGTTTAGCATCGCCAAAAGCCTCGGCAACATCTGCGACTTCCTCGTCAGATGCGCCACGTACACCAGACTCTTCTTCGGTTCCCTGCGCAGCCCCAAACAGATCTTCTTGACCACGGGCGGCTGCCTCATCCGCATCACGGTCGCTGCCAGTTAGAACAAAGTCATCAACTTCGCTATCAGCCTGTGTTCGACGTTGCGCCTCTTGCCCAGCTATTGCTTGCTGGCGCGCTGCTTCCGCTTGGGCTTCTGCTCTCTTGCGCAGCTCCTCCGGTGTTTGCATAGACAGGAAGTCGTCTTGCGTATCAACTTCTTGGGGAGTAACTGGCTGCTCAAAGATCGACAACACTGGCGGCGCAACACCTCTGGCCGCACGAATCTCAGCCACTAGCTCTGGGCTGGTGTACCAGTTTTTAAGCTCAGCTTTGCGCTGATCCAGCTCTTCGATGCGCCGCTTGACTGCGTTAGGATCACGAACATCGATACCCTCTGCTTTTGCCATAGCAGGATTCTTGGCCGCACCAGTGATAGCAGCTAGCCTCTCTTTGATGGAGTTCTGCATCTTAGATGCAATCTTTGCCATCGCGTCCGCTTCTTTCATGCCGCTGTCGTCAAAGTCAAACATGTCGGTTGTCGTATCCCGCTCAACCGCTATAGCCTTGAGGGCTTGCATGATGTTGGTTGCGGCCTGCATAGACTTGCCGTCCATGATGGCTCTAAT
>Ga0181362_1000050_pt1 | contig 20736 bp, 22 predicted proteins | sample Su13NDMM110SN_FD_130095 | JGI IMG/M metagenome (GOLD analysis project Ga0181362, IMG submission 130095) | Freshwater viral communities from Lake Michigan, USA - Su13.ND.MM110.S.N | ecosystem: Environmental > Aquatic > Freshwater > Lake | place: USA: Michigan | collected 2013-07-16 | reverse complement strand
TTAAGATTAGCCCTTCGGGGCTTTTTTTTATGATAACGGTTCGAGGCAGGTCGAGAGGGGTCCGCCGGCAGTATGGTGCCGTCATTCCACCAACGTAGTTACGGCCCATAGGCAGGTTGATGGTAGAACAGAGTTACTTAATCGCTGTTAGACTCGAATCAAATTTTTGAAGGTATGGTAATATATATTGATATATTAGTTGCTTTATTGATAAAAAAGTATTATCTTTAAGTATAATAAGAAATAAAAAGGTTATGATAAAAACAATTCTACATTACATCCTTGCAGGAATAATCCTTATAGGACTCTGCTATACCGGTATATGGTTTATTACAGGTAATCCTAATGTTTATGAATGGTCTCAGTATAGTAGATTATATATTACTATATTTGGTATATATGGATTAACCAGTTTTCACAAGAAGTACTTATCAGAGGAGGAATAATATGAGTTACTATAAGAAAAAACAGGAAGAATTAGAGCAGGCAAGGAAGTTTATTCGCGAGAGAATAGATTCAGAAGGTGTTAAACATATATGGAAATATAATTTAGATAAGTTTAAGAACGGTCCTTATGAAGTAGAGATTGTTTATCCTAAAGATTTCCTTACAGTTGCAGAAAAAATTAAGAAAGAAAACAAGAAACTCCCTAAAAGTCAACAGAAATTCTTAAATCCGGATAACGGACGTATGGTAGGATATTATAGAGCGAAGACTTTAGGTATTATTTAACTAAAAAACAAAGGTTATGGCAGTATTATTTTTAAACTTATGGTGGATTATACCGGTAATAATGATTATCGGTATCAGTTATTTATTATATCAGTTTACTGTTAATGTAGGATATGCTAATAAGGTAACTTTCTTACTAATATCCTTACCTTTAAAGCTTATAGCAAGCTTATTTAAGGGTTTATTTGCATCTATAATGATTACTTTTTACGGATTTATTACTTTAATGTTTATTGCCGTACCTATTCATCTAATAACTAACTGGAGTCCTTTAAAGGATATATGTATCGGTCTTACCCTGATCATGATTTTCGCACCTTTCTTTTATTATTTTATTAAAACTTTTAAAGAAGAACTAGAATTATTTAAAATAGTACATAATTCCAAGCTATAAAAAAATTTTTGAAACCAAAAAACCATAGCTCCACGAGGAGCAAAAATTTTCACCTATACCGAATATATATTCATATATTATGAAACGCATCACCAAAGAAGAATCGCAGTTCCATATACCTTTCGACACTGGTACTATTAATTCCTCAGTCAGGGTTCATGCTTTTTGCTTACATCCTCATGAAGATGGGTGGGAAAAGGTCCAGTATTACGGTGAATCAGTCCTAGATCGACACGGCAATATCCGTAAACCTGAATGGATATACGTACTTGTTAATAGATTGATGCCTGGGACTATAAAGATAGGCATGACAACTAATACGGTCAATCAAAGAGTTAAAGAAATCAATAGTGCAACCGGGGTAATAGATAAGTGGTATCCTGTCTTTACATATAAATGCGTTCATTCTCATGACCTGGAGCAGGAAGTACATAAGTATCTTCAAAACCAAGGTCATAGAATCAATCCTAATAGAGAAGGTTTTGATCTAGATGTAAAGACTGCCATTAACGTTATCAAGGATTTAGGCGAGAAATATCAAACACCTTTACTTAAGAACACCTAATCCTCTTTGATCACCATAGCAGAGTCTTTCTCTCTCCTAATATCTTTATAAAATAATAAGAATGGTTATTAAAATAATTACCTTTAAGGAGAGCTTAGATATTTGATTTAAATACTATTTATAATATATCAATATATAATTATGGCTACTATAGAAAATTCTGAACTCGATTTTTCCGAACTGGATAAAATGTCTGATTTAGAGTTAGATATATTTTTTAGCATTATGGTTGAAACAAATGCTGCTTTTAGAGAATCGTTAAGTGAAGATAATTTCTTGCGTTCCTTAGATTCGCAACAGGTGTTACTTTTAAAAGATAGATATCTAGAAATTTGTAAACTTTTTATTGATTGGGAACTACTTGATAATCTAGAAGATCCTATATTTATTTATGAAGCTTTAGAAAATTTTTCAAAAGATTTTATCTAAACAGTTGCTTTTCTGCTAAAAAAACCTTAACTTTTTGTTCCTTAATTAACATAGCAAATAATAAAAATGAAAATGACAACAGTATTTGCACTTCAAGGATGCGATAGATGTAAAGAATTAATAAACAAATTAAGACAAGAGAATATATCGTGTAACGTTATATACGATGAAGGAAATGATTCATTATTCGATAGAATAGAATCTATAGTAAAAACTAATACTTATCCTATAGTTAGAATATCGAATAATAATTCGTATACTTATATAGTATATTTAGATAGTAGATCTTTTAATAACAATATAATCAAATACAATAAAGTAAATGATATAATAAACATAATAAATAATATATGAGACATAAGCAGTTGGTTACACAAAAATTGGAGAAATTAGATAACGAATTAACAAATTTATTATCTCTTATCTCTTTCACTAAAGATATTAGAGAGGTAAAAGAAAGAATATTTTTAATTAAAGAAAATATAGGAGATATTCAAACTTTAATTAATACCGAAGGTAGTGAATGGAATTAAAATATAAAATAAAATAGTTATGAAATTTACAGCAGAGCAACTTCAAGAGAATTATTCTCTTTTCCAATTAAATATTAATAAATATATTTCTTCTCCTAGAAAAGAACAATTACTAGATTTCTATAAAGAAAGAGAAGAGATACTAGTATTAGCACCTGCTTCATCAAGAGAAGTATATCATAGTGCTTTTCCTGGAGGATATGTAGATCATATTAATAGAGTAGTTAAAGCTTCCTTAGATCTATATGAATTATGGAATTCTTTCAGAGAGATTGATACCTTTACTAAAGAAGAACTAGTATTCTCAGCTATTAATCACGATCTAGGTAAATTAGGAATAGGAGATAAACCTAGCTATATTCCTAATGATTCAGAATGGCATATAAAAAATCAAGGTCAAATATATAAAACTAACTCAGAATTACCTTTCTTTACAGTTCCTGATAGAAGTTTATTCGTTCTCCAGCAAGCAGGTATACATTTCTCAGAGAATGAGTATTTAGGTATAAAATTACATGATGGATTGTATGATGAAGTAAATAAACCTTATCTTATTTCTTATAACGTAGAATCTAGATTAAGAACTTCGTTACCTTTAATATTACATCAAGCAGATTTTCTAGCTTCTAGAGTAGAGTGGGAAGATCAATGGTTACATAAATTAGGTAAAAAACAAGAACCAAAAATAAATAATTATAAATCAAATAACGGATACTCTAAAGGTCCTTCTCAGCAAGCTTATAAACAACTAGCTAATAAGAATCAAGGATTGATGGATGCATTTAAAAACATTTAAAAAATGGAAACTTTATTAAACATAGCATTATGGGTGCTAACAATTTTAGGTTATGTAATATATAATTTATACTCTAAAAACGTTAAATTAGAGCAAATGATTATAAATCGCGATCAAACCTTAAGAAACTTAAGTGATATTATTAATGAGTCAGATAGAGTATTAAACGAAGTAGATCGTATAGGAGCATTTAAAAGTGACGATGAAATAGGATTCTTCTTTAATACAGTTAAAGCTATTCAAGATACTTTAAACGAGTTTAGTAATAATAACTAAATATGATTATAGACGGCGAAGTATCACTTACTCAGAAAGGTAATGTAAGAAAGAGAAAACCTAAACAATCCATTTTATACTTTACTCAAGAAACCGAGGATGCTATAGTAGAGTATTTAATAACAGAAGACCAGGTTAAGAGGAATCAAATATATAATGATAAGATTGATTATGCTTTTCATAAATTAGCTGAAAATATCATCCACACTTTCAAGTTTTATTATACTGAAGTAAATACCATAAACGAGCTCAAACACGAGGTCGTTTGTGTGTTATTAGAGAAACTCTCTAAATATAAGCAAGGTAAAGGCAAGGCTTATTCATATTTTGGTACGATAGCAAAAAGATATCTTATTGTATATAATACGAATAATTATAAAAAACTTAAAGGTAAAGCTACTTTATTAGAAGTTGATGAAGATAAGGAAATAACAAATGAGTTGATAAAAAATTATGACGTTGATGTAGATCCTGAAGAAAGTCAATTAATAAACATATATGTTAATTACATAGATAATAATCTCTTTAGACTGTTTCCTAAGGAAAAAGAAGCTAAAGTAGCTGATGCTATTATGGAACTATTCCGTAAAAGAGAGAATATAGACGTTCTTTCTAAAAAAGCCATATACATTTATATCAGAGAGATAACGGATACTTCTACTCCTATTATTACAAAAGTAATAAAAACCCTTAAAGAGATATATATAAAGATCAATAATGAATACCAAGAGTATGGTCATTATTCAGAAAATCTTTAATTTTATATATTTATTTAAAAAGTAATATGGAATTCGATAAAGTAATCTTTGGAAATAAAACCTTTTCATCCTTATTAGAGGATATCTATAAGAATAGTAAAAATAAAGAAAAGCAGATTCGTGATATGATCATTCAATTAAAAGATATGATCAATGAACCAGGAGATGCTATTATGATGGTTCCCCTATTGCAAGGATATATGGAGGCAGGAATAAAGAATGATGAAGCATTAATTAAAATGGCAGGTATAGTTCAAAAAGCAATGAATGCTAGTAATGCATCATCTGACGATGGAAATTTTCTTACTGATAGAGACAAGGAGTTATTATTCGAAGAAATAAAAAAAATAGATAATAATCCTAAATTATTAGAAGCTTAATATGGCATTTGATTCCTCATTATATGGAATGAATAATATGGGGTCTGTGCAAAACCCCTTTATTATTGGTAGAGTTACTAGAATAATTCTAGAAGGAATCGATATAAATGATAATATAAATAAAGATTTTGCTGATTTAGGTGAATGGGGAGCTATAGGATGCATTCAATTTAGTGTTTTATATAGTAGTAAGCAGAGTAATAATGAAAGTTATGCTAATCTTATAGCAAAGCCTTTATTTTCTAATATTAAACAATACCCTCTGATAGGAGAAATAGTACAAATAGTATCTGGCCCATCAGATGGAATTAATGAAAGAAAAAGTAAACAGGATTATTACTATTATCCTCCCTTCAATACCTGGAATTCAATACATCATAATGCATTTCCCGATCTAAGAGAATATTCACAATTTATAATTGATAACAAAGTAGAATATAATCAGGTAGCTGAAGGAAATACTCAAGGGTCTGATAGTAATGTAAATACAGAATACCCTTTAGGAAAAACATTTAAAGAAAGAGAAGTAAGAGATTTATTACCATTTGAAGGAGATTTTATATTAGAAGGACGATGGGGTCAATCAATTAGATTTGCAAGTACAGTTAAACAAAAATCTGATTTAAATTTCTGGAGTAATACTGATTCAAAAGAAAACGGCGACCCTGTAACTATAATCTCTAACTATAGAAGCAAGAAATCATCAGATCCTAAAGAACCCTATATTCCAACCGTGGAAGATATAAATAGCGATGGTAGTATAATATGTTTAAGTCATAACCAGCAAATAGAAATTAAAGACTTACAACTGTATCCTCTTGCTTCATTCGGTGCTAAAATTAAAACATCTCAAGATAATATCATTACACTACAACCTATATATAAGAGTAATTATAAAACGTCACCTAAGCAACAGGATAATAAAGATTTAAATATATAATAAATGCCTAAGCAAGTATATACTCCTCAATTTCCATATAACGGTGATCAAGCTATAATTACCTCAGGAAGGATTATATTTCACGCTAAAAACGATTCAATATTCCTTTTCGGCCAAAATGCAATAGGTTTATCTAGTCTAGGTCAAGTTAATATAGATTCACTAGAAGGTACAACAATAAATTCCCCTATTATTAAATTAGGATTAAATGCTCAAGATGCAGGTGAGCCTTTAGTAAAAGGATATCAGAATAATTTATTATTAGCAGAACTAATCGGTGAATTAAAAAACGTTTGCGTTAATCTAAGTAAAATGTCAGATACTAACCTGAATCAAGCTATACCAGGTATAATTAATAGTACTCAACAAGCAATTGATAGCATGACTAAATTAGAAAGTTTTATTAATACTAATAGTAATCTATCTAAAAAAACTTATACACTATAATGGCTAAAGCTCCAGTAAATAATAGTATACCTACTAACGAACAAGTACAAGATGCTTTTAGTAAAAGTAGTCTTACTGATACCAAAGCTGAAAAATTAAAAGCTCAAATAAATGCTAGAATTAAATATCAGCAAGATTATGCTAAAAAATCTAATGAAAACCAAATTGATGGTAAAGGATTCGAAGGATTCGTAACTAGAACTACAAAAGCATTAAGTAAAATAGAAAAATCTATAGATGATATATATAGAGGTAATCCGTTAAAGCAGGGGGGAGTAAAAGTACCTGGAAAGGAAGAAAGAATTAAAGGTATTATTAATTTCTTATATTATTTAAATGATGTTGATTTCTGCAATTTAGTTAATTATATACTAAATACTATTCAATTAGAAGGTAACGGAGCACCGAGTAGAGGTGAAGTTGCAGTTAATTTCGTAAAAACTAAAGCAAAGGATGCTCTAAAAATAATAGATGCCATTTTTATCGATTCTGATCAGTTAACAAGCAACGCTATTACAATAGGAGATAAGGTAATATTACTTATATATGTTAAAGATATAGGAAACCAAGGAGAAACCATTACAATACAAAACGATAACCAACTATCAGCTTTAAGAAGAAATCCTAATACATATACAAAAGAAAATACTAAGTTTAAGGAAACTATAAAAAATATTAGTACTGTATTAAAAGAGATTTCTTTATTAATTGACGATCCCGATATAAAGTATTTAGTACCTAAAATATCTAACGGAAACGGGTTTATTGGTGATTATATTGCTAAGATAGATAGTACGTATGCTTTAGATAGTATTCCTAATGAAGATATTAGAAATCTTCTCACTAAATTAAGACAAATAAGATCTGTATTAGCACTTATTGCCGGAATATCTAGTGCCGGAGATATTCTAGGAGCTATTCAGAGTGGTACAGGATTAAAGATTGATAAGCAAATACAGAAACTTCAAAAATTCTTAGATGTAAGTCAATTAATACCGCTTGTAAATAGCATGATCAAACAAGTAGATGGTATAAATCAAGGAGCTCAATTATTATTAAAAAATATTAAAATAGCTGTAACTATTACTAATATAGTAGGTGCAATAGTAAGAGTATTTAAAAAAATAGTTAGGTTATTTGATAAACTATTTCTACCTTTAATATTTGGAACATATAGTGTAACTTCAGTATTAGATGGTGTAAAATCAAAAGTTACCGTAGAATTAGAAAAAGCTATAAAAGCTATAGAACAAATTTCACAATTAATAAAAATAGTATATAAAATAATCGCCGGAATAATATTTAAATTACAAAATATATCTACTCAATTACAAATATTACAAACTAATTTAGAAGGATGCAATTCAACTGATAATTCACCACTTATAGATCAAATTAAAGAAGCTAGAAGTAAAATAATATCATCTATACAAGAATTAGATACATACAGTTCATTATTTCAATCAGTTGATAATAAGCAAGAACTTACATATGGCCCATATATTCTTTCGATACAGGAAGAACAATTAGTAGATAGAGGTAAAACATTACTTAGAAGAAAAGGAATTGCATTGGATAATAACGGTGTATTAATTGCTGAAACTGATCTTACATTTGCAACCGATACTAGAATTATAATTGAAGAGTTAAAATTAAAATTACAAAATAAAGGAGTAGATGAAATATACGGTGGTGGAACTGGATATCCAGAAATAGATAGAATATTACAAGAAACCGGCGGTGATGAAGATTTAGCTACAATAGAAGAATTAGATCAAGAAGATGCTGATGAATTAGAAATAAAAACCGATTTAGATGATGCCTTAGATAGTATCAAAGGAATGAGAAGATTGAGAAGAAAAGTAAGAGCTAAGGTAGAAGCATCTAAAATAGCTCTTGCCGAAGGACTTAAAACAGGTAAAATAAATCCTAATAATAGCGTAAGCAACTCCTTAACTATATCAGCAGAACCTACCGCAACTAATACAGGTACTACTGCGAATAATACATCACCAGATATTCTATCAGCTCAGGATAGAACTAATATTGAAGAAAGTATAGTAAGATATAAACGCCAATTATCAATAACTCCATCAAGAGGTCTTAGAGATTTAATTGAATATAAAATAAAACAATTACAAGAAAAACTAGAAAAAGATAGAATAGCTAGAGGTTAATAACTAAAAATTTATAATCAAAATATTTATAATATATGAGTAAACTAGATGCTTTAAGAAAAATTATAAGAGAAGAAGTTAGAACAGTAATTAGAGAAGAGTTAAATTCCTTTATTAAAGAAAATAATACGAATATAACTAAACCTATTACTAAGACATATACTAATTCATTAAAAGAAGAAGTTGCAAAAAGTAAAAAAACTAAAATAGCTTCTACTGGAGATCCTATATTAGACATACTTAACGAAACTCAAATGAACATGACTTCAGAAGACTATAGAACTGTATTTAATGGAAACAGTAGTGTAGCACAAGGATTTCCTTCTATGATGACAAATAATATATCTGAAACACCTGTTGTAGAAAGTGTAGATCAAATGCTTGCAAATGCAAGACCTGCTTCTGATGTAACTCAGGTACAAATAGATACAGTACCAGATTTTTCTGCGTTAATGAAAAATATGAAAAATAAAGGACAATTATAATGGCCTATCAAATAAAAAATATTAATCCACTAGATTTACAGCCAAGTACCGGTATCGGAGTATCGTTACCTTTTAGTTCTAAATCTGTATTTAATACTGTATATACTACTCAAGATCAATTAAAATTTAATATTATTAACTATCTATTAACAGATAGAAGAGAAAGAGTTTTTAACACTAATTTTGGTGCCAGTTTAAGAAGTTTATTATTTGAAAATATAAACAATGATAGTATAGCGAATATAGAAGCGAGTGTTAGAAGTGGTTTAGAGATAAACTTTCCTAATATTAATATTAATCAAATATTTATAACCTCGCAACCAGATGATAATCAAATCAATATATATCTTACATATAGTATTGTTAATACAGGTATAGTAGATGAAGTAAATATAAATCTCCAAAATGGATAATAAAAAAGATATAAAATACCTTAATAAGGATTTTACTGATTTTAAATCAGCATTAATAGAGTATGCAAGGGCATATTTTCCTACAGCATATAATGATTTCTCTTCTGCATCGCCTGGAACAATGTTTATTGAAATGGCAGCTTATGTTGGAGATGTATTATCTTTTTATCTTGATAACCAATTACAGGAGACATTTCTAGAGTACGCTAAACAAAAAGAAAATCTATATTCCTTAGCTTACATGCTAGGATATAAACCTAAAGTTACCTCTGCTGCGACAGTAGATGTTGATGTATATCAAATTATTCCATCTACTGGACCTTCAACAAACAAGACACCTGATTATAACTATGCTTTAGTTATTAACGAGAATATGCAGATTAATTCATCTATTATTAAAAATGCTTCATTTCTAATACCGGATAAAATAAACTTTGCAACTTCTAATGTATCAGATCTTACCGATGTTTCTATATATTCATTTGATGGGATTGGAGACCCATTATTTTATTTATTAAAGAAAACTAAAAAAGCTATCTCAGGAGAAGTAAAAACAGCAACTTTTTCTTATGGATCTGCAGATAAATTTATAACATCAATAATTGAAGATACTAATATTATAGAAATTATAGATGTATATGATAGCGATGGAAATAGATGGTATGAAGTTCCTTTTCTAGCTCAAGACACTATATTAGATGATACATTAAATGTAAGTTTTAATGACCCTAACTATAGTTCAGATGCAAGTAATGTTCCCTATATATTAAAGCTTAAAAAAGTACCTAGAAGGTTTGCAACAAGAATAAAATCAAATAATACATTAGAATTACAATTCGGCTCAGGAATAAATCAAAACGCCGAAGAATCTATAATTCCTGATAATAGTGTTGTAGGAATAGGATTATTAGATAGTTTATCAAAAATTAATACTGCATTTGACCCTACTAATTTTACTACTACAGAAACATACGGGTTAGCACCATCTAATATTACTTTAACAGTAAGATATCTTGTTGGCGGAGGAACGCAAGCAAATATTCCTAGTAACCAACTTAATACAGTCGTAAGCTTTACTTCTGGATTTTACGGTGGAACAGTTGATAATACTCTAGCTAATCAAGTATTAACATCATTACAGGTTAATAATCCAGGCCAAGCAGTAGGTGGAGGTGACGGAGATACTATTGAACAAATAAGATTTAATTCATTAGCGCAATTTCCTACTCAAATGAGAGCAGTAACTCAGCAAGATTATATGGCTCTGGCTTTAAGCATGCCGGGAAAATTTGGTCAAGTATCTAAAGCTTTCGTAACTAAAGATACATTAACATATAATAATACTACAACAGGTACTAGTAATAAAGCTATTGATCCATTATCTACTAGCCTTTATGTTTTAGGATATAATCAAAATAAACAATTAATAACTCCACCAACAACTTTAAAAGAAAACCTTAAAACCTATATCTCTCAATATAGAATGCTAACAGATAGCATAAATATAAAAGATGCATTTATAGTTAATATAGGTGTTAATTTTGATATTATACTTAGACCGAATTATTCAGGAAGAGATGTTATTTTACAATGTCTTGATCTATTAAAAGAGTACTTTAAAACAGACAAATGGGAAATTAACCAACCTATAGTATTATCAGAATTATATACATTATTAGATTCAGTTAACGGTATTCAAACAATTAATAATATAGAAATAAATAATTTATCTGGAGAAGAATTAGGGTATTCAAAATATTCTTACGATATTAAATCAGCTACATTAAATAAAGTTATATACCCTTCATTAGATCCTTGCATATTTGAAGTTAAAAATCCAGAAAATGATATTCAAGGTAGAATAGTCACATTTTAATAAAAAGAAAAATGGCAGTATATAAAATATTCCCTAATAAAGACGCTTCGATATATTCAAGATACCCTAGTTTGAATGCTGGTAGAGATGAAATATTAGAAATTTCTGTAAAAAATAATACTAGTATAGCGGGTACTTCTGAAAATATAGGATCAACTACATTAGATGATATAAGAAGAACATTAATTTCATTTTCTGATAATGATATAAGTACTATAAAATCTTTTAATAGTTCATCATTTAGTGCTAATTTGAGATTATTTTTAGCTACTGCAGAAAATTTATCACAAAATTACTCAATAGAATGTTTTCCTCTAACTCAAAGCTTTATAATGGGTACCGGAAAATTTAATGATAACCCAGTTACTACAAATGGAGTATGCTGGTCTACTGTAGGTCCAATATCTAGTTCTGCAAAATGGACTGAAGTAGGAAATAATTTTTCTTATTTATTTACTAGTGGTGGAGGTTCATGGAATTCATCCTTTAGAACAACCCAAAGTTTCGACTATACTGCAGATAAAGATTTAAATATAAATGTAACTCCAATACTAAGTAATTGGTTTAGCGGTTCAATAAATTACGGTGTAATATTAAAACATTCATCATCGATAGAATTAAATACTGGCTCTTTTATAGATCTAAAATTCTTCTCTATGGATACACATACAATATATCCGCCTTGTTTAGAATTTAAATGGGATGATTCTTCTTATAATACTGGTAGTAATACTAATGGAATAATTACAAGCGATAATTTTATATTAAACGTAGGAAACAATTTAGGAGAATTTAAAAAAGATAATAATTATAAATTTAAATTAAAAGCAAAAGATAAATTTCCTACCAGACAGTTTACAACATCTTCTATATATCTAAATTGGAAATACCTACCCACATCGTCTTATTGGGGAGTTCAGGATTATAAAACAACCGAAATGGTTATTGATTTTGATAATAACTATACTAAAGTTAGTGTTGATTCAACAGGTAATTTCTTTACTATATATATGAACGGATTAGAACCAGAAAGAACTTATAAATTATTAGTAAAGACGGTATTACCCAATTCTGAACAAGTAGTGGTAGATAGCGATGTTTTATTTAAAATAGTAAGATAATGTCACAAGAATTAAATCTATATAGAGAGGTATACGGTCAAAATACATATACTAGAGTTGTTGATACAGAATTTAAACAACTAATAGATCCGGTTGAAACAGATGTATTGCAAGATATAACAGTAGATGAATTCTTTAATCTATATGAAAGTTTATTTTTTGAAATACCTATTAACGGTGATGTTAATACTCATGAATATTTAGTAAGAAGAAGTACAGAGTATTTAGGAGGATCAGTAATATCTGATAATGAAAAAGCATTATTAGAAGAAATTAATAGCTTGAGACAACAACTATTAGATACTAATACAAGTCTAATCGACATATCTAAATTAACATAATGGAAATAACAAATATAAATTATCTAGGTTCTAATCCGGAATTTCAAGAATATAATAATAAAGATACTTCTTTAATTAGCAGTAATATTATATCTAGGAATTTTGGTGAATTAGATGACTATATAGAGTATTTTATTAGTGATTTAAATAGTAATCTATTAACATCAAATTATAACGTAACATCTTATTCTATTAAGAATACTGATGCAGTTAATGCATCTGGAAATATAGTATTATTAAATCCCGATCAAGATGTATTAAATGAGGGATATGATAGAGGTGCAGTAAATATTACTTATAATTTTTTTAAGAAAATATTTAATAGTAATTTTGATAATAGATTTTGGATAAATGAAATTTCTACTGATAGAACTGAATTAAGAGTATATAGGCAAGATCTATCTAACGATGATTTATTAAATTATTTTAACGAATACAGTCTCAATTCATCTACAAAAAATTATTACCCAGACTTCTATCTTAATTTTGGAGATAATAAAATACTAATTGGTGTAAACTTATTATATTCTCTTAATAACGAGGAGGCTAATTTATTAATTAAACTATACGAACCACTTCCTGCAGAGTTAGGAACTAAAGATACTTTTTGGCTAGTAGATAAATTAGCAGAGCCAGCTACATATAATGTAGATATTCAAATTCCAGCCGAGCAAATTATAACAAGAGATCAATTAAGAGGTCCTAATTATAATATAGAGATATCTAAAAAAGTAGGTCAAAATACTAATTTTATTACATTAGGTAGTTTTTATACTGGATCTTCTTTAACATCATACCAGCAGTTAAAAAGTCTAGTAGATGAAAAAGGGATTGATATAAATGTAGATTATAGTAATTTTAATAATTTTATACATTTCTCTTCTGCATACGAAAGAATAAATAATTTTGCATATAAAATTCAATTAATAGAAGGGTATAATTCAGATATCAATTCACTAAATAGTATATTTTCTAACGCAATAACAGTATCAAGTAGTAAGTCATCTCTAGAATCAAAGATTAATAATATAATAGAAAAATTCGATGGATATGAATATTATTTATATTATGAATCAAGTTCAAATGCTTGGCCTAAATCAAATAATACAAAACCATACTCACTATATGCTTATACTAGCAGTCAAGTAAGCAACTGGCTAGGAGGAATCAATACTGTTCCAACAAGCACTACTCAAAGTATATTATATTCTGCTTCTCTTTACGATTATAATAATAAAGATTGGTTAATAAATACAATTCCAGAATATCTAAAATCTGATCCTAATAATGAACCATATCAAATTTTCTTAAATATGATTGGTCAACATTTTGATAATATATGGATATACATAAAAGATGTTACTAATAGATATAATGCAGAAAATAATTTAGATAAAGGTATATCAAAAGATGAAGTAGCAGATGCTTTAAAATCATTAGGCATTAAACTATATACTAATACTAGTATATCCGATAATATATTCTATTCACTTTTAGGTGTAGGGCCTGATGGTGAAAACTTACCTCCAACAGGTTCAGAAGTAATAACAAATTATATAACATCTTCTATTAATACATTACCAGCTGACGATATAGTATCAGAATATTATAAAAGATTATATCATAATATACCTTATCTTTTAAAAACAAAAGGCACTAAAACCGGATTAAGAGCATTAATAAACTGCTTTGGGATTCCTGATACTATTTTAAGAATTAATGAATTTGGAGGTTCAGACAAATTACGATCTACACCAGATTTAGTTCAAGATGATTATATAGTATCGTACTATAATACAGGATCTAATAATATTATAGTACCATGGGGTCCAGCAAGGTATAATTATCTAAGTACTGGTGATTCAGGAAGCGCGTCTTTTCCTAATAGTATAGAGTTTAGCTTTAGAAATATAGAAGGGTATCCAAAACAATCTAGCTATTATACACAATCATTATTTCAAATAAACGGAACCGGATTATCCTCTAATAAACCTACACTAGGTATTAATATATCATATAATCCTATAACTAGTATTACTGGCAGCTATAATCAATATTACGGTAATTTAAGATTTTATTTAAGTGGTTCTAACGGATATAAAATAACTACTCCAATCTCGTTACCCTTCTTCGATCCTACCCTATGGTGGACAGTTGCCATAGAAAGAGTAAGCGGGTCTCAAGAGGCTAATTATTATGTTTATGTAGCCAATAGTTTATATAATTATGAAGGAGGGTCAAATATTGGATGGAATGCTTCTGCATCAATTAATATTTCTGGATCTATCTCTTCTAGCTATAACGACGCCTGGTCATCAACTACTAATGATAGATTATCAGGTATATTAGGAGGATATTCTAGTAGCGGAATTTTAGCACCTAATGGAGTATCTTTTCAAGGTCTTATAAAAGAATTAAGATATTGGTCAGAGCCGTTAACCAGCAGTGTAATATTTGAACATGCTCAAAATATTAATTCATATACAGGAAATAATGAAACATCTTCATTATTTAATTTAGTATTTAGATTACCTCTAGGTAATGCTAAAGATTTTCCTACAGGTAGTCAAAGTATATTTACTCCCTATAGCGGCTCTTTACTTAGAAAATATAGTATATATAAATCAACCCTGCCTTCATTTCATCCTGCAATAAGTGGTACATTTTATGTAAATCCAACATATCCTGCATTTACTAATATAGGATCTATTATAAGCGGGTCAGCTGTTAATAATGTTAATATAAACTACGGGTATTTTATATCATCAGGAAGTAAGACATTCGTTTCCGAACAGAGATATAATTTAATCGCTACACCATCTACTGGATTAGATCAAAAAGTTAGTAATAAGGTCAATGTTGTAAATCAAGATTATTTAGAAGAAAATCTACTATCAAGAGATACAAGTATTCAAATATATAATGATGACATAAGCCCTAACTCTAATGACATTGAAATAGGTTTTTCTCCATCAGATTTAATAGATGAAGATATTACAAATCAATTAGGATATTTTAATATCGATCAATTTATAGGAAGTACAAGTGATCTATATTTAGATACTTATTCTGATTTAGATAATCTAAGAAAAACTTATTTCCAGAAATATCAAAGTTCATTTAAATTATGGGATTTCGTAAGACTTATTAAGTATTATGATAACTCATTATTTAAAATGATAAAAGATTATGTTCCTGCAAGAGCTAGTCTATCAACAGGTATTATTGTTAAACCACATATTTTAGAAAGATCTAAATACAAAAGAAACGAACCTGTATTTACTTTTAATGATTATAGTCAATCAATTGATATGATTGATATATCCGGATCTAACCCGGAAGGACTTGATTTAAATACTAATTATACAGGATATATTTCTTCATCTTTAGGATTATTAACTAAAAGCTATACTGATAAGAGTCAACCGTTTACTGGTGAATTTGGAGGAACCGAATTTACACCCACTACTTCAGAATTTAAACAATATGGTATATCTAGTATTACTACTCCTACATCATCATACTATGTAACATATTCGTTAGATCCATTACTTAATAATGTATCCTCTAGTGTTAAATCTAAATTTATACTAGATATTGATTATTCTTCGAATCCTAATATTCCTGTAAATAATAGTTTAATAACTGGTGCTTTTGATCTATATGATAGTAGATCTAAAGATATAGACTATACTGGCTTATCTTCACCTTATTGGCCTTTTGCAGAAATTCAGGATTATAATTATAACTTATTTAGCTTTATAAGTTCTCGATACACAGGGTCGAAAGTAAGTAGTTTATTATATAATACGTATACCGGACCAAATGAAGGATATATAGGTGATCAGTCATACGGACAAAATCCTGCTATTAATTATTATACTAACAAGCTAGGACTATTTTCAGGTATAACAACGAGTTCATTTTTTAATAATAGAAGTCAAATTTCATTATTATATTTACTAGATAGAAACGGTGACTTTGTTACTTTAAATAAAAACAACAAAAATTTATTTGAAGTGCAGAATATATTTAAACAAGATACATTAACAGTAGATTTATTTGATCCAAAACAATATAGTAATCAATTAAAAAGTAACGGAGTAAAAAACATATATAGTGCAGGATACGATTATTTACCTATGCTATATACTTCTGGATCAGTTGTTACCATGAGTTTTGAAATACTTAACGGTACCAATAGAACAGATCTTTATTATTATACTCCACCGGTAGGATTTATTAGCAGCTCAACATACTCTACTGCGTCAGTATCATATAACGGTCAAACTTGGAGAAGTATATATAACGTATATAGGACCGGTTCAGAAGCAAATAACTTTACAACTAATCAATTTAGAGTAGGTCAGTTAAACGGATCAGCAGTAACAAACTCTTATTTCCAGCCTTCAGCTTCAGGATATTATTCTTTTAACAATAATATTAATTTAACAGCATTTGCAACTGCAGGTCAAGTCGTTACAGTTAATTTAAGAATATTTAAAACCGGATCTACTGGGGGTCAGCAGATACAATCTGTTACAGGTAAATCGTTTATAGGATCTAATAATTATTTTTCTGCAACACCCTATAGATTTATACAAGAAACATATTTTGTAAGTATAAATGCTTTTGCTATACAAGTAGAAACTGAAGATCTCTTTATAAATGACACTATTCCTTATATTATTGAAGGAGGATTTACAATAGATGAAGTTAATATTTTCTACCCAGGTCCGAATTTTACTGTTACCCGCAAACAACTCAGTGGTACTGGATTATACTTAGAAAGTAATATATTTGAAGTCAACGGTGCTAATAACGGAACCCTAGCTCTTGCCAGCTCAGTAGATAATTTATTTTTTGATAGTACAAATAATGATAGATTAGAATTTGAATTAGTAATATCCTCATCAACGGGAACACCTTCTGCTACAGTAGATTCAGCGATACTATATAATAGTGTATTAGGATCGACAGGTAATGTTCCTGTTACCAATCCATTCTATATAGGATTAGATGTATCAGGTAGCGGTAATACCTTGACGTTAACCGGATCAATTGCTAATTTATATTCTAGTGATGTAGGAGCACCCGAGGCTATATTTCTACCTGCCGGTTCTAATCTATATAACAGATACGGAGATGTTACTGAACCATTTACTTTAGAACCAGGAGATAAAATATTATTTAACTTAAAAAATAGAGCTGCTTTTTCAGAATATGATATAGTTAGTTCTTTTAGAAGAAATACTAATAGAGTAGATATATCTGTTGTTCCTCAATTACCTTCTAACTTATTTTCCGGATCGGCACCTGATGGTAATTTAAATACAATTATATTCTTAAAAAAGAAAGAAGATGAAACATCAATATATGTAAATTATGTTAAACCTGAAGGTAAAACCTCTTACGGATTCACGATACCGGAAGATGTTAATCCTAATGTAATAGAAAACATAGATACAATAACTAAAGAAATTCAATCTAAAAAATTAATTAATGATGTATCAGATCCGTTAAATCAATTAAATGGTGGTGGTTTCTAACAATTAGTAATAATTTCAAAATTTTTTATATTTATAATATATACTTAAAACAATATGGGATATTTAAATAATACTAGCGTAGTAGTTGACGCAATTTTAACTAAAAAAGGTAGAGAACTATTATCAAGAAACGATGGTTCTTTTACAATTACTCAATTTTCTTTGTCAGATGATGAAGTAGATTATACAATGTATAATCCTAATCACCCTTCAGGTTCAGCTTATTACGGTGAAGCTATCGAAGCAATGCCTGTTTTGGAAGCGTTTCCTGACGATACTCAAATAATGAAGTATAAGTTAATTACCCTACCTCGAGGTACTGCTAAGATTCCTACTCTAGATTTAGGATACTCTTCTATTATTTTAAAACAAGGCGCTTCTCTAGCCATTACTCCTCAAACTCTTAATTATTTAGGAGCTAACTCTACATTTGAGCAATCAGGATACCTTGCTACTATAGGTGATGTAAGAACAATGGCATCATTCACAGGTACAGGTATTAATACAGCAGAAGCAACAAATGCTAACTCTACAACTACATTAGGTACCAACGTAAGTAAAACAGTAATTGGAGCTACTATCAATTTAACTGCAACAACGGTTAATACGTTATTCGGATCCCTTACTAAATTAGAAACTAATTTAATCATAGTAGGTAGAGACTCTGGTGCTAGAGTAACAATACCAGTAACTATTACAAAACAACAATAAAAAATAAAATATGAGCTTTGTATCAATAGATCCAACCGATTTCGTAGTTAGTGCTGATTCAGTTACTGCACCAGCATGGAGTAATAATGCAACTGTATTAACCTCTTTTGCAACTCAGAGTACTATATCTAACTCTCCTACATTCTATATTGATGTTTATTCATCAGCTAGCGTGGCAACAGGTCCTGAATTTTCTATAGCATACGGCAACGTTAATGGATTCGGATCAGTATATTATAACCCCTTAGTTAACACTCAATCTCCTTCCAGAACTGTTTACGGTCAATATAGAACATTAGTATATGGAGATGAAAATAAAAATTTTAATTTCGGTACAGGAAATAGTAATGCTCAAGATATATATGTAATTAATATTAATAGAAGTAAATATAAAGAAAAACTATTCTTATCTACATTTAATTTGTATCTTAGCGGATCTACCGGTGTTAATAGAATTCAATTAACCAATAATAGTGCTACTACTACAACTACTACATTCTTAGATTGTGGTAGAGTATATGATATTGTTAGCGGAAGTAACGGTACTCCTTCTAGCGTAATCCCAGCAGGAGCCTCTACAGCAGGATATACAGCTTCAGGATCATACGGCTTATTCCTACCAGATGTCGGCTTAATAGTATTAAATCCAGGAGCTTTAGATTTAACTGCAGTAAGCGGCGGTCTAAGCTTAGGTACAGCTGTAACTCCTAATACTAATACAACTAACTTTACTAAACTATATAACGCTATTAATAGAGGAGCCTCTATATCAAGTAATACTGGATTCCAGCTAAATAGTGAAGAAACTATATCTTCTAATTACATATTCGTTAGAGTTAAAAATGCTGACTTTAACTATACTACAAATCCTTCAATGATAAGCGGAAGTGGTGAATTAGTATATTCTAGCTTAATTAATAATCCTCAAACATATATAACTACAGTAGGACTATATAACGATAGTGAAGATTTATTATCAGTAGCTAAACTATCAAAACCTCTACCTAAAGACTTTACAAAAGAAGCATTAATAAGAGTTAAATTAAATTGGTAAAAAGTGAAATATGAGCTCTGCTATAAAATCACTAAAGGGTACAGATCTTACAGTATCTCCATTTAAAGTATTTAAACAATATACTATACCAAGTGCTTCTTTTAGTGCTAATAATATAGTATTATATACTGGAAGCTATATTGATCAAACTACTACTCCTATTTCACAGAGTTTAATAAACTATAACTCTGTAAAGCAATTATATTATTCTGGATTCTTAACTTCTTCATTTCAAAAAAATAATATAAGTGGATCATTCTATGATAATTTTATTCAATCTACTGCAGCTTCTGGAACATTAGAATATGAAAGTAGATATTTTCCTATAAATGTAGGATCTAACGTATATGCCTTATCTATACCTCAAACTCTTTATGGAGAGCAAATAAAGCCAGGAAATTTTATATTAGAAAAAAGCAGTTCCTATTACTTAGTAGATGATAGTAACGGAAACGTATACGACGTGCTTCCATTTCTTAATTTATATGTTTTAAATGGATATGTTTTAGATGGATATGTAACAGGTTCAGGCGGTGATTCAAAAGTAGGAAATATTTTTTATTCACACGGAATATTTGTAATAACTAATCAAGGATATGCAATTCCTAGTACTATAATATCTTCATCACTTTCATTTAAATCTACTAATACTATATATGAAAACCAGATTAGATGTCATGTAAGTGAAAATGAGTTTAACCTTACTCAAAACCCAACATCAGTATCAGGAAGCAAAGGCGATTACTATTATTATATTAC